>Ga0105055_10005581_pt1 | contig 17686 bp, 12 predicted proteins | sample BON03_FD_78090 | JGI IMG/M metagenome (GOLD analysis project Ga0105055, IMG submission 78090) | Freshwater microbial communities from Lake Bonney liftoff mats and glacier meltwater in Antarctica - BON-03 | ecosystem: Environmental > Aquatic > Freshwater > Ice > Glacier meltwater | place: Lake...
CCCCTTACCCCCCTTACCCCCCCTCGCTCCCCCGAATAAATAAATCGCCCCGTCGCTCTGCTTTCTGTTGATCCCCCGAGTCCGACGATTGTGCGCCCGACCCCGGCTCCTAGCCTTTTTCCTTCTAGCATGTCCTCTCTATCAATAGTCTGCGTGTTGCAAACAAATTCCTCGCTCGCTCGCTCGCTCGCGTTTGATCTCTCGCTCTGTCGACATCGCGCGCGCGCGCTGCCGCCGCCGCCGACCCTCGCCCGCTTTTGCCCCTTCCTCCCTTCTCACCGGCGCGAATATAGAGCGCCCGCATTGGATCCTCTGCGATCGATCGCACGCATCAAAGCCCGCGTACTAACAGCAGCAGCACCCCGCGCACCGAAACAACAATCGCTCTGCGCGCGCGCGCGAGTGAGGCACCAGGCAATTTTATTTGCCTTGCACGCCGCCAGCTCCTCCCATCTCTCGCCTTCCCCAAGCCCCGCAGCATAGTCGCTGGGATCGCTCCGCCTCATCACCCTAGGGTTCAGTCGCTCGGTGTTTCGTGTCACCTGCGAGCGATCGGACATCGATCGTTTTCTCCACGACCAGGGTTTCCAACCCCCACACCCCTTTTTTTTCCAAGTCCAGGGCCCTTCCTTTTCCAAAAAGCACACTAGCGCCCCCACCACCATGATCTCCCCCACCACCGACCGCCGCCGCACGGCCGCGGCATTGATCCTCGTGGCGCTCGTCCTGGTCGCCGCCGCTCCTTCGGCAGCAGCAGCCGCCGCCGGGGCCGCCGCCGCCGCGCCCGCCCGCGCCGCCGCCGCCCCCTCCTCCCCGCCGTCCGCCGCCGCACGCCGCGCCGCCGCCGCTCGTGCCGCAACCGGCCTGGCCGAGCCGGTGCCCACCGACCCGGCCTTCCAGGTCGTCGAGGCCGAGGCCCAGCTCGCCCCGGCCGACTGGACCGCCTACGCCACCGCCTTCCCGCGCCTGTTCGCCAACCTCAAGCCGGCCATCGCGCGCGGCAAGGCGCTCGCGGCCCTGCCCATCCCGCCCGCGCCTCTCGACCCCATCGTCGGCGCCTGCGTTCCCTTCCGCCCGCCCCCCCCTTTCAAGACGCTCCAGGAGTACGCCGGCGCCTTCGCCAAGACCGACTGGCGCGCCGTCGAGAAGATGTTCCGCGACGGCAAGACATTCAAGGACGGCCTGGGTGTGCGCGGGTGCAGCGCGGGCGCCATCGCGGGCGACAACCTGTGGGCGCAGGTCGCGAGGCTGGTCGGGCGCGCCGACAACTTTTGGAACGGCAAATGCATCGACGAGGACAAGGAGACGGGCGCGCCCGTGTCGCTGACAAACATCCTCATGCCGTTTCAGGTGCGCAACCGCGACTGGGTGCGGCAGCGCGTGGCGGGCGACAAGCTGGGCGTCGCGACCGTGTCGCTCGGCACGTCGTGGCTGGACGGCCAGCCCGCATGGGTGCTGGACTACTCCAAGGTGCGTCGTGTTTTTTCTTGAGTTTCGTTTTTCTCTGTTTTCTTTCCTTTTTTCACACGTGTGTCGTGTTCCGAGGTCGTGCGTGCGCCTGCTGGCTGCCAGTCAGTTCGAGCGGCCGCCAGGGCCCGCTCCCTCTCGTCCCGGTCTCCCGCCGCCGCGCGTTCGGAGACGCGTCGGCCCCCGTTGATGCTTTTGCGTTTGTCGCTGCAACTTGCTCCCTCTTGCGCCGCCGGCGCTCACGCTCCCCCCACCCGCGTCAATCCTCGCCGAGCTCGAACACGCACACACAATCGCCCAACAGTCCGACTTCATCTGGGGCTTCGACTTCCGCGGCATCCGCGACGAGGTGCGCGCCGTGTCCCCCGGCTTCGGCATCGGCGTCGTCTACGCCCTGGCCAGCAACGCCACCTTCTCGAGCGGCTTCAACCCTCTAAACGTGAGCAACACGCTCATCTACTTCGCGCTCTTCCAGACGTGCGCGTCGGACGGCAACTACCCGACGCGCCCGATCGACCGCGTGTTTGTTTGATGTCGACGATGATGATGAGCGACCGGGCGGCGGCGCGCCGAGAATGACGTGTCTGGGGGGCGGGGGCATTTCTCGTGCCGCCGCACCCTCCCCGCGCCCCCTTGCTCGCGCCGCGCCGTTGGTTCTCCCGCCGTCGTCGACGCCGTCCGCTCGTCCGTCCGCTTCCCCGCCCGCGGACCCCTTGTTCCCTCTCTGCTTCTATTATCGACTTCGCGAGGCCCGCGGACCCTCCCTCCCTCTCTGCTCCTATTATCGACTTCACGAGGCCCGCAGGAAACCGCGCGACATCTGTCTGCAGGCATTAGTTATCTCTCTCTCCCTCGAAATGATGCTACGCGCTCCCGCGCGGCCCCCGGAAAAACAAGAACAAGAAACCCCGCGGCTGCCGGACAAAATAACCCCCCGGCGGCGCGCGTGCCGTCCTTCCCTCCCGACCCCCCCCCTCTCTCCAACTAGCCCCTCGCCCCTCTCTGTCCCGCGCGCGCGCGCCGCCAATCGTTCTCCCCTCTAGTTCTCTGTCGGTGCGTTCGGACCGACCACTGCCCTTGATCCTGTAATGCCCCCGACGCGCGAAAGAAACGCGCGAAAGAAGCGCGCCGCCGCCGCCGTCTCCCGCTCGCCCGGTCTCGCTATTTTGCTCGACTTTGCGCGCGTGCACCGGGCGGTCGCGGCGGACGAGAGCGACGAAGAGTTGCGGCGCGTCATCGAGGATTGCGCGCAGGGCGACGACCAGCGGCGCAAGGCGGCCGCCAACCGGGCGGTCGGCGAGGAAACGCCCCCGCAGGCCGTGCACCGCCAACGGCGCGGCGACTTGGTCGGAGCTCTGGTCGAGGCCGGCGCCGACGTCGGCGCAATCTTTAGCGGCCGCCTGACCCCCCTCGCCGTCTGCATCGCCTACGGCCAGGCCGGCAGCGTGCGCGCGCTGCTGCGCAGCGGGCACGACCCCAACGAGCGCATTACGTGGCCCGTGACTTTTAGCTTTTGCACGGGCGGCTCAGAATTCTGCTCGCCGGCGCGCTTTTGCCTCGCGCCGGCGCCGGTCGACCCTTCTCAACGCTGCGGGGCGCGCCAGGTCGGCTGCCTCGAGGTCTTGGTGAACGAGGGTGGTGCTGACGTCAACGCGCGGGACTGCTCCGGCAAGACGCCTCTCTTCTGGCTCGCCAACTTTTACCGCGCTGACGACGCCGTCGACGCTGCAGACGAGGAGGCCGCGGCCGACCTGCTCTTGGCGGCGGGGGCGCGCGCTTCGTTGGGGTTTTTTGACAACAACGATTTCTCACCGCTGATGTTCGCGGTCTGGCACGGCAACGTCCGCTTCGCGCGCTACCTGATCGAGGAGGCGGGCGCGCCCGTGGACGAGCGCGGCCTGCGGGACGGCAGGACGGCGTGCTGAGCCTGTTACAAGACGCAGATGATGGCCGTGCTGCTGGACGCGGGCGCGGACGTCGACGTGCGGGACGGCGACGGGCGCACGCCACTTTTCTGTGCGTCGAGGATGGCCAGTTGGTGCCGACGCGGCTGCTGCTCGAGCGAGGCGCCTCGGCCGACATTTTCTGCAGAGCAGCGCCCGTGGTCGTGGCTTGCTCGGAACGCAACTGGTTTTCTGACGACGAGCGCTGGCCGGTCTTCCAGGATCTTCCCCGTCGCTCCTCCGCCCAGGCGCGGCGCGCCGTTTTATGGCCCACCAGCCCCAGCGCGGTCGAGGAGCTCGCGTTTATGCGAGAGCGAATCGGGCTGCCGTTCGATGAAAAGACGCGGCGCGAACAAGAGCGCCTCAGCTGGGCGATCGCTGAGTGTCCGGTGCGCTCGTCCGGCCGCGATACGCACCCGACGTCTTGCCGATCGCGGCGGCGGTCAGCGCGCGGCAGCACGCCGAGCTGGCCGCGCGGCGCTCCGAGCGCCGACGCTGGCGCGCGCACGAGACCTTTGTCGGCCTGGCGCTGGACGCGACGGAGCTGAGGGAGGCGGGGCGCGAGGCGGGGGGGAGGCGGCGGCGCACGCTGGAGCTCGAGCGGGAGCTGCGCGAGCTGGGGGCGGGCAGCGAGAATAGCAGCGACAGCAGCAGCGCCAGCAGCGACAGCGGCGGTGAAGGAGGCGACGGCGTCGACGGCGAGAACAGCAGCAAAGGCGAGGACGGGAGCGAGAGCGGCGGAGAGACCTCCGAGGACGCGAGCGAGGACGGGAGCACGAGCGAGGGGGAGCGGCGGGCGGCGGCGGAGGCGACGAGGGGTGTCGGCGGGTGAGCGCTAGGACAGGGGAAACGCACACTGCCAATCGACAAGTCACCACCACTGTACGGCGAGGGTGACGCAAGGAGGGCATCAGGACGACAGAAAGCGATCGAGAGAGAGAAGGAGGTGAGCGCAAAAGCCAAATGGACGATGGCGGGTGAGCGGCACTCGCCGAGCGCCGCGAGAGCGCGAAGCGGGCGCGGCCGCGCCGCCAGTCCGCTAAAAAAACCTCGCCCGAAAACACCCCGTCCTTCCGAACAACACACACTTCTCAAACGAACGATCCTTTGCCACTCGCTCAACACGCACACGCCACAGCACCCCCTTTGACGCGCGCGCGCGCCAGCGATCAGAAACAAAACACTCTCAATTTGAAAAAAACCAACACGAGCTCTCACCTTCTTCCTTTCTCCGTTCCGCGACCGCGCTTCTCCGACAGCACCTGCATACCAAGGGGACACCACATCGACGCACAGTGACACGCGCTTACGAGCAGCAGCGGCAGCCGCACCCGTTGTTGCCGGGGGGACGACAACAATCGGAAGAGCGAGAGACAGACCTCCCCTGTTTTCCGATTCTTTCAAACAAGAAACAACACGCAAAAAGAGCAAGATGGCCGCGCACGACACGGCCGTCGACGTGACCGACCAGTTCCGGGTCGACGAGGAGGAGGACGCGGAGGACCTGGTCGCCTGCCGCGCGGAGGGCGCGGGCGCGGGGGGCGCCAAGGGCCTCGGCGCCGCCGCCCGCGACTCCGTCCTTGCCGCCGATGGCGATGGCGAGGGCGAGGGCGACGCCGACGGCGCAGCCGCCGCGGCCGAGGGCGCCCCCCCCGCCCCCGCCGCCGCCGCCGCCGGCATCGAGCCCCTCGACGAGCACCGCATCGCCCAGCGCCAGAAGCAGATCGACTACGGCAAGAACACCCTTGGCTACCGCGCCTACGCCGCCGCCGTGCCGCGCCACCTGCGCGGCCGCGCCGCCGCCCGCCGCGGCGAGCACCCGCGGACGCCCGACGTCCGTGCGCCGGCAAGCAAGCGCGCGTTCGACGGCGCTGTGCGCGCGTGGCGGCGCGCGCTGCACCGGTGGGACGAGGCGGCCGAGGCCGAGGCGGCGGCGGCGGCGGCGGCGGCGGCGGCGGCGGCCGGGACCGGGGCCGGCGAGGGAGGCGGGGAGGCCGGCGGCGCGGCTGGCGGCGGGGAGCGGGAGGGCGGCGTGGCAGAGGGCGTGGCGGCGGCGGCGGCGGCGGGGGCGGCCGATGGGGCGGCCGAAGGGGCGGGCGCTGCCGCCGCCGCCGACCCGCAGCGCAAGCGCGAGCGCGGCCGCGCGTTTTCGGGCGGCCAGCAGCAGCAGCCGGCCAAGGAGCAGCAGCAGCAGCAGCAGCAGCAGCAGCACAAGGGGCCCAAGGGCGGCGGCGGGCGCGACCGCAGCCACAGCGGCGGCGGCGCCGGCGCCATTATGCGGCGCAGCGGCAGCGGCGGCAGCGCGCGGAGCGCGGCCAGCGGCGGCGGCGGCGGCGGCGGCATCCCGCCCGCGCGCGACACGCCCGTTGCCAAGCGCAGCGCCCCGGCCATGGCCCTGGCGGCCGGCGACGCCGAGCCGGAGGGCGGCGCGGCCGCGCCCGACGCCCTCTTTGCCGACTGGGTCGAGGTCGAGGCGCCGTGAGCGGGGAGAAGGAGGAGGAGGACGGAGGAGGAGGAGGAGGGAGGCGGCGGCGGGGCCTTTTTGTTTTGCGCCCCCCCTCTCTTTTTGTCATTTTTTGGGCGAGCGGTGCCCCGCTCCCCCTCCCCTCCGACCAACGCCCGCCTCGACCCGGTAAAGCACGGTCCCGGCCGCGCACCAGCGAATTACGACCCCCACCGACGCGAAACGAAAAACCTATAACACCGGCGCCCTATTTTTTTCCCGCCCGCCCCGTCGCCCGACGTGGCTGCTTGGCCACGCGCTCTTTTTATACTCTCCTCTTCTTACAAACGCCTCCGCGAGAAGAGCTGCCCCCCCCCAGTCACCAGTACCCTTTCACCGAGTACCCCCCGTCCACCGCCAACACCTGCCCCGTCACGTACCCGGCCAGCCGCGGCGACGCCAGGAAGGCGACCGCCGCCGACACGTCCGCCGGGCGCGCCAGCCGCCCCAGGGGAGTGCGCTCGAGCAGCCGGCGCGCGGCCGAGGGGTCGGCGGCCAGGTTCTGGAGGCCGAGGTCGGTGAGCGTGACCCAGGGGGCGACGGCGTTGACGCGGATGCGGCGGGCGGGTGGGCGGGCGGCCGCCCGGGGGCAGGGGGCAGGGGGCGCCGCTGCTGCTGCTGCTGCCGCTGCATGTGCTGCCGGTGCTGCTCCCGCCGCTGCTGTCGCCGCCGCCGCCGCGCCAGCGTCCGCCACCGCCGCCGCCTCTTGCCGCGCGCCGCCGCCCCACTCTGCCGCCAGCAGCCGCGCCACGTGGTTGAGCCCGGCCTTGGACGCGCCGTACAGCAGGCCGGACCTGCCCGCCAGGGGCCCGCCCGCCACGCTCGACACGAGCACGACGGACGAGGCGTCCTCGTCAGCGTCGGCGTCGCGCCCTTGTCCGGCGGCTTCGGCGGCGGCGGCGTCCGGGCCGCCCCCGCCCCCGCCCCCCGCCTCTGCCGCCTCCCGCGACGCCGCCGCCGGCGCCGCCAGCAAGGGGTGCAGCGCCTGCGCGAGCGCGATCGGCGCGCCCAGGTTGGTCCCGACGATCTCGTCGTAGTGCCGCGGCAGCTCGTAGTCGACCGTCGGCAGCTGCACGTTGGTCCCCGCGTTGAGCACGAGCACGTCCAGACGGGGGGGGCAGGTGGGGGTGGGAGCGGTGGGCGCGCAGTCTTCCTTGCCGCCGCCGCCCTTGCCGTTGTCGCCGTTGGCGCAAAACGCGGCCGCCGCCGCCACGATGGCCGCGACGCCCTCTCGCGAGGCGACGTCGGCCGCCAACCCCCTGACGTCGTGCCCCATGTGGCGCCACTCGGCCTCGCGCGCGCTCACGTCGGCCTCGGTGCGCGCGCAAAAGAGGACGCGGCACCCCAAGCCAGCCAGCTCGAGCACGCTTGCCGCGCCGATGCCCTTGGTGCCGCCCGTCACGAGCGCCGCGCGGCCGGCGAGGCCATAGTGAGCGGCGGCGGACCGCGGCGGGGGCGGCGGCGGCGGTGGCGGCATGGCCAGCCTCCTTTTTGTGTGGTTTTGTTCGTTCGGTGGGCTGCCGTGCACGAGACGCTCGAGGTCGTGGTGATCTTGTCGGTGCGCGCAAAAGATGCGGGCGCTCGCTGCGGCGGGTGGGGGCGGTCGCGGTAAGAAGGGAGGAGGAAGAGGAGGTTGGGGGGGCAGAAAGAGGGGAGGGGGGGAAAAGCAGTGCGTTTGGCGCTCTGGCTGCGCCTCGGGAAGGCGGTGGTTTCCGACGATAACGGGTGTGCGTTTCTGTGATGATCGCGAGGGGCCGGATCGAGTGAACTTTCTGAAAGTTTCTCTGAGAAAGATTTTCCCCACGAGGGACGCATTTGGGCGCTTGTCAACAGCGCCGCCGGGCCCCAACCCTCGGCCCCTCATACAGACACATACAGCGCACACTAGCACAGCATACACGTACACTCAAGCAGATTACTTCCCTCGGACACACATCTCAAAACAGCCTAGCGAGAAGAAGCGCACCGACGACCTATTCACGGACAAAGAAGAAAAAACCAAAAACTACACGTCAGAGAACGCAGAACAAAAATGGGGACGCTGCTCGCCGAGCCCGCGGGCGGCGCGGGCGCCCTGCTATTAATTGGAAGCTACACGCGCGACGACGTGCTCCCGCACTTTCCGCTGGCGCGCCCCCAGTGGGGCGTGGGCATCACGCTCGCGTCCTTTGTCGACGGGAGGATCGTGCCCCGCGGCGTCGTGCCCGTGCTCAACCCGGCCTTCCAAAAGTGAGTCGCTGGTTTCAGTCGGCGGGTTTCATTGGCGGCGTGCCGACCCCTGCGCGCGCGCGCGCGCCACGCCGCCAATTTCGAGGGTGTGTTTCGGAAAACGCGGAAAACGCGGAAAACCCCTCGCTTCCCCCCCCCCCCCCCTCTCTCTCCGAGTCAAAACAGAGAACGGGCGCCCCCCCTCGGCTCTTGAGCGCGCCGCCCGCTGCTGCAACGGCTGCAACAGCGCGCGCTCGGGCGCATGCTGCTGGTGGGGGCGGGTGCTGGGCGGTGGGGCCGGTGGGGGGTCGTGGAGCAGACGCGACCAAACGACCAAAAAAAGAGAGAGAGGGAAGGGAGAAAGAGAGGGCGCCGAAAACCCCTCTCTCCCTCTCTCTCCTTTCGCACCCGCCCAAATCCCCCTCGGCGCGCCACCCGTGCGCCCGTCGACCGGCGCGTGAGATCCCGACGTCGACATACTCGCGCCCGGGCCGCGCGCGCCAGTCCGGACCGGTGGTTTGGCGCGCGCGCCGCCACTCTCTCTCGGGCCCAGAGTGCCCCATTCAACCAACCGAGGGCGGCCGCGGCGGCGACGACAAGCGCCCCCCCGCCTTTCTTCTCGCTCCATTCTCACGCCTCCTCTCCCATCCAAACAACAACAACAACACCACATCCGCAGGTTCCACCCGACCCTCCCGGTCCTCTACGTCCTGTCCGAGTGCATCGACCAGGAGGGCCAGCTCCACGCGTTCGCCGTCGGCAACGGCCACGGCGCCCCTTGCAGCGCGCCGCCGCCGCCGTCCTCGTCGTCGTCGCCGCTGCCGCCCTCGTCCGCCGCCGCGCTCGTCGCCGCCGACGCCGCCGCCATGGCCTATGCGCCCCCCGCGCGCCTCACCCCCCTCGCCCCCGCCCCTTTACCCATGACCGGCCGCTCCACCTGCTACATCGCCTTCGCCCCCTGCCCCCCGAACCAGAGTCCGCGCCACGCCGTCGTCGCCAACTACTGGGACGGCGTCGTCGACGTCGTCTCGCTGTGCCCCCGGACGGGCGCGCCGCGCCGCGTGGTGCAGCGGTGGCAGCAGTCGCGGCGCGCCAGCTGGCGGCAGGTGGAGGACCGCCTCGACCACATGACCAACCGGCAGGACGGGCCGCACGCGCACTGCGCCGCGTTCTCGCCCAGCGGCCGGTGGCTGTTTGTGCCCGACCTGGGGGACAACGGCATCCACCAGTACCGGTGGGACGCGCGCGCGGCGCGAGAGGCGGCGCGGCTGGAGGACGCCGCGCTCGAGCGGGCGGGCGGCGGCACCTTTGGCGGCGGCGGCGCTGGCCCGACGCTCGCCGGCGCCACGGCGGCCTCGCCGCTGGCGCCCTTCTCGGGCCCCGTGGGCCTCCTGGCCCACGAGGCGTTTGTCCCCCTGCCGGCGGGCGACGGCCCGCGGCACCTGGTGTTCCACCCGCGCCTGCCGGTGGCGTACAGCGGGTGCGAGCTGCGGTCGCGGGTGCAGGTGTTTGCCGTGGACGAGCGCGAGGATGAGGACGAGGACGCCCTCTGCGGCGAGGGAGGAGGCGAGGGCGCCGCCCCCCGCGCCGCCGCCGCCCCCCGGCCCCGCATCGCCCCCGTTCAGTCGATGAGCACCCTGCCGGACGGGTGGCTCGAGGGGTGCGACGCCCCCGTGGTGGCGGCGGCGCCCTTGACGATGGAGGAGGAGGAGGAGGGGCAGGCGCGCGCGGACGGGGGCGGCAGCAGCGCGAGCAGCGCGGCCGGCGACGACGACGACGACGGAGGCGACAAGGCGGCCCCCGCTGCCGCCCCCGCCGCCGCCGACGGCCCCGCCGGCAGCGTCGCCGCCCTCGACGCCGCCCGCCTGCTCCACTGCGGCCAGGGCGCCCGCCGCGTCAACTACGTCGGCGAGATCCGCGTCTCGCCCGACGGCCGCGCCGTGTACGCCAGCAACAGGGGGCACCACAGCGTCGCCGCCTTCTCCGTCGACCCCGCCACGGGCTTTCTGTCGCGGCGGATCGGCGTGACGGGCGCGGGCGGCGCCTGCCCTCGGCACTTCAACCTCTCGCCGTGCGGCCGGTGGCTGGTGGTCGGCGCGCAGGACTCGGACGCGGTGGCGGCGCTGGCGCGGTGCCCGGAGACCGGGGCGCTGGCCCCCCTGGGCGACGACCACGGCTGCGCCGGCGGGCACGGCGAAGAGGCGGCGGCGGCCGCAATGGCGGCGGCGGCGGCGGCGGCCATGGCGGCGGCCTGCCCGCGGCGCCTGGCGGCGGCGGCTGAGCGCGGGCGCTACGTCAGCGCGCCGTGCCCCAACTTCGTGCTGTTCGCGCCCGAGCACGTGGTCTCGGCCGTCTCCACCCCGGCGTCCTCGGCGCAGGGCGGGGCGGGCGAGGCCCGGCCGCTGGCGTCGTCGTCCTCGGGCGGCGGCGCGGCGACGACGGCCGACACGACGGCGGCGGCGGGCGGCGGGGGGGCGCCCGCGGCGGCCGGAGGGGCGGCGCCGGCCACCACCTCTCGCCTGGGCCGCCCGCCGGCGGCGGCGGCGGCGCTGGTCGCGGCGGGCCGCGCGAGCGGCAGCGGCAGCGCGAGCGTGCGCATGAGCGAGGACGCCAGCTTCAGCGGCGAGGACGACGAGGAGGTGGAGGAGCGGATGCGCGAGTGAGTGATGATTGATGGGTCGTTCGTTGGTCGTTGGTTTTCCGCGCCGGCTTTTTGGGGCCTCTCGCTTTTCGCGGCCCGGGCGGGCCAGCGGGGAAACGGGCGGGCGGTTTCTCGTCGTCGGCTCCTCCTCGTGTTGCCCGTTGCCGGCGGTGTTTTTGTTTTCTTGTGTTGGTCCCGTGTCGCCTGGCTGTCTCAACGGCAAACCCTCGCGAGCACGCGCGCGAGAGAGAGAACGGAAACAGACAAAAGGGGCGAGTGTGTGTTTGGCCCCTCTGGTCCGCGGCCCGCCCCCCTTTCTTTGCTCTCTCTCGCTTGCTCGCTCGCTCGAGATGCGCCGCCGCCCCGCCCCCCACGCTCTCCCCCGCTCGCAGCGCGCGCACCCTCCCTCCCCCTAGTTGGCCCCCGGCCACCCGCGCCTCCCCCCTCCCACGTTGACTCTAGAACCCACGCGCCCGCCCTCGAAAAAAGGCGAAGGAAAAAAGCGCGCGCGCTCGTGCCCCCGTTCCCCGCAGCTTTGTTTTGGCGGCCCTTTCGAAAATGAATTTTCAATGTTATTTACGAACGTGCGTTTCGTGAGGAGTGTGTGTGGTCGAACGAGCGTCGTTGTTTTCAAGTGAGGTCGAGGAGAAACAAGCGGGGGGGTAAGGGGGGGGTGGCGGGGCGCATAGAGGAAATTTGTTCGAAAAAGAGCGGCGGCGGCGGCCGGGAGCGAAGAGGACAGATGGAAAAACGGACGGGCAAAGTGGCGAGGGCAAGGGCAAAAGGGCAGCGGCACCTCGAAAGAGAGACAAACGAAGGGGAGAGAGGACCAGACAGGAATCGATGTGCTGTGCCGACATGCGGATGCGAGAGGGGCGCCTCCCCTCTGGCCCCCTCGTCTCTCCCTCTCTCCCTCTCTGCCTCTGTCCCCCCTCCTCGACCGACCAAACCCCAAATCAGTCCGAGGAGGCGGGCACCAAAAACGGCTGCGCCCACACCTCGGGCTCGGCCGCGCGCGCCGCCGGGTCCAAGATCGCCCGCTCCAGCAGGCGGTACTCCTCGGCCACCCGCCGCTGCGCCCCCTCGGCCAAGCCCCTGGCTGCCGCCTCTTTCACTTCGGGCGCCGCGTCGCGCGGCGGCGCCGCCAGCTCAGCGTCTGTCAGCTCCTCGCACAGAGAGATGCCGACGCCGCTGTAGGCGGTCACCCGCCGCTCGCCGACCGCCGCCTCGACCGCCCGGGGCGGCGGCATCACGGGCCAGCTGTACATGGCCATGGGGTAGAGGTGCGCGCGCGGCTTGGCGCGCGCGGCCAGCGAGCGCATCAACTCCACCGCCGCGGGGTCCCACCGGTCGGGCGTCCACACGCCGGACTCGGCGTCGGGCCGGTCGCGCCCGCCCGACGGCGCGATCCACAGCAGGCACCCGCCGGCGTTGAGCGCCCGCTGCATGGCCACGAGGGTGCGCCGGTTGGTCTCCATGCGCGCGGCCCTCACCGCCGGCTCCACCCCGCCCATGTGGCGCTTGCTGTGCACGCAAAACAGGTTCCGGCCCATCGAAAAGGGCTTGCAGAGCGGGTCCGTCACGACGCGGTCGCCCGCCACGTAGCACACGCGCTCGGCGAGCTCCGGGTGCCCCGCGGCGAGCATGTGCGCGAAGACGCCCGGGTCGGCCTCGGTCTGGTGGTTGGCGAGCAGGACGACGTTGTCGCCCGCGGCCAGCTGCGCCGCGACGGCCGCCCAGCGGTCGGGCCGGCCGAGCACGCTCGCCTCAAAGTCCACTAGGGAGCCGACGTAGCGCTGGCCAAAGGCGTAGTAGTCGTAGGGCTCGAGCAGGCGCGCGTGGGCCGAGGGGAACTCGTAGGCGTTGCCGGGCGCCATCTGGTTGAAGACCGTGTCGGCGATGGTCGCCTGCACGCGGGCGGCGAGCTCCTCGCCGGCGCCCGGCGCGCCGCTGCCGACCACGGCGCCGCGGTACGACTCGTAAAAGTCGCGCCACTGGGCGAGCAGCGGCAACGGCAGCTTTCCCGCCTCCGTGAGTTGCTCGAGCAGCCCCATGAACTGCGCCTCGCTGGAGATGCCGGCGAAGGCCGGGTTGATGTGCTGGAGGCTCGAGAGGAAGGAGGCGCGCGTGCGGCCGGCGTAGGACGAGGCGGGCGCGGGCGCGGAAGGGGGGGAGGGGCTGACGCTGCTGCTCGTTGGGGAGGGGCGCGCGGCGGTGGTGGAGGGCGCGGCCGAGGCCTGGGCGCGCGAGGGCTGGGCGGGCAGGCGCGCGCGGCCGAAGGCGCGGCGCGCGACGACGATCGGGGCGCGCGCGGACGACGCGGCCGCGCCGCAGCCGCGCGCGGAGGAGCAGAGCGGGGCGCTGCTCATCGCTGCTTGTTTGTCTTGCGTATTGTTCTGCGCTCTCTCGCTCGCTCGTGTCGCACTCGTTCGAGGAATGGATGATGACGCGGGGGGAGCCGATTCGCTGGTCGTCACCGCTACGTGTGTGAAGCAGCGTATGCGCAATTGAGGTTTGGGCGAAGAGAAGGTTTGGGCTTTTCCCTCCCTTCCCTCCCTCTCCTCCCTCTCTCTCCTCCCCTTCAAGAACCGCTCTTCAAACAAAGCCCAATCAACGTACTCTCCCACGCCCCGTCATACGGCTCGACACGACCTCGCTGACCACTTCTTGCGTGGACCCCCTCTCTTTTTGCGCGCCTATCCTCCCCCCGCCGTGAACCATCATCTTTGAATACTCGCAAACCGCCAATCAATCGCCGAACAACAAGGCCTCACCGACCGCCCTCCCGATCCGGCGCCGCATTCCTATCGACCTGATGCACGCGCCCTGACATCCGCGCGACCGTTCGCGGCGGCATTCGGCGGCAGCAGGCCGTTGCGCGTCGACCTTGCCGTCGCGCGTCGATGTCGCCGTCGACGCTCCGCACAAACCTTCGCATCCCTAAAAAATGATCACGTACGCAAAGACCGCGTGGGGCTTCCCCCTCCTGCTGCGCTGGCACGGCTCCGCCCTGCCCCGCGCCCTGCCCGTCGCCCTGTTCACCGCCGCCTACGTGCCGCTGCTGATGTTTTTCGTCACTCGGCCGTGGCAGCACGGCGGCAACGGCGGCGCGTCGGCCGAGGGCGGCAGCGGCAACGCCGCGGCCTGGTGGCTCCACCCCTACCCCTTCCAGGCCTTCGCCACCCTGGTCGGGTTCGGCGTCGTGTTCCGCAGCCAGCTCGCCTACAGCCGCTACAGCGAGGCGCGCGCGGCACTCGGGACGATGCAGGCGCGGTGGCTGGACGCCGCCGTCTTGCTCGTGGCGTTCGACCGGGCGGCGCTGCTCTACTCTTCTTCGTCGTCGTCGTCTTCGGCGTCGTCGTGCTCCTGCGGTTATGATTCTTCGGGCGGTGGGGGCGGCGGGGCCGCGGACGGCGGTTGTCGGGGCGGCGGCGCCGGGGGGAGCCGCGAGCGCAGGCGCGAGGGCCGCGAGCGCGAGGGCTGCGGCTGCTGCCGCTCCGGCCGCCCCACGGAGGCCGAGGTGGCGGCGTCCGACGCCTTTGTCTCGGTCGCGCTGCACCTGATCTCTTTGCTGGGCGCGCTGTGCTGCGGCGCGCTGCGGCGCGACGCCGACCTGCGCAACCTCAGGCGGCACCTGTCGACGACGGTGCAGCCCGCGGGCGACTACTGGCTGCTCGGGGGCGGGGGGTGGCCCGGGTTTGGGGGTGGGGGCGGGACCGCGGGGGGAGGGCAGGCGGGCTTGGGCGCCGGGGGAGGGGAGGACAAGCGGCAGCAGCAGCAGCAGCAGACGCAGACGCACCGGTCGCCGCCGCCGCCGCTCTTGTCGTCGTTGCCGTCGTCGTCGGCGGACGGGCTGCGGCAGCGGCGGCACCCCGCGCCCCCTCCGGCGGCCGGCTGCAACGGGGCCGGCGGGGACGAGGAGCAGGGGGCGGCGGCGGCGGCCGCGGCGGCCCCGGCGGGCCTCCTCCCGCCGGGGGGGGTGCATCTGGCCCCCCTGCGCGCGCCGCCCGCGCGCGACGCCTCGTTCCTGCGGGCGCCGGGGCCCTTGCTGGCGCCGCTGCCCCCGCCCCCTCTTCCGCCCGCCCGGCCGCACGCGCCGCCGCAAAACAGGGGCGCGGCGCCGGCGCCGGCGCCGGCGCCGCCCCGCCCGCCCCGCCCGCCCGCCCATCCCCGCGCCTCCGCCCTCCCCTCGCTCGCGCGCCCCTCGTCGCTCTTCTTCTTCGGCCGCCCCTCGTACGTGCCCGCCGACCGGCCCGTGCCGCCCCCCCTCCGCACCTGGTCCGACATGTTTGTGCTCCGCGGCGACCAGCGCAGCATCGCCCTGCAGAACGCGGCGCAGCCGCTCTACGTGATCGGCGGGTTGAGCACGGCAGAGGCGTCGGCCATCGCGTGCGGCGCGCCCGAGGGCAAGGGCAAGGGCGAGGGCAACAAGGGCGGGGGCAAGGGCGCCGGCGGCTGCGGCGGCGGCGGCGCACCGGGGCAGCGCAGCAGCCGCCTCCCGTCGCCGGACGACCTGGCGCACGACGCCCTGCTGCGCGCGGCGCTGGCGGGGGGCACCTTCATGCCGTCGCTCGACGTGTCGTGCTGCGCGTCGCACCTCCCGCTGTTTGAGCGCCCCTACCTGGCCTACTCTTGGCTGGTCAACCTGGTGACCCGTCGCGCGTACGTCGGAGGCCTGGCCGTCGAGGCGCCCTTGCTGATGCGCGCGTACCAGCTGCTGGGCGACGGCCTGGCCGCGGGCTACGAGGGAGGGCGGCGCATTTCCGACTGCCCATTCCCCTTCCCTTGGGCGCAGACCATGCTGGTGCTCTTGCTGGCGTTTACCGCCTACGCTCCCTTGCTGATCGCGTCCTACGTCACGGACGTCGCCCTGGCCACCACCCTGTCCGTCTCCACGGTCGTGGCCTACTGGACGATGAACGAGGTCGCGCGCGAGCTGGAGGACGCCTTCGCCGGCGAGAACGCGCTGCCGCTGGCGACCATGACCTTCTGCTTTAACGAGGCGCTCCTGCGGGCGGCGGCGGGCGGGTGCGCGGCGCCCGTGGCGGGGGCGGCGGCGCCTCGGTGTGCGGTGAGGGCCGCGCCGGAGGAGGAGGAGGCGGGTGGCGCGGGGGGGGCGGCGGAGGGCCGCGCTGCTCAGCCTGCCAGCCCTGTGTGCGCGCCCGCACCCGCGCCCGTGGTGGCGGCGGCGGCGGCGGCGGCGACGGCGGCTGCCGGCCCCCGGCCGCCGCTGCCGCCGCCCGTTGCCACGGCCGGCCCCGTGCCGCCCGCGCCGCCGCCGCCGCCGCCCGAGGGCAGCGCGGCGCCGCCCCCGACCCCCGCCGCCCGCTGGGCTCCCCCGAACCAGCAGCAGCAGCAGCAGCAGCAGCAGCAGCGGCAGCAGCAGCAGCAGCAGCAGCAGCAGGGGGCGGACGGCGCCGCCGCCGCGCCCCCGCCCCTCCCGCCACCGCCGCCGCCGCCCGACGCCGCCTGGCTCGTCGACCGCCTACGGGCGGTGCTCGGCGGCCGGCCCCCCTCGGTCGCCGAGGTCGAGGCCGCCGAGATGCTCGCCGCGGCAGGGGTCGCCGCCGCCGCGCAGCGCGCGGGCAGCCTCGCCGCGGCGCAGGGAGGGCGGCCGGCGGCGCCGTTGGAGGCGACGGGGTCGGGGCCCTTGTCCTCGTCCTCGCCCCCCGCCTTGCCGCCGCCGCCCCTGTTGCGCCCGGCGCCGTCGGCCTCCCGCGCAGGGCTCGGTGCCGCCTCGTCCTCCTCGTCGCTGCCGCCGCTGCCAGAGGGCGGGCTCGCGGCGGCGGCAGCCGGGGGCGGCGGCGGAGCCGGGGCCCGCCCCGCGTCGCCGCGCTCGCCGCTCGCGCGGACGCTGCGCGCGCTCGGGGGGTCGCCGCGGCGGGCGGCGCTCGAGCGGGCGGCGGCAGACGCGGCGGCAGAGGCAGACGGTCGCAACAACGGCAACGGCAACGCCAATGCCGACGCCGACGCCGACGACGGCGCCGACGCCCGGAGCGACACCAGCGGCGCCAGCGGCACCGCGCGCGTCCACTCGATGCTGCCGCCCGTGCGCATCTCGAGCTTTGGCGCGCTCAGCGACGCGCTGGGGGTGCGGCGGCAGGCGCCTCCCGGCCCTGCTCCTCCTCCCCCTCCTCCTCCCGCCGCCGCCGCCGATTGAGACGCTGGGCGCTGTTGTCCGGCGCCCCCTGGTGTTGTAGAAACAGAGTTGTCGAGATCAAAATCGCGTGGGAATCAGCCCTCTTTTCCTCTCCTATTCTTTTAAACACAGACTAAGCTGCCGGTGATGACGGTGGACGGTAGACGCCCACGCTCACGACGGATACCCGAGGGGAAAAAGGAGAGAAAGGGGGGAAGGAAAAAAGGGCCGCCCGACGCAAAAAACGACGAAGACCCGCGGCGGGGGAGGGGGGAGGAGGAGGAAAGCAGGCGAGGCGAGCAAAAAGGCGCCCCTCCTCTTGCCCCCCCCTCCCCCCTCCCTCACCGCAAACATCGTTTGACGACAACGACGCGTTGCACCTAGTCGAACAGCGAGAAGCCCATGTCCTCGTCCTCCTCCTCGGGCTCCTCCTCCTTCTTGGCGGGCGCGGCCGCCGCGCCGCCGCCAGCCGCGGCCGGCGCCGCCGCGCCGCCGCCGCCGCCGCCGCCGGCCGGGACCGACTGCAGCTTCTCGCGCCCCTCCTTGATCAGGTCCTCGAGGCTCTTGCCCTCGAGCTCCTTGAGCAGGCGCTCCACGTCGGCCGCGGGCGCCTCCACGCCGGCCGCCCCGAGGATCTTCTTCACGTCGTCCGCGTCGGGGTTGGCCTTGCCGCCGAGGGCCGCCTTGGTTGATTTTTTTTGGGGGGGGGGGGGGGGGGGGGGGGGGAGGATTTTGGTTTGGGGTTTGGTGATTTGTTGGGTGAGTGGTCAGGGGTGATTCGAGAG
>Ga0105055_10005589_pt1 | contig 17674 bp, 16 predicted proteins | sample BON03_FD_78090 | JGI IMG/M metagenome (GOLD analysis project Ga0105055, IMG submission 78090) | Freshwater microbial communities from Lake Bonney liftoff mats and glacier meltwater in Antarctica - BON-03 | ecosystem: Environmental > Aquatic > Freshwater > Ice > Glacier meltwater | place: Lake...
AATTGCAATTGTACACCCGTTCACCAACAGAATCCACCAAGTTAGCATATCGTGCAAAATGCCGAAGAACCTGAATAGTCCTGTTATGAGGAGCATAGCGTGTAGGATTCGAACTACAACAAGTCAAATGTAAACCTCCTTCAAACAGAACCTTCTTGTCTTTTTTTTTCATAAAATGGGCAAAACTCAATGTGTTTCAAACCGGGAATCGGTTGTCTAAACATCTGATTGAAGTACAACTAAAAATCATCATTACTGATGCGGCATTGTACATTCGAAGTTGAAAGATACAAAAGAGACCTCGCATTGGTTTGTCGGCCTGTTTGGAACAACCGAATTAAATCTAATTTTTCCACACAAATACGCTGTTGCACTGAACCCTGGGGGACCTTTTTTGCTTTCTCTTTCGCCTCTTCAATCAATTCAGAAGCATATCTACTCAAACTCTGAATTATCTTTTGAGAAAACGAAGTAATTACCTGGCATGTAATCAAGCTCTGAGTAAGTTTCTATGAAACTACCGTTTCCTCTGTAACTTCGTCTACACTTTCCTCTTGAGAAGAAGGAGATGGGCGTAGAGAAAGCAAGTTTTCACACACTAGTGAATCCTGATTAGCGTGGCAAGATGCAGCAAGTTATACTGACTTCTATTTTTCGCTTTGGCAAAGGAATTACTGTGATTACATACACAGTTAAGTTCTTAAAAGATAATTATCCTCAAATGAATATATGGGTTTCATATCGGGTTTCAGGAAGTGAAGGGAAGTCTGGTGTTCTCTTTGATGAGCATGGTGCTGCTCTGAATATTTACCCTGTTGGTTCTATACACCGAGTCTGGCATATATATGTGAACAAGAAGTAAAGGGTGTGTACTTTCCTGGATTTCTTAATTTAAAGGAAAGTAATGACGTCGTCTTTATTCTTATTAACAATATAAAAACATATTTAGAATTAGATACATTTCGATCTTGAGAGTGAATCTGCGGAAGACAAGTTAACATACCCTTGGACAATATTGGCTTTTATCAACTTGGAATGTTTTATAAACGCAGCTCTCCCGATACTAATTAATGGCTAATCCTAATGTGAAATTGCGTTAAAAGGGGAAGGTGATAATTCGGGTTAAGATAATTGAAAGGTATTATTGCTGATGATAGCATACAAAAAGTGAAAGATTTATTTGACATCAAGATATTTCAACTGAATCTCGAGGAGTTTCGTGAAGCAGTAAATCTGGCTTTGAATCAATTTGAGAATGAAATCAAATCCCAAATCCCAAAATGCTCAACTCATGCCGAGCTAAGAGAAACCGAGACAACCTGGATCAACTAGTTGAAACATGGAGTTCAAAGCTTAAATAGACAACAACTTTTGCTTCAAAGAGGCTGATGTTCTTCTTTTGACCATTCACGCTGCCAAAGGAATGGAATGGGACACAGTGCAAGTTGCAGCTAGTTTAAATGACTTAGACGGGAAGCAAACATCCTCGCCACATTTGGATTTCAAAATGCTCACCGAATCGAAGAGGCGCCAGCCACTCCAGTTCAAGTTTCCAACCTGGGGTGACGATCTTCATCTCATGTATGTTGCTGTCACAAGAGCGAAGAAGGTATTGCATTTGCCAAATAATTTGGTGGAATTATTCAAAAAGACTCAGAAACCTGATTTATTATTATTAAGTGAAATAGATTCCGAGTCTTTAGAAAACTGTATCGCGAAACCACGGAAGTATTCCATAAAAATAACGTGCGGGTGTCGGAATATTGCGTTAGATGAATTCAAACGAATCCATGCGTGAACTTTCATTCATTATTTCCTAACGAAACAATCACTTGAAATATTTAAAGCTCCTTCTTTTCTTGGTTTTGAATTCCTGCTTGGATGGCGAGATGCAGATCACCATCAGGCGAATCTTGACCAGATTCCCATATCATCACTCCCGCGAGGTGATTTTCTATCGCCAAAACTGTTTTTCGTTGAATGGTTCTCGGGCCATTGAAATAATATTCTCCAATTGAATCTGCATGCTCCTTCAAAGGTCCTGATTTGAGGACATCTTCATATGTCTTCCAATCTCCTGTCTTCACGTGCCGCGCATAAAACGGAAGTCCAAGGGTAGCTTTGTTTCCAAATCCATTCTCTAGAGCACTCGCGATGCTCTTCTTCGCAAACTCGAATGTTGAATGCTGATGAGGTTGATCGTAGGCCATCATGTGAATCAAATTCAGGGATTTATCTAGTTGAAAATGGCTGATAATATTTTCTTGTCTGCCATCTGGATAATACGCCATCGTTTGAACCATAGAAGGCATCGATATTCTCATCTCGTTTATTAACAGAGACAATCCTTCCCAGTCCTCTTTGGAGTTGGGATATTCCCAATTCCAGTCAATTCCATCTAATTGGTGCTTGGCAAGAAAGTCTTTCAAATGGCCCAGAAACGACTGTCGTTTTTCAGGCGATGCCACAACCGCTGAGAATCCATCTGACCTGGAATTTCCACCGAAACACACAAGTACTTTGGTACCCAGAGATCCCTGACACACAGAACGAACTCGTTGCATGCGATCTTCACTGGGCCATCGGTCCAACGCGGCAATATTTCCAGTAGAATCTACTTGCAGCGAAAAGAAGATCATATGAGTGAGCGTGGAGCAAATGCGCTGCAATCGATCTTCGTGGTCCTCATCCAATAATCTATGTCTCCACTCTGGTAAATATCCTGCAACGCTAAAGCCATCACATCTCCAACAAGATATGGCTAGCAACAGAACGATAAATCCTCGCACCATCGAAAAAAAATTCAAGACACAATCATCAATCACGGCAGTGTGAGTAGTCTACAAAATGAGTAGGCTGCGACAGGTGGTGTTGGTGGCGAATGATTTAGAAAAAACCACTGGTGCATTGACATCGTTGCTTGATTCATACGTGACCCATCGAGATCCTCATGTGGGTGTATTTGGAGTGAACAACACGTTGATTCCAGTAGGTAACGGTACTTTCATTGAAGTTATATCTCCATTTGAAAGCCACACTGCGTCTAGTAGATTTCTCTCCAAACAAGGGGAAGGCGGATATATGATTTTGGTGCAAGTGAATGGCGTGCAAGGCATGAGCGCGGCTATGGAAGCTTCAGAAGAGATGGAATGGATTCACAAAGGATCAATGAACGTCGACTTGGAACCTTGTGATTTCTCAGATCAAGCCCCAGGATTTAATGGAAGCGGTATTTCTGGTTTTCATTTGCATCCTCGTGAAGTTGGTTGCATTGCAGAACTCACATTACAGCATCCCAGATCACATTGGCTGTGGGCGGGAAATGACTGGTTGACAGCAGATGAACGAACAAGAATCGCTCACGGTCCTTGTGGAGGTCTTGCAGGGGTTGAAATTCACGTGAGTTCTATAGGTTTTAGAAACGTGATTGACTCATGGGTAAAATTGCTTCAAATCAAGGAGTTGACAGAGATTAGTGCTGGTGTGGTTGACATTGTTCTTGATAATGATTCGTTTCTTAGACTTGTCTCAAGTAAGATATCAAAAGGAGTGCAAGAGCTGTTCATATATTCTACAAAAATGCCTCATGGTTCTTGTGAGAAAGTAGCAGGTCTAGACATTTGTTTTGTCGATCCCCTCAGTGAAGTCGTGAGCAAATTGTGAATTAATTCATTCCTTCAAGATAGCAGTTTTATAAATACATTTAATATGATATGTATCAGCCCACTCTTCGTAATTTTAAATCAAAATCCTCAAAAACGAAAGAACCGGTTTGATGTAGCGGGGACCTCCGTTAAATATGAATGTTAGCGATACGACTGGAGGACGATTTGGTGCTGCAATGTGTGCGCGGTGGTTCGCTAGTATTGTACAACCCTGTAAAAGATTGTCTTCATAGCGCCAGACCTTTCAATCCACTGGGCAGTACACACCCCATTGAATTGCTCAAATCGAGATCCGTTGCTTCGCCGTTGCATTGTTTCGTGACCGGTCGTCGAAGTGTTGTTGCGGCACATCTGAACAACAGTGGAGTCTATCAATGGGCAGCAAATCGCTTCAAGTGTATTCAAGTACCAAAGAGTCGATCTGTAATGTGTTGTGCTCCTAGCCCATTCATTCCTCAAGGGTGCGCCGTATTGCTTGACTCTGGCGATCTTTGTGTAAATGCTTTTCTAGCCGATGGAGAAGGTCCCTTCCAACGCAGCATCCATAAATGCGAAACTACCAGCATCGTGTCTAGATGTATCTTCGGTTCAAACCCAAGTGTGATCGTTGGAGGGACTAGTTCGACATTCGTCACCATCGACACGAGAGCACCGGGCTCTAGCTCAGAAACCGAAGCCCATCATCATAAGTTGGATGTTGATATGGCTTTCATGGAGCGATGCACTGCTAATGGCTTCATGTCCATTCACAACAGACATTGTTACCTTTGGGACGATCGGATGCTGGAACGTCGTGTTACAGATTTCTCGCACATGCTATTGAGAGATCCAGTTGGGTGGGATTTCAATGGAACTTCTGTGGCTATATGGAGTGAAGATCCAGATGATGTTGTGGTTTTTGAACTTCTGAAAAATTGGTCGTTCCCTGTATTCTTTCGAAACTCGTTACCGGAAGTGAATGTCCCCATTGAAGTTGAAGTAGCTTCAGAAACAAGCTTGGACTCTGCTTACATGTTTGAGAATAATTCGGACCAGGGAAACCAGGATGCATTGACTGATACGGTGACAGCATTGCGTCCTTTATCCTCTGATGATCCTTCCTCCAGAGCGTTTTCATCTTTCAAATATGTGCAAAGACTCGCTCCTATTGAAACGGATACGAATGTTGGAGGGTTTTTGTCCGTTGATGGCTTCTCGCTCTTGCAACCATCAGGTAGCCTAATTCATCACAAGGTAGATTTCAAAACAGGTGCGGTTTTTGTACAATAATACTGCCTTGGCATATTTAAATATTTACCATCAGGCTGAATGGATTGAATGCGTTAAGCTTAGTTCATTCATAATTTGCAGCTGCACTAGACATGCTGATTCTATTTGTACCATGACTTCAAATTTAAACTCCTTAATACATAAATAGATACTGGTATTGTATTCTTGGTACTCTGGATGCGCAGGAATTACCAGTGTTGGCTCTTTGGACTATGCGTCACCGTATACTACAATTACATCCTTGTATCAAGCGTACATTATGCAAGTTGGACCCAGACTTCTTATTTTAACGTGAGTGAGAAGATTGAAGCACCTCCTTCTGCTTTGAATCCATCAACATCGAATCCTCCAACTTCGAATCCACTAACATCGAATTCATTAACTTCGAATTCTACTTCTTGTGAGCCTCTTGCACTGGGACCATTTTACAGATCTTCATTCAATCAAACCAATATACCTATTTTCAATGTGAATGCGCGATCACTTACTCAAGTCTTTAATGGCAATGTAAGTTTTTTGTTAATCTCTTGCATATCGTTAATGCAGCAAACCAGATTCCTGTTATAGTATCTGTTCCTCATGGTGGTAGTAAGAGACATCCAAGTTTTCAATGGCAACGAATGAATTTAAATTTAAGAGAAGGCGCATTTCAAACGCTGAATTCATCCGATTACACATCCCGATTATCCCGCATTAGCACTGACTCATTCACAATCCAACTAGGTCAGGAGTTGAGAAATCAATTTCAAAAGCTACAAATGCATCCATATCTGATTATGGCAAATTTCCATCGCATGTTTGTGGACGCAAACCGTCGAATGAGTAAGTATAATTTTGTTTAGGAATTCATTTTTAAATTGTAAATATAGACCACAGTCTTGATTGTTGTCGCTTACACTTCCCACAGTGTACTGCAATAGCAGATTGGGATATATATACCCCAAAGGCCCATTATGCTCGACTGGTGTACGAAGAATATCATCGAAACATTCACGATGCATTCACCGACATTCGAAGAAGGTTCAAAGATAGTCCGATTCTGTTCTTAGACTTGCACGCACAAAGGGCAGTCACTGACGAATTGCTCAATGTCACTGCTGACGAGTTTCTTGAAACTGTCATTGTAGGAACTCAAGATGGCAAGCTAGTTCGAAACCTAACCAGTATGTACGAGGAAAATGGGTTGTTTCAGTTAGTACGTGTTGTATTATATTTTCTTGTTCTCCATTTTAAAAATTTGTAGTTGAAAGAAAATATGCGGGTATACCCTCCTTCATCTCATGTAGCTGAGCATTCCAAATACAACGGTGGCTTCATTGTGGCGAAATCCTCTCGTTTTGGATCCAATGTAGATTCGATCCAACTAGAATTCGGGTATAAGCTTCGATCTACCGCTCAATCAAGGGTTAAAGTAGCTACTGCTTTGGTTCGTGCAATAGTGGAAGCTTACAACATCACGGTATGACCACATGTTTCAAAATGACTTGAAGAGTCGTTAAGAAATGCCTATTTACTACTGTTCATACCCACATCTGTGAGTAGTAAATCGGGTAAATATCTGATGAACTACTTTATTGCAATTAGTGAACCTGGAACCATCTGAAAATCTCTCAACTCACCACATATCACGTGGGGGGCTATTATGAGAAAAAAATGAAGTTTTTATTTATAAATCGATTTTTGAAAAAGCGAAATTGAGGTGACAAGCATACCCCAAGCAAAGACCACCAGCTTATTTCTAAAAGTATGAGGCGAAGTAGAAGAGGAGGATCAAGCGCCAACTACGTGGATGACAGTGACGATGAAGGGTCACCGACGGTCGGATCTAAAAACAAGAAAGAGAGCAGCGACGAGGAGCTTGTTGAATCAGATTCACAATCAGAGGAAGAAGAAGTGGAAGAAGTGGAAGATGATTCGGAGGAAGACGTCCCTGTTAAAAATGTTCGAAATAGTAGGAAAGTAGTCAGTGACGATGATGATATGTCCGTGGAGGAAATAGCAGCGCCAAGCCGCACTGAAAAGAATCGGAATTCGAAGAAACCCAAAGTGTCCACTTATGCGGATGTTCCAAGCGACGACGATTTCGGGGTTTCTGAAAGCCATGAAGATGATTCTGAAATTCGCTCTGCTGTCGAAGAACAACTCCGAATGGAAAAGATGGTGGACATGAAAACATTGACTCGGGGTGAATGGATTGAATATTGCAAAGGCATGAACACCTCCAAGGTCACAAAGGGTCGTCGAGAAGCCATAGTAAAAGCTGAGGCTGAATACGATCTCGCCAATGGGATCAAACGACGAAAGAAACTCACCCAGAAAAAACTGAAAAAGCCTGAAAATCGGTATCTTGTCAAGTGGGCAAAGGATTCTTATCTGCATGTGTCATGGGAAACAAAAAGAGCATTGAAAGCATACTTTAAGGATGCGCGTACGGTGGACAGGCATATACAAAAGATGAACATGGCGCCGGCATTGATGGACGCGGAAACTCTAGCTGATATGTGTCAGATCGATCGGATCGTGGATGAGGATACGTTTTTTGAAGAAAACTCCTCACCAGCTTCGAAACCAGAAGCCACCAGCTATGCAGTGAAAACCGTGATTGATGATGATGATGATGAAGAAGAGGAGGATGACGATGAGGAAGAGGAGGAAGAGGAGGAGGAGGAAGAAATCAAGCCTACCTCACGCGGTGAACAGAAAGAGTATTTGGTCAAGTGGAAAAGTCAAGGGTTCGAAGACACCACATGGGAGCTGTTTGAAGATATCCAACATGCTAAATCGATTGATGCTCATTTAGAGTTTTTTAGATTGAGGAACTCGGAGGAGTGGCGGATATCTAGAGCGCAACTTGGGACCGACGACCCGAGTTATAAATCGTCCATGGAATTCAAAAACGCTAGAAAATTGCGAAGCTATCAAGTGGAAGCTGTTGATTGGCTGTGTTTCAATTTCAAAATGGGGAGGAATTCCATTCTTGCAGATGAAATGGGGCTCGGAAAGACATGTCAGACAGTGTGCTATATGCACAGACTTCGAAACGCTTGTAATGTGAGTGGACCCTTCTTGGTGGTTGCGCCATTGGCTACTTTGCCGCATTGGCAACGGGAGTTCGAAGCTTGGTCAGATTTCAATTGCATCACTTATCATGGGAGTAGCGAGGGTAGAGATCTCATCCGGAACCGGGAGTTCTTCTGGGACAAAGTTAAGAAAGGTCCACCCAAGTTTGATGTGATCGTGACCAATTACGAAACTGTTCTACGTGATGTGTCACATCTCAAAGGCTTTAAATGGTCCTTGTTGGCCGTGGACGAGGCTCATCGGCTAAAGAACCGCGACTCAAGTCTCACCGCTTGTCTTCGTGAAAATTTTACTTTCGGATCGAAACTTCTACTCACGGGCACTCCAATTCAAAATAGCCTGCCAGAATTGTGGACTTTATTGAACTTCATCAACCCCCGGGACTTTCCTAGCCTGGAGAAGTTCGATTCCAACTTTGGGGCTATGACTACTGCTGAGGAGATGGACAAATTTCATGACAGGTTGAGGCCTTTCATGCTTCGTCGTATCAAATCTGAGGTAGAACCACTCCCTGATAGAGATGACACATTGATCGAAGTTGAATTGACAACCATGCAAAAACGTTTTTACCGTGCAATTTACGAGAAGAACACTGAGTATTTGCTAGCAGGCGTGGAGAAAGGTGCCAGGATCTCGTTAAACAATGTTGCTATGGAACTTCGAAAGTGCTGTTGCCATCCCTACCTGATAGATGGTGTAGAATCAAAGATACTCGCTGACGACCCGCCCCCTCCAACGAGTTCTCCAGAGCACGATCTTCATATCTTCTCTAAATTGGTCCAAGCAAGTGGGAAAATGCTTCTCTTGGACAAATTGCTGCCAAAACTAAAACAGGAAGGACATCGGGTTTTGATCTTTTCTCAGATGACGCGAATGCTTGACATCCTCGAAGATTACCTTTTATACCGCCAGTATTCTTTTGAACGTATTGACGGCAGTGTTCGTGGAGTTGACAGACAATTTGCAATTGATCGCTTCTCCAACACCACGTCACAGTCGTTTTGCTTTCTGTTGAGTACTAGGGGATGTGGTCAAGGTATTAACTTAACAGCCGCAGACACAGTAATTATGTACGACGGAGACTGGAACCCACAGAATGACGTACAAGCGCTAGCTCGATGTCATCGTATAGGCCAGACCAAGAAAGTCATGGTGTATCGGTTGATCACCCGCAAAACATACGAGTTCACGATGTTTCAACGGGCCTCTATGAAGCTCGGACTGGACCATGCTGTGATGACTGGTCTCACGGATGTCGCCGGAGGAGAGGATGGTAAAAAGATGTCCAAGAAGGAACAGGATAAAGAAACAGAGAGATTGCTCAAGTATGGTGCATATGCTCTTGCAGACGATGATGACACTGAAGCGAAGCAATTTGAAGAAGCCAATATAGATGAAATTCTACAAAGCCGTGCCACTCACATCAAGTCATCTAACGAAGACAATCGATTATCAAAAGCGACTTTTGTAGTATCTGGTTCTGATACCAATTTGGATATCGAGGATCCTGATTTCTGGACTAAAGTAGTCGGTCTGAAAGAAGGTATTGAGATCGACGAAGTACTTAGTGACAGGAAAGCAAGGCGTTCTAAAAATATATCTTATGCAGAAAGTGGATTCGCCAAGATTAATCGTGAGAACAACAGTGAATTCGAAGATGAGGAGGAAGACGAAGAAGAGGATGGGTCCAAGCGAGATGAAGACGTCAATGGTCGTAAATTATGGCTCCGTAAACATTTCCAGCATCTAATGTTTGGATTGGACAAATACGGATATGGTCAATGGTCCAAAACCCATGCCACTGTTGCGGCCAAGTTCCCTGGGAGGTACACAGAGGCTCAAGTAGCCGAGGCTGTTCGAGGTTTCTTAATATTCTGTCTGTTCAGGAAGAAGAAAGGAGGCGATGCTAGTGATGGCGAGGGAAGCAGTGACAACAGTGATGAAGCCACCGAAGACAATCCGAAAGACGATGTCACTGATTTCAAACTGGTCAACATGAAATCAGAGGAGGTGATTGAACGCATGGAACTGTTGCTTGAGTCCGAAGGATACGGTGATGTGTATTCAATGGTGGTGGAGGATCTCAAAGTTGGTCAGGATTTTCTTGTTCCGGATTGTCTGACCACACGGCAGAAGCTATTGGATCCTTCAGCAAGTGTGGAAGATTCAGATTCGGATGATTCAGAGGAGGAAGATCAGGAGAAAAGGGAGTTAAAGAAAAGGGAGAAGAGGGGCTTTGCATATGACGATAAGATCTCTGAGCGTACAAGAACGAATGCTGTGAAGCACATTCGTATGATGGACAAGCATATGCATCTCAGTGACTTTGTGGACAAGCATTCCAAGGAGGATGGCACTCCTGATTTTGATTCGTTCCCCGATGTTCCGGGTTCACTGCCTGCTCCTTGGTGGCAAAAGAGAGATGATATGATGCTGTTGTTCGGTCTTCATAAATACGGTTGGGATCCACGGCGTTCAACGGATACTTTTGAAGCCATTCGGCATGATGCTGCGTTGCCTTTCTCCCAAAATCCATCAGAGTCAGATGTACAATCATCCAGGAAGAAGAAAGACGAAGAGAAGGATGAAGAGAAAAAAGACGACAACGATTCTCTATTATGGCCAAAGAACCATCGACTGGGTTTGAGAGCAAAGCGGCTGGTGGATTTCTTTAGAGTAAATGGGAGGAAAGCCAAGAGACAGGAGAACATGGACAGCAAGAAAAGGGAAAGGGCGGAACGGAAAGTTACTATTGTGGACGAATGGACCAAGTCAGAGAGACGAGAAGTTTACAAGTATCTTTCTCGGTATGGGGTTCCATCTTCACAAGGGGTATGTTTGAACCCTGATCACGATTTGTCATACGAGAGATTTCTTCTTGTCTCCAAGTTGCGGAAGAAATCTCCCGAAATGCTCGAGTCGTTTGTCAAGAGTTTCGTGCAAGATGCGATTCAGATTCGCATGGATGCTGGACATTCATCAACACTTAAAAACAGTGATATCCTCATCAGTCAAGCATCTTCCAAGAAACTACTAGAGCGTATCAGTCTTTTGAGGGAAATTCGAACGAAACTGCTAACCAAAAAGCCCGAAGAATTGCTCAGCTGTATTAAGAGCCATCGGAGTAAACTGGGGTCGAAGAAGAAGACGGCAATGAGCAGTTGGTGGACAGCCGAGTCCGATTTGGCCTTGGTACAAGGGTCTGCCGTTCATGGCATAGGAAGTTTTCAAGCGGCAGAAGATTTAAGGACAGATCCTGCATTCCCATTTGCAGCAACGTGCAAAAGCAACAATGTTGAAATGAACTCCAAACCAAAGAAAGACGATGAAGATGAATCGCCGGCTGATAATGTTGTTGCAGAGGCAGAGGATGACGACAAGTGTGTGTTTCCTTCCGTAGTGATGATCATGGCTCGATTGAAGGGAGTTTCAGATACTATTGCCAGACATCAGCGTTCATCATTCAGCTCCGGAGGGTTATTTCAAACAGTCTCTAAGGATACCGAACCAAAGTTCAAGGAGACAGAATCAGATTTGGCTGAGAACTCGTTGAAAGAAGAAGTTGTGGTGGTGCTTGAAGACGACGATGAGATGCAAGCCGAGGAATCAACCCCAGCAGTTAAAACCGATGAGGAATCCCCCAAACGAAAAGTAGACGAATCTGCCATTCAGGATGCAACTAAACGATCCTGCTACGGAATAAAACGATTCTTCATCCCGAAGTAAATCCGACCTTTTTTATTATTCAGGTAAAGCAACTAAAGACGATGAACTTATTATAGAAAGGGTAATAATAGCAACTCTAAAACACAATCGTTTACGAAATACAAATGTGATGTCATCCCCAGACAAAATGTCCAAGTCAGTGGATCGCATGGCATCTCAAGCAGAGTGAGCATTGAAGTACATTTCTGGCAGCCGTGGAGGTCTTGTATCGAGGACTTTGATATCCGAAAATGAACTGCGCAGCAGCAGGCTGGGGTTGTTATAATAGACCAAAAGATGTAGGTGTTGATATGGGTTCTTTGAAATCAAGGTCAGAGGGCGAAACAGAAGACTTGGGGACTCTAAAATCCCCGCCCTCTGTATCTCACAGCGCAGACTTTAATTTCTTAAGATGTGGCAGTGGGTGAAATATAACAGTGGCAGATTACCCAATTCATGCTGAGGACTTGACGTAACAACCTCAATTGTTTTGTTGATGCCCGTGGCGCTCTGGTCTTGGAATAAGCCATCTGGTCTTCGTTTTCATTGGTCCCCATCAAGTACAGTGGCGCTCAGGTTCTTAAGCGAGAAAAAGTGTGTACTGCTTAGGGATTTTTAAAATTGAAGGTTGGTTTGAAGTGGTGGAGTCGTCGCATATTGTAACTACCGCCGCTAACATCGCCAGTTTTGATCTTTTAGAGTATCGAGATAGCGCAGGTCGGGAGTATCGTGCCGAGTATGTTCAAATTCAAAAAACTGCGAGTACTAGATCGGTTCTATTTGATTACGGAATTCGGTTGAAGAAAATTAGCAATGAATCCACCCAATTGTTTATATGCTGTGTTCCTGGTTGCAATTCGTACTTCGCGCCGATTAAACATCCTTCCTCGTCTACAAAGTCAGCTACTACTCACTTGAAATTGAGGCATGCCGTTATCTCCACCATCAGACAAACGAAACAAACAAGCATCGCCGCCATTGACAATACTTCTGAAGATTCCAAGAAAGCACTATATGGCACTGATCATCGTCGCTATTCTGCTGTTGCTGTTGCCAAGTTTTGTACGATAGCGGAGTCCCAGCCGATGGAGTTTGTTGACACGCCCAATCAAAAATTCTGCTGGAATTTGGTTACGGTTCCAGAGTTCCCTAGAGATCTTAATAGCGAATTATTGGAGGTTTGCTTGGTCGAGATATATGCCGCGGTGAAGGCGAGGCTAAAAAAGGATGTGGAAGAAGCCAAAACTTTGTATCTCAATCTACCATTTGTCTATCTGTCCGTACATTTATGGAAGAGCCAACGCTGGAAGAGTAATATCTTGGAGTCAAAATACATTTTACGATAGGTGGAGTCTTAGTACATTGCAATCTCGCGATTCAATTAAACAATCCAGATCCACTGATTCCCATCGAAGAACTGAGTGATTTGTTGAAGACTTGGGTTGTTGCTGTACTTCAAGAATATGACTTCGATGAAACGATGATTATGGGCTCAACTGCTGCCAGTCGTTCAGCCGTCAAGCGAAGCCTTGACGTTTGCATTCGCAATAATTGGGAATGGTGTTTTCTAAGCTTGGCAAATTGTGCGCTGATTGAAGGTACTGGATCAAGCAAAGACCCTCAAAAATCCCAGAATATAGAATTTCAAAAGCTTTATAGAGGCGCGAAGAAACTATGCAAGTTATTTAGTAAGTCAGACTCAGCCAAAGATTTGCTCCAGGTGCTTGGTGGAGTTGAAGATGGAACTAAAAGCGGATGTGCTTCGTTGAGAACATCACAATTTATATAGCTTCATTCGATGTAAGGGTCATGTACTAGATCTTTGGCCTGCACTATTCTAAAACGCAGGTCGCTTTCCCATTGATACAACAGAGACAAAAGTTGCTCGACTGCTTCTCGATTTTAAAGGTAGTCAGAGAAGCGATGACCGTTAGTCAAAATGACAGCGTTTCGATACCTAGCTACATGTCTTTTTATGATATGGCTTCAACCGCTCTCTCAACAGAAGCACTGCAAATTGTCGACACGCTCGATCTAACCGGTGACCATAGGAACAATATTGAACCCACAATGATTGAGCACAATGCTCTCACTCTAGTTACTAAGGAGTTACAGGAGACATTAACGAATTTTTTTTACAAGTGGTTCTATTGCCGGTATGATCCCAATGTCTCTCCTGCAGTCTTGGAACAATACTCTTATCATTTGGATACGGTGGCGCTTCTGTATCCTCCGAACTGCGATGGACGATTGGTGTTGGAGTTGGTGATTGAAATATCACGATGGATAGCTGCAATGGTACTGGGTCCACCATTCCAGAAACTCTTATCACGGGTATCATTGATTTATGTTGGAGTCGAATTAGGCGTTTATGCATCGAGTATTACACTAAAAAGAAGGAATATGACGCGTATGACGACGTTGGGGATTCTGCGAGTGTGGTTGAAGAGCAGCAGACATCAACAATTTCCGGTGATTGTCATATTGAGCTCCCAGCTTCGAAACGACTAAGGATGCGACTTGATATGCTTAGACCTGAAAATGAGCGCGACACCGAGAAAACAGGTCATTTAACAACCGAAGAAAGGAAAAGATATGTAGGTATCGAGCTATGAAATGGAATTTTAGTGAGTTTACTCCTGATTCCGGTTTATCTTGGTGGCACAAAGCCCATTAATTTCCGATTATTTGACTTGTGACTTGTGCATTGCTCGGTCAACAGGCCTCAACTGCTGGATTGGAGAGAGACTTTCGCCCAATATTAAATGGGTTGTCCTGCCTAAGGAGTACTTTCGATACAGCAAATGCTAAAATGGCTCTGTTTTGTCATATGAACTTAGATTTGGTTCCTGAATTTGTGCCACCATCAAGTAGAATCCAGAGAAATCTTCTGAACCTACAACATGCAGTGGTCTTGACCTCGAAAAGATGTAGTCCGTTCAAAATGACCAAGAAGATGAATATGAAAGTGAGCCAGCTTGAATTCCATTTTTACTCCAGCAATTCTTCCTTCGAATTATTACAGAATTATTTGCAGGTTAAATATCCTCTGGGGATAGGAAGAAATAAGAAGGGCTAGGGGAACACAAAGTTAAATAAACAAAAACAACCTATAAGACTCAAGATTTAATTTATGAGGTTTTGAATGCATATGCCACAAGTAACGCGACTGCAAGGAATTAGGCTGTCGAATGAGTAAAAGCACCAGAATCATCATCTGGACTCTTTGGTCCCAATTTGAATACGGCTTTAACTTTCACAATTTGTGGAATGTCAGCGGGAACATTCTTCTACTACTTGTAATACAGGCATCAAGCATAGTGACTATGCGTTTGATATCTTCACTGTTTTGATCCAATGCATTGAAGACCGAGTTGTTTGGCAAGGAAGCGTGTCACTGGTTCTGTAATTGTTTTCCTGGCATTCCATGATCCTTTGTTGGTTCCTCCAAAAACAGCTGGATCGAAACTGATGAAATCATTTTTCAGATTCCAAACCCATAGGTCGTGGTTGAAAGCAAATGGCGCTATTAAACATAGATTTCAAGGTCGTTACGTTGCTTACATCTCAGTCACTTATGTCTTGGTGTAAATCCCCCGCAGGATAAAACACCCTGTTCATGTTGCAATACTGCTCACATGCCAACCTATGTCTTCATTTAAAAAAGGATGTTGGTTCTATACACCGAGTCTGGTAGATACTAACAAAAGAGTCACCACGTTGATAGCTATGGACGGAAGTATTCCTTACAGCGATTTCAACGTAGGTGTCCAGAGTCGTTTGCTAAGTAGATAATTTGCGAATAAAATATGTTCAGGGTCTACGGGGTGGTTAGACCCAGTTCCTTGAATTCGTTACAATTTTGAATACAAGCGACATATGGACACTTCAGGCATTGACGTTCCAAGCAGTAGAGCGATTGCAAAGCAGCTGTTGACACTCGCCCAAGACGCAGACAACCAACCTTTTATTGTACAAGAGAAAGGGTGTCTAGCGGGACTTATTCAATACACTCTGCATGACGACGTCGATGTAGTTTTAATGAGCCTTCGAGCACTTGAATTTCTGGCCAGTCATCCGTCAAACAAGGAAACAATGCGAGATTTTCCTGATCTTGTATCTAATGTTGTACGTATATTTTCGCTTTTCTTTCTTCTTGTGCACTAACATATTCAGTCTTGTGCGATGGTCAGGCAAGATCATCCAAAGATCATCGAATTTGCTCAAGGAACGCTGAAAAATCTGTCCATTTGCATCCACACAGACGACAAAGAAAACTCTGCCTCGTTCAACACTATAGTTGAAGAAAATCCATTTTCAAAAACCGTTTTAAAAACGGAATCAAACGTGTTCCGCACCATAGTTTTTTCGGTCGAGAATTCAGACGACTATAAAAACAGAGAAACGATCGAGAAACTCATGATACGATGTCCTGGTGTTATATCTGTCACTGTAAACCAGCACAAGCAACAAGTTGTTGTTGGTACACGACAAGCAGGAGACGAAATTATAAAAAGTCTTTCTTGTAAATTGGATGCAGGTGGATTTGCATGCAAACTTGTTATCAAAACAGGTCAAGAAGAATTAGTTGATGATGACTATCCTGATTACATTGAGGAGTCAGACTACGAGGATGACGAGACTCACACTCATGGAATAATGAGACAAGGCTTTGGGAATCTGGAATCAAGACTGGAACAGCAGCGAATTGAGGAGGAGGAAAGAAAACAAGAAAAATCCTCCCGACTTATTGGGAAAATGAGCAATGTTCTAAGCAACGCATCCTCGTGGTTGATGGGCTACTAATCTTTTTGAAAAAATATCTATTTTGAAACAAGCATGTCGTTTATTGCAACTAGTCTAGCGGTCCATCGCATTCTCATTCCTAACAGGATACAGGCGATCAGGGCTCAAAAAACATGTTCCTACCATTAATCCAGGCGAGTTAAGTAAAACTTCAACTTGGATTGATCAGTTAAACCATTGTAAAAGCAGAGAAGCAAAAAACGGAGAATAAATAACTTCTTGGTGGGAAATCGTAAATAAGGACCATTCTGAGGCATTTTGTCTAAGGTGTTCTCCTAGGCAAGTCCACACCTAGGCAGACATAACTAGAAATCTGGTTCTAATCAAAGATATATCCTAGTTTAAGATGATGCTGCTTTGGGTCATGATGAAGTGTTTGATTACAATTCAAACTCTCTGCTCCTTTATATTCAGGTAAGAATTTCAAAATCATTAAATTAGAAAACGGAGGCAAATTTAAAAAGCATTGCGCAAGGAGGGGCATTAATATACTTATTTAAACTATTTTAAATGAGCACTGTATAAAGCTCGTGATGACCATCAGGGAATTTGTTTGCAGGTGATATTGCTGTTAAGTTGAGGGATGCACAATTAAATATTTTTAAAATTTGAAGTATCAAAATTTTGCGACAGGTTCTAGTCATATTTTGATTCCTTTCATTATTGGCATTGGTGCTGAATGGGGTATGGTTACGAAGATACTATTGCAGAGATTTTTGGTAGGTATGCTAGATCATTTTGAGGATGCAGAGAGAGGGACATCAATGTATAAAGTATTTTTAAATGCTTTAGTGGCTACTTCATGGAAGGCAATTAAATTACATCAGGAGAAATATAATGTGAATTCAGTGATTCCACATAATGCTCTTGCTTCTGATTACCTCACAGATTGCCATCAGGCTCTTTTCTTTCAACAAGGTACTCTTGTTTTTAAGAAATTAGCATTTGATGGCTTTTATCCACTACTTGTAGTGCTTCAAAAAAATCGATTTTTGTTGTGTTTAAAAATGAATTCAGTGATTCCACATAATGTTCTTGCTTCTGATTACCTCACGGATTGCCATCATGCTCTTTTCTTTCAACAAGATACTCTTGTTTATTAAGAAATTAGCATTTGATGGCTTTTATCCACTATTTGTAGTGCTTTA
>Ga0105055_10005590_pt1 | contig 17672 bp, 21 predicted proteins | sample BON03_FD_78090 | JGI IMG/M metagenome (GOLD analysis project Ga0105055, IMG submission 78090) | Freshwater microbial communities from Lake Bonney liftoff mats and glacier meltwater in Antarctica - BON-03 | ecosystem: Environmental > Aquatic > Freshwater > Ice > Glacier meltwater | place: Lake...
CCCGATGATAAGCGGGATCCACAGCAATGCATGAACCCAGAATGGTGGTTCAAAGGACAATTGCAACCAGATGGCCAGCCCGACAACAATTCCGCCGACAATCATGATCAGAAACGCTGCCGGTCCGTCGCCCACATTGAATTTGGTGAAATCTAACGAGCAGACGCGGCAATGATCAGCGAACTTGGTCAAGCCACCAAACAGCGATCGCCCACCGCATCTGGGACATAAACCGAAAAGGGCAGCCTCACTCATGCGTGGCTGCCCCTTCTCTGGCTCAGAATTATTTGAGGGCATTAGTGGATTTCAGCACCCCAACCGCCCCATACGTAGACGGCGATGAAGAGGAACAACCACACCACATCGACGAAGTGCCAATACCACGCAGCCGCTTCGAAACCGAAGTGCTGGCGCGGAGTAAAGTGGCCCTTGTAGGTGCGCGCAAGGCAGACGATCAGGAAGATCGTGCCGATTATTACGTGGAAACCGTGGAAACCGGTCGCCATGTAGAAGCCGGAACTATAAGTGTTTTGGCCAAATCCGAAAGCACCTAGCGCGTGAGAATATTCATACGCCTGAATTGACGTGAAGAGTACTCCAAGTGCGATTGTTGCCATCAGGCCCTTCTTCAAGCCGTCACGATCGCCATGGATCAACGAATGGTGCGCCCAAGTTACGGTGGTACCCGAACACAGCAAGATTAGCGTGTTGAGAAGCGGAAGGTCGAACGCATCGAGCACTTCAAGTCCCTTATGCGGGAATTGCCCAACGAGACTGCCCGCACCAAACAGGTTTTGGGTCACACCATCGATTATTTCGATCGGCGCAGGAAATAAGGCGAAATTAAACCAGGCCCAAAACCAGCCAACGAAGAACATTATTTCAGATGCAATGAACAGGATCATTCCATAACGCAGATGGAGCTGAACGACCGGCGTATGAAAGCCTTCCTCCGCTTCTTTCACGATATTGGAGAACCAGCTGAAGAACGTCGCAATCAGCCCGGCAATACCAAGACCCAGCACGATGGCATGGTTCGGCATATCATGCATGAATAGCACCATGCCGCTGGTAAAGGTCAATGCCGATACAGAGCCTAGGAAGGGCCAGATATCGGGCGGCAGAATATGGTAACTATGATTAACTTTGCCGGCCATGAATCTCTTATCCTGTCAGAACGGTTTCGAACGGCCTTAATAGGCCATGTGAATTAGGTCCAGTGCCTGAGGCAGCAATCTGGGCATTTTGATACGTGATTTTCCGGCCCAGTTCAGCCTAGGACTCCGGCTCTATCGCTTTATGAAATGTGTAACTGAGCGTTATCTGCTGGACATCTTTGGCGTTCTCATCCTGCATAATCGCAGGATCGATGTAATATAGCACCGGCATGCGGACTTCTTCACCCGGCTGCAATGTCTGTTCCGTGAAGCAGAAGCATTGGATTTTATTGAAATATTTTCCCGTCTGCTCCGGCTCAACATTGAAAGTTGCGGTACCAGTGATCGGCACATTGCTGTTGTTCCTGGCCACATAGAACGCCATATCGCGCACACCGACCTGTACCGTATCGGTCACCTGTTCAGCGCGGAATGTCCACGGCACATCGGAAGCAACATTGCCGTCGAAGCGGATCGAGATTTCTTTGGCGCCAGCGCTTGCGGCAAGTCGTTCAGCGAGACCGGCCTCTTCCGCACTTGCACGCTGTGTTGTGCCGCCAAAACCGGTTACCTGACAGAACAACTGATACAACGGCACAGCTGCATAGCCGAGGCCCAACATCGACAAAGCGCCAAGGCCCGCCAACAAGCCGACTCGGAGGTTTTTCTGATCAATGGCAGCAGGCATATTCATGGTCAGTCACCTATGCGAACAATGGTAATGGCATAAAATAAGATCGCGAAAAAGACGAGCACCGCCCCCATCGCAAGATTGCGGCTTTTCTGCCGGCGGCGATATTCGGTCTGTTCTTCAGGTGTCATGTGACAAATCCTTGATGGGCAGCGACCCGGTCTACCACCAGCGCGGCGAACAGGGCGAACAAATAGATGATGCTAAAAGCGAACAGCCGTTTTTCCGGCTTCATGGCGTCACCATCTGCAGAAATACGCGTAGCGACCGGAACAGACAGCGCGAGGAATGCCAAAGATAGCACCAGCGCTGTCACACCGTAGGTCGCGCCAGTGCCGCCGATGAACCATGGTGCGGCGGCCACGGGCACCAGTAGCACGGAATAGGCCAGGATCTGCCGCCGGGTCGAAGCCTGACCGCGCACGACCGGCATCATCGGAATGCCAACCTTGGCGTAATCGCTCTTGATGAATAGCGCGAGTGCCCAGAAATGCGGCGGCGTCCACATGAAGATGATCGCAAATAACAGCACCGGCATCAGCGTGATATCACCGGTAACCGCGACCCAGCCGATCATTGGCGGAAAAGCTCCCGCACCGCCGCCAATGACGATATTCTGCGGCGTGCGCGGCTTAAGCCAGATGGTATAGATTACAGCGTAATAGATGATCGAAACCAGCAGGATCGACGCTGTTAGCCAACCAACCGCCAGCCCCATTATCAATACGGAACCAACCGACAGGGCGATACCGAAATCACGGGCATCAGTTGGCTTCATCCGCCCACCCGGAATAGGGCGCCCTGCGGTGCGCTTCATGCCCGCGTCAAGATCGGCTTCCCACCATTGGTTCAGCGTCGCCGCCCCGCCAGCGCCTAGCGCTATGCACAGGATCGCCGTGAAGCCAATCACGGGATTGATCGACCCGGGCGCAGCCAGCAAACCGCACAAGCCGGTGAAGATCACCAAGCTCATGACGCGCGGTTTCGTGAGCGCGTAGAAATCGCGCCAATCGGCAGGCAGTGCCGGAGTGGTCAGAGAGGGGGCTGTGTTCATCTGGTTACGTCTTGGCCTTGCGGCTTGCTCCTTGGTTTCTTGAAAGATGGGGGCGCGCCGCATCCAGCACACCCCCACCTTCTTTTTCCGCTGCCGTCCCTATCGCAGGGCGACAGATTTTTCAGGTCGCGGCGGGCTGACGATGATCGTGATAATCCTGATGGTCTTCGATCACCGGCAGCGTTTCGAACTGGTGGTAAGGCGGCGGGCTGGACAGTGTCCATTCCAGCGTAGTTGCGCCTTCGCCCCATGGATTGTCCCCGGCCTTCTTACCGGCAATGAACGCATAAGCCAGATTGACGAAGAAGATCGCCATCGAAGCTGCCATGATCATATAGCCATAGGACGACACTTGGTTGAAGTAAGTGAACGCTTCTGGATAATCCGGGATCCGGCGCGGCATGCCGTCCATCCCCAGGAAGTGTTGCGGGAAGAAGATTACATTCACCCCGATGAAGAACACCCAGAAGTGCAGATGCGCAAGGAATTCGCTGTGCATCTTGCCGCTCATTTTCGGGAACCAGTAATAGAAACCCGCGAACAGAGAGAACACTGCGCCCATCGACAGCACGTAGTGGAAATGCGCCACCACATAATATGTATCGTGCAGCACATCATCAATGCCGCCATTGGCCAGCACCACACCGGTGACACCGCCAACGGTGAACAGGAAGATGAAGCCCATCGACCAAACTAACGGCGATTTGAATTCGATCGAACCGCCCCACATCGTGGCGATCCAGCTGAAGATTTTCACGCCGGTTGGCACCGCGATAACCATGGTAGCCGCGGTGAAATACATCTTCGTATTTACGTCGAGACCCGTGGTGTACATGTGATGCGCCCACACCACGAAGCCGACCACACCAATCGCGACCATGGCATAGGCCATGCCGAGATAGCCAAACACTGGTTTCTTGGAGAAGGTTGCGACAATCTGGCTGACCATGCCGAAGCCCGGCAGAATCATGATGTACACTTCGGGATGGCCGAAGAACCAGAACAGATGCTGGTAAAGTACCGGATCACCGCCACCAGCGGGATCGAAGAAAGTGGTGCCGAAATTACGGTCGGTCAGCAACATGGTAATAGCCGCAGCCAACACTGGTAACGCCAACAGCAACAAGAATGCGGTGACCAGCACCGACCATACGAACAGCGGCATTTTATGCAGGGTCATCCCCGGCGCGCGCATATTGAAGATGGTGGTGATGAAGTTGATCGCGCCCATGATCGACGCAGCGCCCGCAAGGTGGAGCGAGAAGATCGCGAAATCGACCGCCGGTCCCGGGGAGGCACTGGTGGATAATGGTGCGTAAGCTGTCCAGCCAATCCCTGCGCCCATTCCGGTACCGCCGGGAACGAAGGTGGAGAACATCAGGCTGCAGAAACCGGCAATTGTCAGCCAGAACGAGATGTTGTTCATCCGCGGGAAGGCCATGTCCGGCGCGCCGATCATCAAAGGCACGAACCAGTTACCAAAACCGCCAATCATCGCTGGCATAACCATGAAGAACACCATGATCAGACCATGCGCGGTAATCAGCACGTTCCACATATGAAGGTTGGCATCGAAGCTTGCTTCGCCGCCCATCAGACTGACCCAGTAACCGAGATATTGAATGCCCGGCGCTGCCAGTTCCATCCGCATAATTCCGGAAATGAAACCACCGATGATGCCCGCACAGATCGCAAAGATCAGGTACAGCGTACCGATATCTTTGTGGTTTGTGGACATGAACCAGCGCGCAAAGAACGCCGGTTTATGATCGGCATCATGATGTCCGTGATCTTCGGAGTGAGCCTGGAATTGATCGGCGGTTGTAGCCATGGCGTGCCTCTTAACCTTCAAATAATCTTATAAACAGCGGGGGCTTCGTACTTAACTAACTGGTGCAGCTGGAGCGACTTGTTCTGATGCTGGCGTGGCAGCAGTGACTGTTTCAACCACGTCGCCAGCAACCGTACCGCCTTGTTCGCGGACCCATGCTTCCCATTCTGCCCGCGGCAATGCTTCCACCGCGATAGGCATGTAACCATGACGGGCACCGCATAGTTCCGAACACTGGCCATAATAAATGCCGGGTTCTTCAATTGTCAGCAGGCGTTCGTTCAAACGACCAGGGACCGCATCAAGTTTGAACCACAATGATGGCACCGCAAAGGCGTGGATCACATCAGCGCCAGTGGTTTGCAGCCGGATCGGTGTATTCGCAGGAACGACCATCCGGTTGTCCACGGCGAGCATTGCAGGCTCGCCATTCGCGATCGCGTCTTCATTCGACAGCATGTTCGAAATAATCTCGAAACCGCCATTGTCAGGATATGTGTAACCCCAATACCACTGATAACCGGTGGCCTTGATGGTCACCGCATCTTCTGGCGGCGCATCGTATTGGCGCGCCAGCAGTGTTATCGATGGCACCGCGATAACGACAAGGATAATTACGGGAACGACCGTCCAGATCACTTCGATCAAGGTGTTGTGCGTTGTTTTCGAGGCAACTTTGTTCGAACGGCGGTTAAACCGAACAACCACCCACAGGAGTAAACCCAGTACCAAGACACTGATTGCGGTAATTACCGGCAACAAAATCGCATCATGCATCCAAAGGGCGAATTTGCCATCTTTGGAATATTGTTCCTGGAAAGTGATTCCCCGATCAATCGGCTGACCCTTGATCATATCGGTGCCAAGCGGCTTGTAAGCGCCCGCAGCTGGTACTGCAGCGTCAGCCGCTGGGACCGCTTCGGTCGTTTCCAATACAGGCGCCGAGGCTGCTGGCGGCAAGGGTGCCGTAACGTCCGCCACACCACTTTGGGCCAGCGCAGCTTGCGGCGCGAGCGCCAACAACGCTGCTGCCGATAGAGTAGTAACCAATGTCAGAGCCCGCTGGGGCCAGGTACCGAAATTCATCAATCGACGCTTTCCGTTTAAAATTTGAAGCGGCCATAGCAGCCAAACGTGACCTTGATTTAGGCCGTTACGCTGCCGCCTATACGCATGCTTGCCCCCACCCTCAAGCGCTTCTAGGAGAATTTTCTGCAATGGTGGTTGCTAATAATCGAACTCAGCGCACAATTGCGCGCAATATGGCAAGACAGATATTATGACCGAAGAAGAAGTTCTCTCTGAATTCCGGGCCAGCGAAGCCTTGCTGGAAGGGCATTTCCAGCTTTCGTCCGGCCGTCACAGCGCGCATTATTTGCAATGTGCGCGGGTGCTAATGGACCCGATGCGTGCAGGGCGACTCGCCTCCGCCATCGCCGCAAAAATGCCGCGTGAACTGCGCTCAGAAATCGACAAGGTTGTTTCCCCGGCCATGGGCGGCATTATTATCGGGCACGAAATGGGCCGTGCATTAGGCAAGGAAGCGATCTTTCTGGAACGCCCCAACGGTACGTTCGAGTTCCGCCGGGGATTCGATCTTAAGCCTGGGGAAAAAATCTTGCTGGTCGAAGATGTCGTAACCACCGGCCTTTCGTCCAAGGAAGCAATGATCGCTGTCGCCGAAGCGGGGGGCGAAGTGTTGGCGCTGGCCTCCTTGGTTGATCGCACCGGCGATGACGTATCCTTCGATGTGCCGTTCTATCCGCTCGTGCAGATAACCTTCCCGACGTATGCCGGGGATGAATTGCCAGCAGATCTGGCGGCGGTGCCCGTTACCAAACCGGGGAGCCGGAAGTGATGGTCCCGCGTCTGCGTCTTGGGGTGAATATCGACCATGTCGCAACCATTCGGAACGCGCGCGGAGGCGATCACCCAGATCCAGTGCGCGCCGCACAGATCGTTGCTGCTGTTGGGGGTGACGGGATAACGGCCCATCTTCGAGAGGACCGGCGCCATATTCGCGACGATGATCTGAAGCGTATTCAGGCCGCAACCGACTTGCCGCTCAATCTGGAAATGGCCGCGACCGAGGAAATGCTCGAGATCGCCCTGCGCCACAAACCGCATGCTGCCTGTATTGTTCCGGAAAACCGCGAGGAACGCACCACCGAAGGCGGACTGGATGCAGCGGGACTACATAACCGGCTTGCGCCGCTGGTCACCCGGCTGGTCGAGGCCAATATCCGGGTCAGCCTGTTCATCGAAGCCAGCCCGCGCCAGCTGGAGGCTGCGATGCGGCTCGGCGCGCAAATAGTCGAATTTCATACTGGCGAATATGCCCATGCTGTCGGCGAACAGCGCGAAATCGAATTGCGGCGGATATCCGATATGGCCGCGCTGGCGGTAAAAAACGGGATCGAACCGCATGCAGGCCACGGCCTCACCTACGAAAATGTCCAGCCAATCGCCGCCATCCCGCAATTGGCCGAACTCAACATCGGCCATTATCTTGTCGGTGAGGCGGTATTTGTTGGTCTTGAGGCAGCAGTGCGGCGCATGCGCGACCTGATGGATGACGCAAGATGAGTGCCCTGCGATGATCATCGGCCTCGGCAGCGACTTGTGCAGTATCGTGCGCATCCAGGCGGTGCTTGACCGGCATGGCGAACGGTTTGAGAACCGCAGCTTCACCGAAATCGAACGCGCCAAGGCGGCCAAGCGGCCCTTCACCCGTGCGGGAACCTATGCAAAACGCTTCGCCGCCAAGGAGGCGTTTTCCAAAGCGGTTGGCACCGGCTTCTATCGCGGCGTCTATATGAAGGACATTGGCGTGGTAAATGCGCCGTCGGGCGCTCCCACCCTCGCCCTGGCCAATGGTGCGGCAAAGCGGCTTGCGCAACTGACGCCGGCGGGCCATGAGGCGGTCATTCATCTAACCCTCACAGACGACCATCCATGGGCACAAGCATTTGTGATCATCGAAGCGGTTCCGCTTTAAATTCAGGCATATCATGAACTCAAACAGCAACCCAGTAACCCAAGAGTTGAAGAACCAGAACCGAGGCGGTGACGGCGAGGCTGAAAAGGTCAATTGGCTCGCCGAATTGCGCGGCCTTGCCCTGATGCTGCTGGCGGTACTGGCGTTCCATACCTTTATCGCCAAGCCGTTCTATATCCCCTCCCCCAGCATGATGCCCAATCTGCTGGAAGGTGACCGGCTGGTGGTCAGCAAATATCCCTATGGCTGGTCATGGGTTTCAGCATCATTTCATGTGCTGCCCCGCAGTAACACCCGCATTTGGGCATCGACCCCTGAATATGGCGATATCGTGGTACCGGTTCCCCCGCATCACGATGTCGACTATATCAAGCGCGTGGTCGGCCTTCCGGGTGACCGCCTCTCGGTGGTGAACGGACAGATTATCCTGAACGGGGTCCCGGTTCCGCAAGCAATCGAACCTGCGATCCAGATCCCGATTGACGAAAATAATACCTGCGATCCGTTCGATTATCCCGGCATGGCCATCACCAAACAATCTGGCGAGAAGGTCTGCGAAATGCCGACCTACCGCGAAACATTGCCCAATGGCGCAACCTATCTGATTATCGACCACACCAATCAAGGGCTCGATAATTACGCTGAAATCACCATCCCCGAAGGCCATGTTTTCCTGATGGGCGATAACCGAGATCACTCCGCCGATAGCCGGGCCCCTGCGGCGGCGGTCGGCGGACCAAGAAGCACAGGCCTTGGCGGACCAGTGCCGCTGGAAAATATCGGCGGACGGGCAGAATTCATCACCTTCTCGCTTGACGGTACCACGGGTTGGAACCCGATCAGCTGGTGGACATCCTTGCGCGGCGACCGTGCTTGGACCACTCTGCGCCCAGCCAAGGCAGAAATAGCTGCGGCCAATTCGTCAGGAACGGGCAACGCAAATGAGTAAGGCAGAAGAACCAGTCGAAGCGGCACCAAAGACTGCGTTTTCAGTGGCGGAAATGGGCTCCAGCCCAACGCGAATCTCCGATGCTGAAATGCGGTTCGAGGCGAAGCGCGCATTCGTTTGGACTTCAGTCATCGGGCTGATAATCTTGGCGGTTTATATTTCGCAATCCCTGCTGGTCATTTTTGGGGCGATGGTATTCGCCTCGATGATCGATGGCGGCGCCCGCCTGCTTGGCCGCGCCCTGAAGATTGCCCGGATGTGGCGGGTCGCGATTGTCCTGCTGCTGACCGCTCTATTCTTGTTTTGGCTGGTGAATTATGCCGGTTTGCAGATTTCCCGGGAAGCGGCGCAATTGCCGCAGATCGTCCAAGAACAGCTCGGCCACGCGATCATTTGGCTGGATGGGCAAGGCTTTGCAATCCAGCAAAGCGATGTCCAGAACCTCGCTGGAAATCTGATGAGCGGCGTTGGCACTGTCACCCGCGCCATTGGCGGGATTATGGGCGGACTGACGACGATATTGTTAGTCGGCATCATTGGCATTTACATCGCGATGGAGCCGGATCTGTACGAGCGCGGCGTCGCATGGATGCTGCCACAACAGCGGCGTTCGGACTTTTACATTACCGCATCGCGGATGGGTGCGACCATGCGCCGCCTGATGGCCGGACGGTTGATCGGGATGGTTTTCGAAGGCGTTTTCACTTGGGCTCTGCTATCGTTTTACGGCGTGCCAATGGCTGTGCTGCTCGGGATTTTAACCGGACTGCTGGCGTTCATCCCCAATCTCGGCGCCTTGATCGCTGGCGTGCTGATGGTGCTGGTCGGATTTTCAGGCGGTACAGACATGGGCATCTATACCATCTTCGTCTATTTCCTGGTCCAGACCTTCGATGGCTATGTAATTATTCCGCTTATCGCGAAGAAAACCGTCGATCTGGCTCCCGCTCTGGTGCTGGCGGCTCAGCTGATCATGGGTATCCTGTTCGGGGTCATTGGACTGTTTTTGGCCGATCCGCTGCTCGCCATGATCAAAGTCATGTTGGAACGGCGTGCTGAACAAAATGACCGAATTCCCCAAGAAGAGGTATTGATTCCCGATGGCTCGTAAATTTCTCTACATTTTTGCGACCGTCATCATCCTGGTGATTGCTGGTGCATTTGCGCTCAGCATCTGGTCCACCGAATTGACCCGCCTCGCCATGGTTCCCCGAGGCGAATTCGTGGAACAGCAGCCGCTCGATCAGAACGCATATCTCGATCCAGACATGTGGTTTTCAAGGCCCGGCATCGGGACCGATGACCCTGCCCGTTGGCAACCCGCAACCCGCGGCGTGGAGCGCACGCAGCCGCCTGCGAGCGATCCCGATCAGAAATTTGCGGTTTTCTTCGTTCATCCAACCAGCTTTATTGACCGGACCCAGTGGAACGCCCCGCTGGACGACGAGGAATCGCAACGGATTGCCCGGATTTACCTGCGCGGCATGGCCAGTCCGTTCAATCAGGCGAGCGAGATATGGGCTCCGAAGTATCGCCAGGCGACATTCGGTGCCTTTCTTACCGATTCGCCCAAATCTAAGGCCGCATTGAAAGCTGCCTATGCTGATGTCAGGCAAGCATTTGCCGTATTCCGCGCCAGCGTCGATCCTGAAACGCCGATTGTTCTGGCTGGCCACAGCCAAGGCTCGCTGCATTTGCTGCAATTGCTGCGCGAGGAAATTGCCGGCCAGGATATCGCCCCGCGCATTGCGGCAATTTATGCGATTGGTTGGCCGATATCGGTCGAACATGATTTGCCCGCGCTTGGCTTTCCTGCCTGCGCAACGGCAGATCAATCGGGCTGTATCATGAGCTGGTCCAGCTTTGCTGAACCCGCCGATCCTTCGCCGCTCCTGGAAAGTTATCGTGCATCAACCGGATTTGACGGAAAATTGCGTGGGAACAGTAAAATCCTGTGCACCAATCCGCTCACCGGTGGCATTGGCGGGATTGCAGTCGCAGCAAGAAATCTGGGCACGCTGGTTCCAGACGACAGCATGTCGAGCGGCGAATTGGTCCCAGCGGCGGTTCCGGCGCGCTGTGATTATAACGGGCTGCTGCTGATCGGTGATCCGCCAGAAATGGGCAGTGCCGTGCTGCCGGGCAACAATTATCACGTCTATGACATTCCCCTGTTCTGGGAAAATCTGCACCAGAATGTCGTAGGCCGGGTGGCAGGATGGAAGACAGCACAATAATTACCGACAGCGCCCGCGACTTTAGCGATATTCTGAGCGACGGCGGCGCATTGCTGGCGATTGATCTGGGTACCAAGACTCTGGGCACCGCGACCTGCGATGCAGGCTGGCAATTTGCCACCGCAAACAAAACTTTGCCCCGCAGCAAATTCGGGCATGACCGCATAGCGCTCGCCGCGCTGATTGCCGAGCGTAGCGTAAAGGGACTGGTGATCGGCCTGCCGCGCAATATGGATGGCAGCGAAGGCCCGCGCGCGCAGGCAAGCCGTGCCTATGCCCGCAATTTGTCCGAAGCTTTTGAATTGCCGGTGCTGCTGTGGGACGAACGCTGGTCCACCGCGAGCGCGGAGAGCGCAATGATCGGGCAGGATTTCAGCCGCAAGAAGCGCGCGGAACGGATCGACAGCCACGCTGCTGCCATTTTCCTCCAGGGCGCAATCGACGCGATGGCGGGAAGTGTAATCTAGGCGATTTCGCGCCGCCGCGCCTTGGCTTCTACCGCGACCATTCGGCTACCCGAACGCTCAGCCTCTGCCCATAATGCGTCCTGCCCGTCTGCATCCACCAGCAAAGCGCGCGCTTCATAGCTCGCAAGACGCAATCGGTCGCTGGGGTGTGCCCGGCCAAAATGCTTCGCCAAATCCTGCGCTTCATCGCTGCCCAACCCCACCGCAACCCTAAGGAAGGTCTCGGTTGAGGTCGGGTTGAGAATACCACTTATCGTGCCTTTCTCCAGATCAAACCCATATTGATCATGCCACCCCTGCGCTGCATCGATCCCCATTACATTGAGCGAAACCGACATCGCTTCAGGTGGCAGTTGGCTGTGCACATCCAGATGGGCGCGGTAGAGCATCAGTTTTCCAGGAGAAAGTGCGCTGCGATCAATAAAGCGCAGGCCTGCATTTTCACCCTGCCATCCAGATACGGCATCGTAATCATACTCATAATAGTCGCTGACATAGCCCGGACCGAAATAGCCCAATGTCAGAAAGTCGAAATTGTGGTCATGCGGCATTCCGTAAGCAAAGCTGTTTCCGCCGCTGGCGCGGAAGGCGTGGTCGCGTTGCGATGGCCAGATATTCGCGCGCAGAAAGAATCCGTTCTTCGGCCCGGAAAGCACGATTGACTGCGCTCCGTACCCGCTGTCAGCGGCGGTATCGCGGTGCCGGCTGCGTAATTCATCGAGCATCAAGTCGCCCAGAAACTGCGGATCATTGCCCAGCCGTCGGAGCCATCCTGCCGCATGATCAATACTGGCGTCACCGCGTGCATCAAAACCTGCCTCGTCAATGGCGGTGATACTTTCTACCAGCGTGCAGGATTCCTCCAAATAGCAGTCGATCAAGCGGGGCATTGGCATGGCCGACAAGACCAACCGTTTCGATCCCGGCCGCGCTGCGCCGATGCTGCTTAAGCATGGGCACACAGGCTGGCTGGGAATGACATACCGCGCGCATGGCGATGACTGGGCCGAGCTGGAATTGCCTTGGCGCGAAGACTTGCTGGGCGAAGCAGACCGCCCGGTTCTGGCATCCGGTCCCATTGTCAGCATGATGGACATGGCATCGGGCCTGTCGATCTGGACGAAAATGGGGAAATTCGCCCCGGTTGCAACGCTCGATTTGCGAGTCGATTACCAGCGGCCCGCGAAGGAGCGGGCCTCCGTCATTGGCCGCGCGGAATGCTATAAATTGACCCGATCTGCTGCATTTGTGCGCGGAATTGCCCATGACGGCGACCCCGATGACCCGGTGGCGCATATTGCAGGGGTGTTTATGTCGATCGGGGGCGATCCCCGCGATGTCTAAGGCTGCGCTAACCCCTTACGCCAATTCGCTCGGCATTGTGATTGATGGCGAAGAAGCCGGCGCACCTGTGCTCGCATTTGACTTCGGCGGCGAGGTGGAGGGGCGGCCCGGCCATTTGCATGGCGGCGCAACCAGTGGGCTGTTGGAGACGGCAGGCTATGCGTTGCTGCGCCATGAACTGGCCAAGCTGAACCGGGTCCACCGGTTGAAGCCAATCAACATCACTGTACAGTTTTTGGCCGCCGGTACGCCGCAAAGGACATTTGCCAAAGCGCGGATCACCAAGCTGGGGCGCCGCAATGCCAATATCGCAGTAGAAGCGTGGCAGGATGACCGGAGCCGCCCGATTGCAACCGCAATCATGAATATACTGATCGCCCCCAAAGATCGGTCAGAAGCTGGCGGAGCCGAAAAAGCTTAGGCCTTCCCGACGATACTTTCAGGCAATTCGGTACCGAATACGCGCTGATAATATTCCGCCACCAACATCCGTTCAGCCTCGTCACATTTGTTGAGGAAGCTCAGGCGGAAAGCAAAGCCGACATCCTTGAAGATGTCCGTATTCTGCGCCCAGGTAATGACCGTACGCGGGCTCATCACTGTGGAAATATCGCCGTTCATGAAACCCTGCCGGGTCAAATCCGCCACCTTGACCATGTCGGCCACCATCTTGGGATCAGTCTGCGGCGATTTGGCAGAGACAATCTTCTGCTCGGTTTCGGCAGGAAGATAATTCAGCGCCACCACAATGTTCCAGCGGTCCATCTGGCCCTGGTTGATAGCCTGAGTGCCGTGATACAGCCCGCTAGTATCCCCCAAGCCGACGGTATTGGCGGTAGCAAACAGGCGGAAACCCGCATTGGGGCGAATCACACGGTTTTGGTCCAGCAAGGTCAACTTGCCTTCCGCTTCCAAAACACGCTGGATCACGAACATCACATCGGGTCGGCCCGCGTCATATTCGTCAAACACCAATGCAACCGGATGCTGCAGCGCCCAAGGCAGCAGCCCTTCGCGAAATTCAGTGACCTGCAATCCGTCACGCAGTACGATTGCATCGCGGCCAACCAGATCAATCCGGCTGATGTGCGCATCCAGATTGATTCGGATGCACGGCCAGTTAAGGCGCGCGGCGACTTGCTCGATGTGAGTCGATTTACCCGTGCCGTGATAGCCCTGCACCATCACCCGCCGATTGTGCGAGAACCCCGCGAGGATCGCCAGAGTCGTGTCCGGGTCGAACACGTAATTCTCGTCAAAATCGGGAACCCGCTCGTCACCTTTGGAAAAGGCGGGGGCCATCATATCTACATCAATGCCAAACGTTTCCCGCACGCTGACTTCAGTGTCAGGGGCCGAGAGCGTGGTTTTGCTGGAAGGGTCGAAGCTTTTTGACGTGTCGTTCATTGCAGGATCACGCCTAGCCGCGCGCGTGGCGGGCTGCAAGCGGTCACATTGGAACATTTCATTCCTCGGGCAAAACCCTATATTGCCTGTCTATGGTACTCCCCCGCCCCTCCGAGAAGATCCGCGAGCAACTGGTCGGCCGCGTCCGAGACGTGTTTAATGATGTGGAGGGCGGCCAAAAACCCGTTCCGCCGTCCGACAATGCGCTGTTCGAACGCGATTCGCCGATCCGGCTGGTGCATGCCGACGTGGTTTCGATGATGGTCGGCGGGGTACGCGGGCTTTTGCTCCAGATGCTCCATCCCCATGCCTTGCAGGGCGTGCTCGATCACTCGGATTTTCGCAGCGACATGCATGGGCGTTTGCGGCGAACTGCCCGGTTCATTGCCATCACGACCTTCGGCGAGGCAAGCGAAGCGGAAAAAGTGATTGCCCGGGTTAATCGTATTCATGAACGCGTCAGTGGCACTTTGCCTGACGGCACGCCGTATTCTGCGCGCACACCGGAAACATTGGCTTGGGTGCATCTGGCTGAGGCGACGAGTTTCCTTGAGAGCTATCTCAAATACGTCCGGCCCGATATGCCGCTCGCGCAGCAGGATGAGTATTTCCGGCAGTTCGCATTGGTTGCCCGCAAATTGGGCGCCGACCCGGTGCCTGAGACCAAGTCAGGTGCGGAACAAATGCTCCGGGCCATGCGCCCCCAATTAAAGAGCTCACCAGCGGCCAAGGAGATCGCCCAACTGGTCCTGACCCAGCGGCCCAAGGGAGCGCCCATCGCAGTCCAGCAAATGCTCGGCACCGCAGCGGTCGATCTGCTACCGCCCTTTGCCCGGTCCATGCTGGGCCTCAAGAACCCCGGCCTAACCGCCCTGCCCGCGCGGTTTGCAGCGCAGGCGATGGGGCGCACGCTGCGCTGGGCATTTCGGCAAAACTAACCAGATGCGCGCAGACCGGTAGCTTCATATTTGCCGGTAGGGGCATCAAGCCGATCCGGGCATGGCGTTTGACTGGTTACCAAATCGCCCGGATTTCACGAGAGAGCGCGGCTCTTCCTTAGCACCTGATATGCCTCGACCACCCGCCCCAGTCGTACTTCGTGGCTGCGGTCACCGCCATTGCGATCTGGATGGTACCGGCGCACCAGTTCCGAATAGCGGCGGCGCAATTTGGGGCGGTCGATTTCGACATTGAGTCCGAGCACTTGCAGCGCCTGTACTTCTTCCGCGGCAAAGCGACCGTTCATTTGCATTTCACCCTGCCTTTGCGCCCGAGATTTTATCCCGGCAGCGCGGGCATTAATGGCCTCTAGCGGGTCTTCATAATCCGCCCAGCGCGGCATTGCATCGCCCATTTCATCGGCCCGAAAAGCCCGCGCAGTGCTGGCCCATCCGGCCACGGGGGATTGCGCGGCGAGGATTTCATCCGCACTCATCCCTTCAAACCAATCATAGCCGGAGTTGAATTCGCGGACATGCTCGAGGCACAGCCATCGATAGTCACCTGGTCCGTCAAAACTTGAGCCGCGCGGACCGGGAGCACGGAATTCGCCCGCTTCCTCGCAACCGGGCGCGTGGCATTGCCGCCCTTCGGTTTCAAACCGTCCGTGAAATCTGTCACCGCGCATGGCTCTTTAGGATGGGGTGGTTTAGGGAAATTGCAAATATGAAAAGGAAATTTGGATGAATGTGCAGCAGGAAATGGAACAAATTCTCGCAGAGGCCTTCGCGCCCGAGAAGCTGGAGGTGATCAATGATAGCGCCAAACATTCTGGCCATTCAGGAGATGACGGCAGCGGGGAATCGCATTTTACAATTTTGATAGAAAGTGCTGCCTTTACAGGCCAATCACGCCTGAACCGGCAGCGAATGGTCAACAAATCCCTGGGTGACATACCTGGTAAACGCGTCCATGCTCTGGCAATAAAGGCGATGGCTCCCGGCGAATAGCGGAATGAGCGGGAGTTGTGGGTACGCCACTGGGGTCGGGGTAACTTATGCTACTTTCGCGAAGCTATCGTCCTTCGTCAGGGCTCGCGCCCTATGTCCGGCGATATTATGTCTTTGAGGCAGAACTGCCGGGCGACATGGTGATCGAGGACTTTCTGCTCGCCGAAACCGCCTTTGTGCGTTGCCTGCTCAAGGGTGAATGGCAGGGCGAAGTTGCACCGGGCAATTGGTCACGCCCTGATAAGATGCTGTTCTTCGGAGCCAATGAAAAACCATTTAAAGTGCGTGTGCAGGGTAGCTTTAAGGTTGCCGGCTTCGCCATCCGCCCCAGCGGCTGGCACTCGTTATTTACCTGTTCGCACAGCGATTACACAGACAAGCTGTTACCCTTTCGAAGCGTCTGGGGCACGTTGGCCGACAAACTCCAATCCGAACTTATGAATGCTGGCACAGATGAAGCATTGATCGCTGCGATGGAGGCTAATATCTTGGAGAAGATCACTGAGATCGGTAGGCCGGATACAGACCCGGCGATAGCTCAGTTGGAGGCAATTGCGCGCACAGACAGCACTGTTCGGGTGGAAGACGTTGCAACAGCAGTTGGGCTGTCGGTACGCCAGTTGGAGCGGCGCTGCCGTTCTGCCTTCGGACTGACGCCGAAATCAGTATTACGCCGCAGCCGCTTCCTCGATATGGCCACAGCCATACGCGGCTTCAGCAGTCCGACCGAGCGGGACTTGGCCGAGCTTCGCTATTTTGACCAATCCCATCTCAATCGCGAATTTCGCCGTTTTGCGCGCATGACCCCGAAACAATTCGAAAATGCAGTCACACCATTGCAAACAGCGGGTTTAAAGTTACGCCAAGAAAGCCTGTTCGAAGATTGAGCGCGCGCATTGAACCCGAAGTAATAGCAACGAGAGCATGATTTGATGATTGCAATCAAGCCCGTGACCCATGACCTCGGCCAATTCGAGGTCCGCCGCGCCTTACCTTCGCGCCAACGGACAATGGTGGGGCCATTTATCTTTGTGGATCAATTTGGGCCGGGGCAGCTGGATCTGGGTAGCGGAATGGATGTCCGCCCGCACCCACACATCAATCTGGCTACTGTTACTTGGCTGTTTGAAGGCGCAATCGATCATCGCGATTCGATTGGTAGTTTTGCGACCATTCGGCCAGGTCAGGTCAATTTGATGACTGCCGGCCACGGGATCGTCCATTCCGAGCGCAGTCCGCAGGCAGAACGCGATGCCGGGCCGAAGCTGTACGGGATGCAAACTTGGCTGGCACTGCCAGAAGCTTACGAAGAAATGGGCCCCGCCTTCGAAGCTGTGAACGATCTGCCGGTGGTGGAAGATCAATGCGCCAAGGCAACTGTGATCATGGGAAGTTTGTGGGGTAAAAACGCCCGTACGACGACCTATGCCGACACGATCTATGCGGACATCTTGCTTGGCTCCTCTGGCGCCCTTCCGATTGATGTAATACCACATCTCAGTAATCATGACTGGTGGGCCCAATCGCGGTATCCGATGGAGTTGATGCGGCCTGTTTCGGCGATTAATTTGTTCCAGGCATCGCAGCA
>Ga0105055_10005592_pt1 | contig 17670 bp, 7 predicted proteins | sample BON03_FD_78090 | JGI IMG/M metagenome (GOLD analysis project Ga0105055, IMG submission 78090) | Freshwater microbial communities from Lake Bonney liftoff mats and glacier meltwater in Antarctica - BON-03 | ecosystem: Environmental > Aquatic > Freshwater > Ice > Glacier meltwater | place: Lake...
ATATATATTTGTGTGTGTGTGTGTGTGTGTGTGTGTGTGTGTGTGTGTGTGTGTGTGTGTGTGTATGTGTGTGTTTGTGTATGTGTGTGCGCGCGTTTGTGCATGTGCGCGTGCATGTGTAGGCATGCGTGTGTGTGTTTGTGTGTATTGGTGTGTGTGTGTGTGTATGCACGTGTATCCACGCTTGCATGTGGTCGCCTGTGTGGGTCTGTGTCCATATCTGCAAGTACAGCACACAACTAACAGCACCCCATGGATTCCAACGAGGCACAGGCGCTGTCATTCGTGGTTCGTGAGGTGGGACGCGCCGGCAGCAGCAACTACTTCACACAGCAGCCGCAAGTGCGCAACGGCCACGAGTTGTCGTATGTCCTCGCGCCCCATGTCTCAGGTCTCCTGCATATGCAAATCCATCTCAAGGACAACGGTGGCACTGAAAATGGAGGGTCTGATGCCTCGGCGGTGCAGTACTTTGACATTGACATTCTTGCGCGCAACGATGAGCCTGCAATGCGCCTCGAGTGCTCTAACGAGTTGCTCAACCCCACATTCTCCACTCTTGAGTGCGAGGAGAACTGCAAAGCGAGCCCGATGCCCCCGAGCTGTCGCGCGCTTCTCACCGTGCAACAGGCGTGCAAAGATTGCAACGAGCGCTACAAAGTCGACGGAGACTGCCTGTCTCGCTTCTATCTCGAGGGCTTTGCTGCAGATATACGACCCGACGCTCCGGCGACTAGGCCCGAGGAGCAGCAGCTCCTGCACTTTGAGCTCGTGCAAATTGCGGGACTTTCTAGTACGTTTGCGGCAGGCAAATCGCCGGCGATAGATAATGTGACGGGAGACCTCTCGTTCTGTCTGGTGCCTGGCTACAGTGGAGTGAATGTGTTTGAGGTTTCGTTACGTGATGATGGATTCATGCTCGGCCTGTCGGCTAGTACCTCTGGTCCTCTTGCCTTTGGGCCCTTCGAGTTGACTGTGCTTGTCAACCCCGTAAACATGCCGCCGCAATATCGATTTCGCAATGGTTCGGTGTGGCACGTATGGGAGAGCAGCGGACGGCACACCGAATCGCAATTTCTGACTGATATTCAGATGAGTCCTCACGTGAATGGGCTAGATCTCGAGTCAGCTCAAGGGCACACATTCAGCGTTGCAATGCATGCACATTCTGAATCGCTGTTCCAAGTGCGTCCGCAAGTTCATCCAAACGGAACGCTGACGTTTGTGCTGGCACATCACGCAGCTGGAGTTGTCTTTTTGTGGATAACCATAACTGATGACGGTGACCAACATCCCACCGTGCATATGGTGGGCAGCCTCGGAGGACTCGACCATGCGCATGGTAAGCAGGGTAGCACCAGCAACTCATCCATGCAGATATTGGAACTGGTTGTTTCAGACGCGCTCATGCAAGTTCGCCTAGTTCGCCTTGCACCTCAACATGCAGCACTGCCACAAGTGCAGTTGGAGATTGCAGAGGCGCTTAGCATTCGCCCGGCCTTGGTGTGGTGGGAGGCAACGAATGGTTGCTTTGTTGTTGCTGTTGGACGCCTCCAAGATCTTCTCATGGTTGCTTCGCAAATCGAGTGGCCGGTGGATGAAGCAGGTCCTGTCCAAAGACACCTGGGTACATCAAATGTCACCCTCGCTCTCTACAGGCGCAACTTTGACCATGTGCCCGCGTTTACAGTGACGCAGCCAGTGAAAATGAGCGGCTTCCATTTCCCCGCCTCCAATCCCAAAAAAATGCCTTGTCTGATTGCAGACATAAAAGAGGTGCCGTTCACCATTCTCTCAATCACGGGCGTCTCGCAGCTGGAGTGGCTGGTAGACGTGGCTCGATACAAGTCGGAAATCTCATCGAGTGAGTGGGTGTCAGATGGCACCGATGGCGGCGTGCTTGCAGCGATGCCCATCGTCACCTCCGAGTGCACTCCTGGTGAATGCCAAACAACTGCCAACCTCACTCTAGCCCAAGGTCCACAGAGGCGAAATGGTGTGGTGGAAATACGGGTGGTGCTGAAAGGGCAGACGATGAATGTGACTCGAGTGGTGGTTGTCGAGACCATTCTTGTATTGACTATTATTGAACAGATTAACATCACCGAAGACGAGGGTCGGCACAAAATGCTGGCAAATGTCCCCGAACTGCTCAAGCCGCAGAGTTTACCGTGCGCTGTGCGAATCCTGTTTGCTGGCAATCTCTCGGTCGCGCCCACGACTCTCCGAGATATCCAGTTTGTCTTCAGTATGTCTTCTTCGTACAGTGGAGACACATCGATATTGAAGCTTGCGTCTCTTGCACAATGTCTCCGCAACCCTCCGCCAGATGGAATGGCACTCAATGGGACGGGAGGCTGCCGAGCGCTGTTGCTCATCACTGTTTTGGACTCATCCGGGATAGGTAGGAATTCTCAAAAGTCTGCTTGCTCTTGCATTGACTAACCAAAATCGCTGTACTGCTAACTTTTCAGAATTGTTACCAGTGAATGTCAGGTTCAAAAGCAAGCTGCAGGGCGTCACGGAGGAGCACGCGCTGCAAGTGCGTATAGCCTCGAGCAACGACGCACCAGCATTCCGCCTCAATTGTTCCAACAGTCTTATCCGACAAAACTTCCAACATGCGGGCAAATGCACGCAAAAGTGCGGCGATCCAACTAGCTTGAGTGGGCAAGGTGTGTTACTTAACCATCGCGTCCGAAATTCGCTCACAATCTATTTTTTTTGCCAAAATCTATAATCTTTGGGCAAAATCCCAATGTTGGGGAATCCTACTGATCATCTCGGGGTTTCGCACCTCATGTAGTTGCAGAAGTTGTTTTATTACAATCAATTATTGAGGTTGGTGAGCCGCTTCCGACTCCTATTCCGCAAAAACAGGAGTGAGATAAGCAAGATAAGAAAGCCCCAAAGAAAGAAAGACAGATTCTGCGTGACATGACTCATTTACACACACGTGTACACAGGGGTGTGCATGGACGCAGAATCTTGGGTGGATTTTATTACGCCGCACATTCCAGGTTGTCGCAAATATGATCTTGACCCAAAGCAATGCAGAACGGTGGTGAACGATCAGGTAGACATTCTCAAAAAGTCAGCTCGCTACTCAATTTCCTGCGTAAAACAACTATAGAGCTGACCTCTGAGAATTTTCATCAGTCCGACAACTGCGGCTTCACTGCACAAGATGCGTGCTGTGTGTGCGGTGGAGGTGTAAAGAACAGGCCTCTGTTGGCATCTGGTGACTGTTCGCTGTCCCTCCAAGTTCATCAGCTGACCCCCGCCGAACGCATGCGCGCTCAAATGCAACTACCGGCGAACAATCTTGCGCGCTACCCATACAACCCAAGATCGACTGAGAGAGTATGCAGTGCGCAAGTGACACTGCAGCACGCAGGCATTGATATCGTCAATGCAATGTGGCTTGCACGTGATGAAAGACACCAATTAGTCAGGTTTGCATGTGCTTCATTGTGTGCGTGTGTCAGTGTCATACTTTCGCATAGAAAAGTATGCTTCTTGGAGCAGGTTTTTTTTTTTAAAGCTCCTTACATTTATCCAACAGTTTCGACGTTGTTCCGGTTTTCTCCAACTATGTGAGCTTCTTCTCCAATTTCTCCTTGCCAAGAATTGATGCAAATGGAACATTAACGGGTAATTTTGTTTCAAAAATCTGCTCGTTACTAAATTTGCTATGTACAATCACCATAAAGCTAACTTTTCATGAAATGTAGTGTGTCTGGAGCGCGGCCATACCTTTGGACATGTGCCTTTTGATGTCTATCTTTTTGACGATGGTGGCACCTTAAATAATGGCATCAACTACTACGGGTAGGTGTGAGTGTATGTGAACGTGTACGTGTATGCGTACGTGCAGGTGTGTGCATATTCATGTGGGTGCGTGTGTGTCTTTCAATGTGCTTGATTGCGTGCGTGTGTAAGTCGTATTTACAATTCAATTTTTTTTGAGCATTCTCCTTAATCTTGTAACCCCCCCCCCCCCTCAGACCCGCGCGGCTCAATCTCGAGATTCTTGCCGTAAACCAGGAGCCATCGTTTGAGCTGTGCTGCGGTGCGACACTGCACGTGAAAGAGTCGAGCGGCGTGCACATTTTGAACGCTTTCTTCCTTGACATTACCAAGGGTGAGCGCGACTATCTTGGTGTGGATCTCGAGATCGCACAGACCGTCACATTCAGCGTGAGCGTGAGTGAGGGCGCGTTTTTCAAGAGCGTGCCGTATGTGCATTCGAATGGGACGCTGGTCTTCGAGCTCGTTGATGCTGTCAGTGGCATCGTGCATCTGAATGTAAGTCTGACGGACGATGGAGGGTATGAGCGCAAGGGCATCAACGTCTCGTCCATTGCCACCTTCGATCTTGTCATCTCGGGCACCCTTTTGGAAGTGGTCTTATCCGCGCCTGCCATAGAAGATAAATCGGCCATGTGCGATATTGCCATCGACCTGGGAATTCCGTGCGACTACGTTGTGCAGAAGTACGGTGGCGTTTATCATGTCATGGCTGGCAAAGTGGAAGACTTGCTGCTCATTGCCCAGCGCGCTTCCTATCTCATGCAAGTTGGTCGTGGTCCAGCACCTCGTACTGCCAATGGCATAGTCGGTGACAGCAGAGACAGCCGTTCACTGCTGTGGATGCAAGTTAATGCCTCCTCTCCAGGTGGAGGCGAAGGGTGGGAGAGTTGGATGATCCCTGCGGGTACACTTTACGTTACAGCAACTTGCTCGTCCACCATGCGGGTAGCTCCCAAGTGCGAGGTGCAGTTTCCTGGTGTGCCTGCGGGATCCTTGATGTTCCTCACTGTCGATGTGCAGCACTCAGATTTTGGCGACACTGATGAATACATTGATTCTGTAACTGCTGGATCACAGGTGCTGGGTACCTCGTTTTTGACGTCAGATGGATCCGACGATGAATGCGACATCTCCTCACGAATTATCGACACTGCTCCCGTTGACGCCTCAATGCTTTCCGACGCCGGCACGCTTAGTGTGCGAATGAGCACAACCAGCACTGTAGGCTTCTACCTGTGTGAGGGACAAAGCCTGACTGCAAAAGTGATGCTCATTGCAAGTACCTTGAGCGTCACCTCGGTCAAGGTGTTGCGATATAATCTAGGCGGAGGGCTTGGAAGCTTCCAAATAGCCAAGCCACATGTCACAATTGTGGGGTATCAGTATCCCATGAGTATGCCATTGGTGCTGAAAGACTTGGTTGCCAACATTTCCGAGCCTATGCACACTGAGCTCGACCTGCAAGGACGTGCCAGGCTGGTCTTTCACATGCGTCCCATTCGATTCAAGCCGTATGTCAGTGCCTTCCATTGGCGAGAGGATGGCAGTGATGGTGGGCTCTTGCTAGGATTTGCCAGTCCCACAGCGCCGAATGGAAACATCTCACACTTCAATCAATCGCACTCCAATGCTAGTAATGGCACCATGCAAGGCGCACCGTGGTATTCATGCGCGTACTGTTTGAATCAGAGCCACGACACGGGAGATGGTCTTGGAATTGTGATCCATCGCAAGCATTGGCATGGCATACCCGATGCACAGATCTCTCATCTCAGCGTTTCTGTGGCCCAGTCTGACCTTGGCCTGAATGGTGTCGTAGAATTCGAGATCAGCATGTCCACCACGTCCGAGCACGCCGTTGCCAACTTCAGCAGGCGTTTCTCAGTCGAGGTTGTGCTGACGATTGATCACCAAACACAATTTCGTCTGATGGAGGATGATGACGAGACTACCTTTGCTTGCGCGCTCCGCTCATCCTTTGTCACTGATGCTACTTCGATGCGCGCGGGCGCTGCTGAGATGGCAGTGCCGTACAATATCTCGACTTTCTTGCTCGGCCCAGGGTCTCGAGAACAAGGCATGGATGGAGGCGGCGGCAACTTTCTGTACAACACGCCGCAATATCTTTCCAATAGCATGGGATGCTGGGAGGTAGAGCTGAACCTCATTCCAGACAGATATGGCATTCATTCCTATCGTGTGCACGTGAGCGTTGACACGCTCTCGGGAATGCGGCACGTCTCCTTGGAGATCCAGATCATTGTAGCCGCAATCAACGATGTACCGTCGCTAGAGCTTTCTAACACCCATATTCTGGTCGAGGAAAACGTGTTTGTGGACTGGCGGTATCTGTCGCACCAGGCAGTTTTGGCCGTTACTGCAGGACCTTTTGAACCACTGCAAAACTTGACATTTGTATTCTCCTTTGTGAGCGGCAAGCACGGATTATTTGCTGCCGAGGGGGCACCCCAGATAGACCCGAAAACAGGCACACTGAGCTTCCTAAGCGAACGATGGCAGCGTGGCAGCGCGCTGTACTCTCTGCATCTCGTGGATAGCAGCAGTGGTGCTCACAACATGTCTCTGATGCACTACGTCTCGTTCAGAGTGCAGGCAGTGAATCGAGCGCCTGCCTTTGCCCTTGCGTCTGCGGCATCCAGAGGATGGACTTTTGATGCGATGCGATTAGAAAGTGCCACCGCTGGCAACACTACGGGAAGCAAAGAGTGCTGTAACGGCTCGATCTTGGTGCGTGAAAGCCACACGGCTCCTATCATAGTCCCCTCCCTGGCAATATATGTCGTGCCAGGCCTGCCCATTGATGATGTTGAGTCACTTCAGGCTCTGACGTTTCATCTGACACTCATTTCCGGAAATACCGCGATGCTGCACGAGCACCCCGTACTGCATGCTAACGGTACTCTCACGCTTCGCTTGCTGCCGCATCGTCATGGACTGCTCAAGTATAACGTGACGCTTGTAGACAACGGGTGTGGTCTACCCCAGTTTCGTTCTGATGGCTGCTACAATGGCACGTGCGACACATGTGCGTCTGGCTGCCTGGCGTCCGCCTCGACGGAGCTTGCCTATGTCAATTGCACCCTAGGATGCACGTGTGCAGGAGAGTGTAACAACACGTGCGTGAAAGAATGTACTGTAAATGCTGCAAACGAAGAGTTGAGCCAGACGACATGCAGGCAGCGCTGCAAAAGACTGGCGAACGCGAGTGTGACACGCGTTACCTCCTGTCTTGGCACCAATCACTCGCAACCACACAACATGTGGGTGGCTGTGTATCCTGTGAATGACGCCCCATCTTTCAGTATTAACGATCCCAGCGTGCATGTGCTTGAGACGCAGTCGAGCACTGAGTCCCAACACTCCTTGACCAACTTTGCCAGCAACATTGATGCCGGCCCTCTCGAAAGTTACCAGCTTCTGTCGTTTCAGGTGCTGCCTACACTCGCAAAGGTACCCGAAGTGCTGCAGAAAGACTGGAGCAACGACACAGCGCTTCTCTTTGGCAAAGCGCTCGACACACCTGCAATGAATCCGTGGGCAGTACCACAGCAGCTCTTCGCTAAGGCCACAGCGGTAAAAATCTCGAGTGAGGGTCAACTTACCTTTGAGCTCGAACCATACCGATCCGGCACCGTTCATTTCCGGATTTTGTTGTTTGATAATGGAGGATTTGACCTGGATGGTCACAACCGTAGCCAGCCTTCAGTTTTTTCAATTACTGTGACTGCCGTCAACGACGCACCTGTCTTTGAGTTGACGTTGCCTATTGTGCACATGCAAGAAGGCATGCACATGGAGGTGCCTGCCTTCGCAACAGCAGTGTCGGCTGGAGTGTGGGGCGAAGACTGGCAACATCTGTCCTTCACTCTCTCACAAATCTCCGGTCCCAGCAGTCTAGTGTCAATCAACCTCGTGTGTCTCAAGCACAACACCTCTGCCAGCACCGCACGCCTCCAGGCCCAACACGCAGACGACGAGAACAAAGATGCAACGTGCTCGGGTGGCAATGCGTGGCTCATCATCAACGGTGCGCCTCAGCATTTTGGTAATGTCACCTTCAACGTGACACTAACTGACGTGAGTAGTTCGCTGTCAGGCGAGAGTGATTCCAAGACATCAATGACTCACATCTTCTCGATTGAGGTCTTGCCCGTCAACGATGCCCCTGACTTTCGCCTCAGAGTGGATGAGCTAATAGTTTTTGAAGATAGCTCGTGTTTCACGAGGCCGCCTACTCCGGGCCTGCCACTCTCCTATTTGTCGAGACCTGCGGGTGCGAAATTGCTGTTTATATATCCTTATGTCTCTTGCGTATATATACATATATACATATATACATTTGTATAGAATGTGAGTCGACGCATGCGGAGTTGCATGCAAGAGTGCTTGCATGCAAGAGTCTAACCACATTGGTGGTTGATGAGCAGAAAGCGAGTGCGCGGAGCAGCCAGGGCAGGGCCAGCACCGGCACAAAGGGATGATCGAAATCAAGACGCTGGGCGCCTTTGAAGGATGCCCCGCGTGTGCAGCGCTTTGTGAAGAGTGCCTATGCCCAAACGATACTGTGTGCGAGGATCAGACAGCCGTTTTTGACATTGTGTGCAACGTGTCAGCGGAGGGCAACAATGTGGCTCGGCTGTTTCTTTCCTTCCCCTCCATTGACACTGATGGGACCATGTCATTTCAATTGCACCAACATGCTAGTGGCGTGGCGCAGTGTGAAATAGGCATGCGTGATGCGCTTGCTCTCGACGGCACGTCTAGGTCAGCCCTCTCTGGGCGCCATGTCTTCCTGATTACCATTTTGCCTGTCAACGATGCTCCAGATTTCGAGCTGATTTCCAACGAGATCTTTATGCTGGAGGACCAAGGGAGTCAGGAGATCGCTGTTGCGCGCGCTATCTTTGCCGACGGCGTGAATGGCACCACTGAAGTGCAACAGAATGTTGTCTTTAGCGTCGAGGCAATGCTCAACGCGCAGCTCTTGTCTTCCTACAACATGAGCAGCGAGGGTCTGCTGATGCTGCACACCTTTCCTGATGCCTTTGGCCATGCGCGACTCCGATTGACCCTCACAGGTCAATCGCTTTGGCTATTTTCAATATGATTGTGGAATGCTGCCTCAGGAATCAAGATTCCTTCGCTCTTTGCTCATGGAAAATGACTAATGTGCATGCACTTGAGCAGATGATGGCAGCTCCATGGCGGGCGGCGATGGCAGCAGTGTTCGCGCTGGCAGTGACCACAGTATGCCTCAAGACATACGCATTTACGTGCTGCCCGTCAACGACGCTCCTTCGTTCAGCGTCTTACCCATCCTGGTGGTGCAGGAGGGCGCAGGGCTTGTGCAGGTTCAAGCAGTCCACAACGTGACCGCGGGGCCCTTTGAGGACTACTTGCCCATGGCTCTTGTGATTCCAACTGCCATCATACACCACCACCCTCTACTCACAACGTTTGACATTTCCCAAATGCAAAAGTGTGATGGGTGCAACGACTCGTGTACTGCGAAATGCGTTTCGCAAGCCACTGAACAGCCTGACTATCAGCGCTGCTTGCTCTTTTGCTGGAGCAGCAAAGTTTCCTTGAACCAAAGTGTCACTTTCCAAATTGCAGACACGACACGCATGGACTTGTTTGTACATGCTCCAAGCCTATCGGAACAGGGTCTTTTGACGTTTCAACTCGTTCCACACCAGACGGGCTATGCCGAGATTAGCGTTTGGCTTTCAGACAACGGCATCACACCCCTGCAGCTAAGCAATGATAACAAATCAGAAGCGCGCGTCATTCGAGTGGCTGTGCAGCCGCAGCAACACCTGCACCCGACAGCTGCATTTGTCAGCAATATGCAGCACTGCAACAGGACTGTTGGCAATATAACCACCTGCTTCTCCAGCTGTCAGGAACAAACGGCAGGCAGCTCGGATACAGCTCGGATACACCTTTTGCAAAGCCCTGGTAAAGTGACAATGCAAAATGCCATCTTTAGTTCCCCAGCAGTTGGTTTCCTGCCTGCAACTTCCGTACGATCTTGTTTGGGCTCAGCAGTAGATGAAGAGCTTGCATTTGAAGCTGCGAGCCCGGATTCGCCCTTGGCACGCAGCGGACTCGAGTATGCAGTTGATTACTCGATTGTTGGCAACAATTTGTATGCTCTTGAGAAGCACAGTGATTCGATTCTTTCTTTCCAATTTGATGATCAGGCGCAGCTGAAACTCATTGATCGACAAAGCTCGGGGCTGGATCGGTTGCGCTTTGAAAGCACAGCGTTGGGTGCAGGAGGAGAAGCCATGGATGTGTGCAGTTTTGCCGCCTTGCAGGTAGATGGTCAGGAACTCATCATCTCAGCATCAGGATGTCTCACACAGATCGAATGGTACATAAATTCAAACAACACCAACAGCAAGGATCCAGTGGATGGAGCAGTCGAACAAGATAAGCTAGACCAAGATATTCTGAGCAGGGTACTCGCAGATACGGTGGGGCTGTGGGAATTTCGTAAGACCAGCTTCGAAGGACCTATGCGCTCGAATCCTCTGCCGCAGGGGGTCTTTGAATGTCATGCCCCAAACAATTGCCAATTCACACGAGGCAGAAATGAAATCTTGTGTGATGAAATCTCGTCGGGCACTGTGATTGAAACAGCGGGAGTGCGAGATGAGTCTGACGTGTTGGGGGCAGCTGTGCTAATGGGCCCTGACTGTCGCGAGCACTCCGACTGGGATTCTCCAATTGCTCCATTTTCGCTCCCGAGCTTCCTTGTCAACGACGGAACTTCGGAGTTTCTGCAGTTCGACGGCGAATTCAATACAGGCAGTTTATCTAATTTGCTCTCCGCCCCATTCTCCCTTTCGTCGTCCTCTGAACGCCTCAAACCTATACTCACGAATATGTTTACACACTATTCTATCGTATATGTAAACCATAGGAATGACATGTATAGATCCCATTCCTCAGACACATGAATGCATACTCATATACACCCATCATATGGTAAGTGTAGATATAATAAAAAAACATGTGCTTACAGACCAAAACAAATACCAAATTATTTACATGTAGACAACAGGGACCATAACACCAACCCACATTTGTTTTTGCAACAGGCCTGCTGGTTGGCTATGCGGATGATCTGGCAGACCGCCTGCCCCTTGACAGACTCAGTCTCGACTGCGCATTCATTCCCAGTCTTCCGCACGTGGATTTGGCCGGCCTCATTTCATTACAACAAACAGGCGCAGCCTGTGAGAAGGGCTGGAGTCTCACGTACGAGAGCACCCACACTTCAGGATCGACCATCTTTTTTTCACTTTCGGTTGAAGCGAATGTAGAGCGCTTGATACGCCCTCTACGCCCTCTAGATTCCCCTCAACATGGTGTTGACGATGTTGCTCCGCATGGTCCTGGAGTCTTGACAACCGTCTCTCACCATCTGACTGCAGGGCTGCCGTTGAACGCCTTTTCGCACGTGATAGCCACATACGACGGTTCGTGCCTTTGTGTGCATCTTTTGTCGCCTCTGTGCACATGCGCATAAATATGCGTGATATTCTGAAGAAGGATCATGTGATGCATGCGCGAAGTGATGCGTGTGATTGGGTGTGTTTGTGCATGTGACTTACTGTACGCAGTACTGACTTTTGTTTGTTGTTGCTTTGGCTGCAGGTACTCACATGCGCCTTTTTTTAAATGGGGCAATGGTTCAAGAGCAGCCTGCTTGCTCAACACCGCCATGTGGCAACATCGTTTATCCCTCTACGTCCAGTACTGGTGATGAATGTTGCGGCCATGCTGAATTGACCCTGGGTTCATATCGCAACGCAAAACTCGGACAGAAGTGGGCGCATTCAGGTGTTATGTCACACGCGCGTATCATGAGGAAAGCACTAAGCAGCAGCCAGTGCGAGACCCTCTTCCGTACTCGATTGAAACAGACAGCAGCACCAGTGCCTCGGATCGGTCTGGATCAGGCAGATTACTGGGTCAATGCGCCGGGCGCGCTGCGATCACCCTCCTTTGACTTCAGCAGCAGCACGCAGACTGAGGAAATCGTTTTGCTCGGCAATTTTTTGGCAGAGACAGCTTATCAATTGATCTTCACACCTGCTGGTCCGGCAGCAGGTGGGTTGAGCGCAGGCTTGAGGATTGGTGATTGCCTGGTGCCAGAGGCTACTGTATCCCGTTTGCTGTGTACTGTGCCAGGGGCAACAGTGTATGTTGCGACCACTCTATCACTGCAGAAGCTTTCAGAGCACAGTGTGTGGCAGCAGGTGTGGAGCAAAATGTGCCATCAGTCTGCATGTGGCTTCGTGCCCTACAACTACCGTACACTCAACTCGCACTGGTGGACAGACGAGACACGGGTACGTTCTGATCTTTCTGGAGCGCTGGCGTTCTTTCGATTCACAACCCCCTCAGTAGTGTTTGAACGCAATGGCCTCTCTGGAGCCTTGCATGCCACACAGGTGTTGGGTGCTGCTTCTGCCTGTCTTGCGCATACCTCCGTGCGCGCTCCCTACCAAGTGTCGGCCTCGCCACAGCAAGATGGCAGCTGCGCTTGGAACGCGAGGACGTGTTCTGCGGGCATAAAACAAGGAGCGCCGTGTTCTCTGGACGCAGACTGCGCAGGCCAAGTGTGCAGCGACACGCAGAGCTTCAAGGTCAAGGGGGTCTCGAAAGTGACAGCACTCTACCATCGTGACGAGCACCTTGTTTTTGTCAGCAACTTTTGGGATGGGCTGTCCCTGGACGTCTCGAGTCTTCTCTACCGTCTTCAACCCACTTTGCCTGGCTATAGAATGGATCTCGTCCAGGAAATCCCGACACAAGGCGCCAGGGATGCCCTCGCCCTCCTTGTCTCTTGTGGTGAGGCACACACTCAGATGGCGCAGACAAACATGACGGTGCTGAGCATCGCCAACTTTGGTGGTACTGTAATTCTCTATAAAATGCAGAATTCAAGTACAGAGCCAATCGACACCTCATTGCAGTCGATGCTTGAACTATCTGTCACCTCGTCCACGGCGCTAGCATCTTTCCACGTGGGTAGTCGTCTTGTGCTGGTAGTGTCGTGTTTCTCCTCCGGCAACACTGCGCCCTCGGCTCTTTTTGAAATCTCAGCGACTTCGGATCGACAGATGGTAGCACGGCACTTGACGCAGGTCATAACACCAGGCGCGCTGGATGTGGAAGTCTTGGTGGGCAATGATGGCTCCATCTACCTCTTCTTTGCCCTGGGTGGCACTCACACTCTGTCGCCGCTGTATCTGGTGCAAGAGTCGCGAAAAGGCGTGAAGCTGCAGCTGCAGCAGCAAGTGCCTTGTGAGGGTGCAAGAAGTGCACAGTATTTCAAGGCTGGCGCACCGTACCTTGTTGTGGCAGAGGCGACACATGTAGTTGTCTACCGATTTAACGGCACCGCGCTTTTCTCTGACTTGACAAGCCACACCTTACCCAAAGACGCTGCCAGCGGCCAGACGTTGCCGCTACCACATGCGCAGGCGCTACTGATACTATCGCCCGTGTCTGCATTGTCCAACGTACATCTGCTCGTAGGCACCAAGCATGGGGCAAGTGCACATGCTTCACTGGCGCAACACCATCAAAATATTAACACAGTGTGGTCTGCACGCCACGAGTATGTAGAATCTATGCGCGCACCAACAGCGCTAGCCGTGACTTCTGACGGCGCTCAGCTCCTTGTAGCAACCTCTGGCTCCAGATCCGTTGTAATCTTTGCAAGAAATGCCAGCACTGGCATGCCACACTTGATTGCAGGCGCGGGGTATCTGAGTAATTTCACGCTGAGAGGGCTCGACAGAAACGATGCTCACGATCGCAATCGCCTGGGCCATGCCGGCCTGACAAAAGAGCAGCTCGGATTCCCGTTGCGAGGTGTTTCGGCAATAGCGTTATCTCCAGACGACCTCTTTGTCTACACAACTTGCTCATCCGACAACCTCGTCGCTGCATTCATGCTTGACGCGACTTCTGGAGCAATGACGCTAGTGCAAGTGGTAGCTGAAGCGCCTAATGTAGGTGCAGCAGGTGGACCTCTTGGGTTGCTCGGCGCGCGAGCGCTTGCTTTCAGTACCTCCGGTGATTTCCTGTATGTGGCCGGATGGCGCGGGCATTCATTATCTGTGTGGCATCGTGAGGCGTCCGGTTGGGCTGAGTGCCCAGGTTGTCTATCGTTTGTGGACCGGTTGCGGCAAGGTGAACGACGTGCTAATACCTTTCGAGATGTGCCTGCTCGCCTGTCAGGTGCATCTCCATGGCGCCTGCCTTCCGACTCTACCTTGTCGGCTGCAGATGGTGTTACAATGGTCATTGCCGGCATCCCGCATGTTGCCATTGCTCTGGGGCCTCTGTCAATGGTTCATGACACGAATGACGGCAGCGGTGTGGTGGTGTATCGTGTGCTCGACTACTCGTCGCCCTCACAGGAGCGCTTGGCCGAGGAGCTCGTTGAAGATGTATTGACATTTGTTCAGAAAATCCCGGTTCGCGCAGCAGCGTTATCAAGCTTTTCAATGGCAGGCAGTGATGGTGAGCGCTACTACCTGCTTGTCGCTTCAGCTTTATCTTGGTCGTCTGCTTCTGGCATCGAGGGTGGACAGGTGACTCTCTTTGGGTGGAATCACGAACATGCACGTTTCGACGTAGAGAGTGAAGTGCCTCTCCCACCTGATGCCAGCGGCCAGCCTTTGACGAGGCTGTATGCCACTAGTATGCACGCGTTCCGTACAGTTGATGCAAACGAGCGGCTAGTGGCCATTGCCTATACGCTCACAGAGGGCTCTGACGTGCATGCCCCAGTCTGTGTGTACCGCTGGGTGGACAAGAGGCCGTTGCCTCGAAGGCCGGATGGCACTGCCGTGTCTCCGCGCTTAGGCCTACTCCAGTGTTTGCCCGCTAGTGGTGCTCTGAAAGTCGACAGCACTGTTGTGAGGAACAGGCAGCTTTTAGTGGTAATCAGTGCAGGACGAACAAGTGTAGGACGACATGCACCCAATGCTGGGGGTGGACAAATCGACGTCTTTGCTCTTCATGTCAACGACAAACTTGGACTTACGTTTTCGCTGGAGCAGTCAATTGCAGGCGAGGGTGTGAGTGACGCATCCCTTGTGAGTATTGATACGTCGGTGGGAGACCCGATTGTGCTCCTCGTCGTTGGCATTCGCAGCACGCCTGGCCAGGTTGCGACCACTTTCTTGTTATATCTCTTCCTCCCTCAATCCTTACCTTCCTACCTCCCTACCTCCCCCCCCTCTCTGCCCCACCCTTTTTTCCTCTGCCCTCTTCTCTCTCATTCTCTCTGTGTCTGTGTCTCTTTCTTTCACTCTTGTTCAAGTAATAGGTACATAGACTCCATCATTCCCTACATCCCTACCTCCCTATCGCTCTCTCTCCCACACACTCCCTCCTTGCCTCCCTCCTTCCCTACCTCCCTCCCCCTCCCTCCCTCCCTCCCTCCCTACCTCCTTACTTCCCTCTCTCACTATCCCTCCCTCCCTTCGTTCCTCCTTCCCCCTTCTCTCTCGCACAATCTCTCTCTCCCCCCTATCCCTCCTCCCCTCCACCCCCCACACACATACACACACCTCCCCACGCACTTCCTTTCCAAGCCTCTCCCTCCCTATCTTCCCCACCATTTTTTTCTCACCCCTCTGCTCTGTCATTTTCTGTGTGCCTGTGTCTCTTGTTCAGGTAATAGGTCCACGGATCCGACCATTGAGAATTTATGACCAGACATCTAAGGTGTATCGATGGCAACCCCTCGCTTTGACCGCCGGCGGATCCTTTGTCTTACACCAAGAGCTGGATGGAAAGACAGTGCCTTCTGTCATGCATGATTGCAGTCAAGAGCCATGTAGTGTGTATGACAAAGCAGTGGCACGAGATGTCTTTTGCGGCCTAAGTTCAGCTCCAGGACTTGCCGCTGGTGCGCTCGGCGCCGACTGCATTATAGGTGACGATGGGTTTTCTGTTGTGTTGGCGCAGCTGCGTGGGGTGAGCGGTGTGGATACCTTCAAGAGCAACGGCGACATCTATCTAGTCCTAGCTCAGTCTGTGTGCAACGGCAACGACGAGGATTGTTCTGGCTCGCCCTGGGAACGGGGCTCGTCAGCCGCCATGCCTCAGCCCAAGTCCGCAGTGTTGCAGTGGAATCGGCGAGATGAGCGCTTTGGCAACTTGCTGGCGGTTACAGATCAGACATGGGAGGCGCTGACGGAGCAGCGTGTGCCAGACGATCAAGTGGATGAGCATTCGTTTGCTCTGCGTCTGTCGGCCGGGCGTGCCAAGGGCTTCCGATATCTAGAGGCTGGAGGACGAAAGTTGCTCTTTGCTCTTTCGCAATCTGGAGTCCTCCTCTACGAGTTTGGTTTCGGGAAAGTTGATGGTCTGGCCTCTCCTGTTGCGCTCGCTGCCACATCTTCTCGCATCGCAGCACGTGTGCAGCCCAGCCTGGCTTCAGCAGTGTACGTGGCCTCTGACCTTGATGCGTCAGTGTCGCTCTTCATGCACGCGTCGACAGGCACCTATGATAATGTGGGTGAACTGCAGGGCAGGTGCCTAGCAGGTGCATGTCTTGGCTACTCCTCTACAATTTCAGATAATGCCCGACCTATTACGGGATCGGGCACCCTCTTTTCGCAGCAGTCGCAGGCAGGGCGCGCCATGCATCAGAGGGGTCTGGCTGGTGCAAGAACACTCAAAATCATGAGCAGTAGTACATGCATGCCAGCGCATGCTATGGGGCAGTCAGCAAATGGCAGTGTGTGCCATGTGCTTTCGTTAGGCGGAGTGAGGCCCCAGAGCCACTTGCCTTGTGCTACTGTACCACCGCTTGGAGGAGCAGCAGCCAGTGCGCAGGCAGCGGCGGGGCCTGCCTTGGCTGCTGCTCAGTGCGCGAATGTTGAGTTTCGCGTACAACGCATATTGGACGGGTTGGATGTGGATGGAGGCGCAAGGATGTTGAATGTGAGTGTAGAACCTTGGGTGACGTCAACGACGAGCTCGGCAAGTCTGCACGACGTGCACTTTGTTGTGTCTCCTGCCTCAGTCGGCACAGCAGACTACCTTCTCACGCCGCTCACTGCTGCCTTGTCGCAAGCAGGAGAGCCAGTGCACCTGCACATTGAGGTGCAGGCGGTGAATGGAGCACCATCCTTTGAAGCCTTTGATGTCATTACTAGCCAAACCCATCTGCATCAAACCCACCCTTCCAACGCCACTGCCTCAATCCTGCAATTTGTCTTTGCCAATGCCGTTTCCGACGGAGAGCAACGAGAGGACACTCTGCACGAAGCTGCCTCTCAGAATCTCACCTGGGTTGTAAATATGAATGAGTCAAGCTGGAGTAGCGAGAGTCAGCACGTCTTTGCGCAAGCTCCTATCCTTAGCACAGTCGAGAGGAATCTCCACGGCAGCTACACGCGGCTAGGGGTTATGGAATTTGGCGCGGCTTCTCTGTTGCGCCCGGGTACTGCGAACTTGGAGGTATGTGTCTGAAGACGCCACTGTACTGTGAGAGTGGATGCACGTATAGCCCTGAGCTTTACACATGTTGATTGATGTTGCTTTTGTTACTTCATGTGAAATGGTGTGGAAGGTTAGCTGGAAGATCTACTTGCTCTAATCTTGCTGGATTTGAGATATCAATATGCCATCTAATACATATACACGCACATATAAATATGTCTATATATATATGCATATCAATACACACATGTATATACATATATATATATATACATACATATTTATACACATTTATACACATATATATACATATATACAAATATGTATGAATATGTATAAATATATATA
>Ga0105055_10005594_pt1 | contig 17668 bp, 7 predicted proteins | sample BON03_FD_78090 | JGI IMG/M metagenome (GOLD analysis project Ga0105055, IMG submission 78090) | Freshwater microbial communities from Lake Bonney liftoff mats and glacier meltwater in Antarctica - BON-03 | ecosystem: Environmental > Aquatic > Freshwater > Ice > Glacier meltwater | place: Lake...
AGAAACACGAAAAAAAAAAAAAAATAACGGCGGCAAACCTCAATCCCTACCCCCAACCAAACTTAAACAACAAACAAAACAACGCGATACCAAGGCGACCACCTCTACCGCATGGACTACATGAAGTTCGTCGACTACCACCGCAGCACGGGCGCCGACGTGACCGTCGGCTGCCTGCCCTGCGACGCCGAGCGCGCGGCCGAGTTCGGCCTCATGAAGATCGACGCGGACAACCGCATCGTCAGCTTCTCCGAGAAGCCGAAGGGCGACGCGCTCGAGGCCATGCGCGTCGACACCACGTCCCTGGGCCTCGCGCCCGAGGACGCCAAGGCGCGGCCCTTCATCGCGAGCATGGGCATCTACGTATTTAAAAAGTCCGCCTTGGTCGACCTGCTCAACAAGCGGCACCCGAAGGCCAACGATTTCGGGGCCGAGATCATCCCGGCCGCCGCGCGCGACTACACCGTCAAGGCGTACCTGTTCGACGACTACTGGGAGGACATCGGGACCATCCGCAGCTTCTTCGAGGAGAACCTCAAGCTGGCGCGCCACAACGCGCCGTTCGAGTTTTACGACCCAGCGTCGCCGATCTACACGTCGCCGCGCTTCCTGCCGCCCGCCAAGGTGGAGAACTGCCGCATCACCGAGGCCATCGTGAGCCACGGCGCGCTGCTGCAGGACTCGACCATCGACCACGCCGTGGTGGGCCTGCGCAGCCTGGTCGGGCGCGGGTGCGTCATCCGCTCGTCGCTGCTGATCGGCGCCGACTATTACGAGTCGGACGAGGAGCGCGCGGCCATCGTCGCGCGCGGGGAGGTGCCCATGGGCATCGGCGCGGGGTCGCACATCGAGAACGCCATCGTGGACAAGAACGCGCGCGTGGGCACGGGCGTGACCATCGCCAACCGGGCGGGCGTGCAGGAGGCCACCCGCGAGGACGAGGGGTTCGTGATCCGCAGCGGCATCGTCGTCGTGTGCCGCAACGCGACGATCAAGGCAGGCACGGTGATCTAGGGAGAAAGGGGGGCTTTGTAGACGAGGAGATGGGGGGCCCTGCAGGCATTGTGACAGTAAAAGCTAGTTGTTTTCGTGTAATTTCACGCACGCAGACGCACGCCATCGGCGGGAGAGAGACATCGGCAGGAGAGAGACAGGGCGTGAGCCGCCCGTCGCCGCCGCCACAAACGCCGCCGACGGCCCCTCATCTGCACTGCTGCGCACATCCCAATTTTGTTTCCATCTTTCCTCGGGCCGAGGAACGAGAGTCAAACCACCCGAAACCCAAGCATCATGGCTTCCCTTCAGGCCGCCTCCTCCCGCGGCGTCGCGGTGGAGCGCCGCGCGAGCCCCGCGTCCGCGGTCGTCGCGCACTCGTCGGTGTCTGCGTCCCCCTGCGTCTCCGCCGCCTCGCCGCTCGTCGGCAGCGCCGCCCTTGCTCCTCGGGCCGTCGTGGTGAGTCGCACTAGGGGTTGCAGCCGCGCGCGCCGCATTGCCCCCGCCCATTGGGTGCGGGAACAAACGGCGATTGAGGCAAAAAAACCTGACAGCCACTCCTCCTCTCACTTCCTCCCTCTCCTCTGCCTCCCCCCCGCCCCTCCCCCCAATGCTCCCCCCGAGCAGGTCGCCTCGCGCGCGCCGGCAGCGGCCGTCAAGGCCCGCCGCGCCATCGTGTGCGCCGCGGCCAAGGATGGCGGTGAGGACTCCCTTTTTGCTCGCTCTGCTACCCCTCAGACACACAGGCGGCCAAATTTGGTGGCGGTGGGTCGCTCGCGCCCGCGAGGGCAGCTTTCGCGCCCGCAGCCCAATCGGGTGACGCCGCCGGGAGCGCCGTGACGCCCCGCACATGCCCCTCGCGTCGCCAAGCCGCGAAATCGGCCACCTCAGTCGCCCGCGCGCCCCGATTCGACCCCTCCCCTTTTGCCCTCTCTCCCCGCCTTAACGCGACGCCCCACCCCCCTCGCTCACCCGCTCGCTCGCTCCTCTCTTGCCCCCAAACAAACAAGAAAACAAACGAGCACAGAGACCACCGACGCCCGCGCCGTCACCCTCGACAAGTACCGCAACATCGGCATCATGGCCCACATCGACGCGGGCAAGACCACCACGTCCGAGCGCATCCTGTACTACACGGGCAAGTCCTACAAGATCGGCGAGGTGCACGAGGGCACGGCGACAATGGACTGGATGGTGCAGGAGCAGGAGCGCGGCATCACGATCACGTCCGCCGCCACCACCTGCGCGTGGAAGGACTGCCGCGTCAACATCATCGACACGCCCGGGCACGTCGACTTCACGCTCGAGGTGGAGCGCGCGCTGCGCGTGCTGGACGGCGCCGTCGCCGTCTTTGACGCCGTCTCTGGCGTGGAGCCGCAGTCAGAGACCGTCTGGCGCCAGGCCGACAAGTACGGCGTGCCGCGCATCTGCTTCGTCAACAAGATGGACCGCCTGGGCGCCGACTTTTACAACTGCGTCAAGATGGTGATCGACAACCTGGGCGCCAACCCCTTGGTCATCCAGCTGCCCATCGGCGCCGAGGACCGCTTCGTCGGCGTCGTCGACCTGGTGAAAATGAAGGCGATCGTTTGGGACGGCGAGGAGCTCGGCGCCACCTTCCAGGAGACGGACATTCCCGAGGACCTGGTCGCCAAGGCGCAGGAGTACCGCGACAAGATGATCGACCAGATCGTCGAGCTGGACGACGCGGTGCTCGAGGCCTACTTCGAGGGCAAGATGCCCGACGAGACGGCCGTACGCGCCCTCATCCGCAAGGGCACCATCGCGCAAAAGTTTGTGCCCATCTGCTGCGGCACGGCGTTCAAGAACAAGGGCGTGCAGCCGCTCCTGGACGCGGTGGTCGACTACCTGCCTAGCCCGCTCGACATCCCCGACGTGCAGGGCGTCGACCCGGCCGACGCCGAGAACGCCATGACGCGCCCGCCGTCGGACGACGCGCCCTTTTCCGCGCTCGCGTTCAAAATCATGACCGACCCCTTTGTCGGGACGCTCACCTTTTGCCGCATCTACTCAGGCAAGCTCGAGGCGGGGACCTACGCCCTCAACGCCAACAAGGGCAAGAAGGAGCGCGTGGGCCGCATCATGCTCATGCACGCCAACGAGCGCTCCGACATCAAGTCGGCGTTCGCGGGGGACATCATCGCCATCGGCGGGCTGAAGGACGTCATCACGGGGGAGACGCTGTGCGACGAGAAGCACCCGGTGATTCTGGAGCGCATGGACTTCCCCGACCCCGTGATCAAGATCGCCATCGAGCCCAAGAGCAAGGGCGACCTCGAGAAGATGGGCCAGGGCCTCAACAAGCTCGCCCAAGAAGACCCGTCGTTCAACTTCTCGCGCGACGACGAGACCAACCAGACGGTCATCGAGGGCATGGGCGAGCTGCACCTGGAGATCATCGTCGACCGGCTTCGGCGCGAGTTCAAGGTCGAGTGCGACGTGGGCGCGCCGCAGGTCAACTACCGCGAGTCCATCAGCCGCAAGGCCGACGTGCGCTACACGCACAAGAAGCAGTCAGGCGGCAGCGGGCAGTTTGGCGACGTGTCGATCCGCTTCGAGCCGGGGGAGCCGGGCACGGGCTTTGTGTTCCGCTCGGAGATCAAGGGCGGCGCCGTGCCCAAGGAGTACCTCCCGGGCGTGGTCAAGGGCCTCGAGGAGAGCATGAGCGCCGGCAGCCTCGCCGGATTCCCCGTGGTCGACGTGAGCGCCACGCTCGTCGACGGCAGCTACCACGAGGTCGACTCGTCCGCGCTGGCCTTCCAGATCGCGGCGCGCGGCGCCTTCCGCGAGGCGATGCAAAAGTGCGGCGCGCGCCTGCTCGAGCCCGTGATGAAGGTCGAGGTCATCACGCCCGAGGACCACCTGGGCGACGTGATCGGCGACCTCAACTCGCGCCGCGGCATGGTCGAGGGATTCGACGACCGCCCCGGCGGCATGAAGAACCTGAAGGCGTTTGTGCCGCTGAGCGAGATGTTTTCCTACGTGAGCACGCTGCGCGGCATGACCAAAGGGCGCGCGTCCTACAGCATGAAGCTGGAGCGCTACGACGTGGTGCCGCCCAACGTGCAGCAGGACATCATCAAGCAGAAGCTGACGGCGTGAGAGAGGCGTTGAGCGTGGCATAAAATTGGCGGGGGGGGGGGGAAGGGGGGGGGCAGCGGCGTGCTTTTGGGTGTGTTTTTTGTTTCTCGGCGGCGCCTCCCATTCGCAGCGTCGCCACGCGCGCGCCCTTCGCTTATCTTCCTCTTTCTTGCCTTCTTGCCGTGTCCTAAAACTAAACAATCACCATTATTTTCATTCAGCCAGACGAGTCCTTACTCTGTCGACACATCGGGTTCACGCGCGCAGATAAGAGGGAGGGAATTACGCGTTCATTTGATTTTTGGTTTGCGGCGTCGAACAAAAACAAATAAAGAGGGAGAGCACGACCTCCCCCCCCGAACCTACCGGGCAAACAAGCCTATGACAACAGGTCAGCGTCAGGACGCTCGCACTCAAGCGCCGCCCCCACCACCAGCCCCAGCGCCAGCGCCGGCCTTGGCGCCCGCGGCCTCGGCCCGCTCGTTCCGCAGCGCGCGCCGCACGTCCGGCGGCGCCGCCGCCACCAGCCACCGCGCCAGCTGCCGCTCGACGTCGCACTCGCGCGGCAGGTCCGCCATCGCCCTGGCCGCGCGCGCCGCCTCCTTCCTCGCCGCCCCGAGCAAGGGGCGGTAGACGAACAGCAGCCACCCGGCCACCGCCACCGCCGTCACCGCCAACAGGGCCGCGTGCGTCGTGCGGACCTTGTCGTAGGCGCCGACGGCGTCGCGCTCGGTCACGCTGAACAGCAGCTCCATGCCCTCGAACAGGTCGTGCGCGCCGACGCGCCAGATGTAGTCGTAGCTAGGGTCGGCGGGGAGGGCGAGGAGGGCGGCGGCGTCGGCGGCGGAGTCGCCGGCGTGCGCCGCGGCGGTGCCGTTGCCGCCGTGCGGCGCCGGCGGCAGCGCCGCCGCCGCTCCGTCTTCCTCGTCGTCCTCGCCCGCGCCAACGCCACCGCCCAGCGCCGCCAGCGCGCGGTCGGCAAACTGGCGCGCCTCGAGCAGGAAGCGCGTGATCACGGCGTCGACGCCGCGGTGCGTGACCTCGTGGTACGGGTGCCCGACGGGGAAGCAGCCCGCCTTTTGCGCGGGCGTGGCGTCCGCGGCGAACGCCTCGTCGGACAAGGCAGCGTCCGCCTCTTCCGCCGGCGCGACGACCGCAGCCGCCGTGGCCGGCGCGTGCCCCCCGCCCCTGGCCGCAGCCACCGCCCCTGCCTGACCGCCGGCGCTGCTGCTGCCGTCGCCGCTGCCGCCTTGGTCCCCCTCGCCGCCGTGCCCCCCGCCCGCCTCGAGCCGCCGCAGCGCCAGGCACCCGACGTCGGCGTTGAACAGCAGCGCCGACGCCTCGCCCGACCGCACCACGGGCTCGCTCACGTAGGTGACGCCGTCCGTGCGCCGGCGCATGGCCTCGTCCGCCAGCCACGGCGCGCCGTCGGGCGCGAACACCGAGCGCAGCGCCGGGTCGCTCGCGCGCGTGTACAGGGGTCCCCCGTACACGAGCGCGCGGTAGTCGCCCTCGAGGCGCGCGGCCTCGCCCGCCAGGCGCACGGCCGCCGCGCGCGCGTGCTCGGCGTCCGGCGCGAAGGCCACCTGCGTGGCCTCGAGCCGCACGCGCGACGCGCGCGCCATGGCCATCGCGCACGCGTTGAGCGTGGCCACGGGGGCCGCGAGGTCCGCAATGTGCAGCTTGGAGTCGGAGTAGAGCGCGACGACCAGTACGAGCCAGGCGATCAGGGGCAGCAGCGAGCGCAACACAAACCCCTGCGAGCGCGTGAGCGCGCGGCCGTTGACGACGACCACGGCGCCGCCCCGCTGCAGCGAGCGGTGGGCGGCGGCCGCGCCGCCGCTCCCGCCGCCGAGGCCGCCGCCGCTCCCGCCGAGGCCCAGCATGCGCTGCACGGCGCCGAGCAGGCCTGGGGCGCGGGAGCTCTGCCCGCCCAGCGAGACCATGCCAAAGATGCTGCCGATGCCCGAGCGCCCGCCGCCGCCGCCGCCGCCAAAGCTGGAGCCGCCGCCCGCAAAGCTGGCGCCGCCACCGCCGCCGCCCGCCCCCAGGTTCATGCCGCCGGCGCCCGCGCCGCCTCCCCCCAAGCCGCCGCTGACCTCGCTGGCGCCGGCCTCGCTCCCCCCGCCGCCGATGGTGCCGCTGGCGAGGCTGGCGCCGCCGCCGCCGCCCAGGGCCGAGGCGCCGCCCGCCCCCGCCCCGCCGCCGCCCGCCGCCGCCGTTGGCCCGTCGCCGTCGTCGTCGTCGTCGGCCGTCAGGCCCTCGAGCACGACCGGCCGCTTTGCCATCGTGCGCAGCAGCGCCCCGGGCAGGGCCATCAGCGTCGCCAGCACCGCCACGCGCTCCCGCCGCAGGCCCTGCAGCAGGCGCCACATCAGCGCCAGCGCCGGCGCCTGCAAGACCGCCACCTCGATCACCACCAGCGCCGTCAGCACGCCCTCGAGGCGCCCGAGCCCTCCCACGCACGCGCCGACCATGACGTTGAGCGACGCGAGGTACGCCGACAGGCCCGCGTCGGGCGCGCCGGTCGTCGCGAACACGAATCCGCGAAGGGCGCCGAGGCCCGAGCCGAGCTCGGGCGAGCGCTCGAGCACGCCCTCGACGTCGGCGACGATGCGGTTGCCGAGCTCGAACGCCGACAGGCGGCGGGGGACCGTCTCGCCCGTGACGTTGAGCGTGGCGTCGTCGAGGACCTCGTAGGTGTCGATGCTGGGGCGCGTCCACAGGTCCTGTCGTGTTTGGTTTGATTTTCGTCTCGTGAAAAGGGGCAAGGGGGGTGGTGAGCGAGCGAGCGCGGAAAAGTTTGGGGGCAAACGGAAGCAAAAGGCGCCGACGCGTGGCGGCGGCCCAAAGAAACAGAGAGCCAAATCAAAACCAAAATACTCAACGAGCAGGATGGTCTCGCTGATGCGCTTGGGCTGGCCCTCGGGCCCCAGGTACAGCGTCGTGTGCACGTGGTGGAACTCGTCGAGCGCCGCGTGCGCCGCTTTCCTTAGCTCGCGCATGCGCCCCTCCCCGCCGGAGCACGGCGGCGCGTTGGGCCGCGCCGGGCAGCGCTGTACGAGCTCGACCCACTCGCTGGTGATGTGCACATTCTCGATGCCGTGCGCGAGCTCGTTGAGGTGCCGGATGTAGCTGTGCTGCGAGTTGAGCATCGACGTGAACACGCCAAAGGTGGCGGCGTGCGCCGCGAGCATGCCGAGCAGCAGCAGCGGCGCGCGCACGCGGAAGCGCGCCGTGTTGGTGGTGGCGGCCGGGGTGGCGAGCACGCGCGACAGCTTGCGCAGGCGGCCGATGCGGCGCGGGTCCACCGTCTGCATCTCGTCGTTGCCGCCGGCGCCGCCCGCGCCGTCGTCGGCGCGGCTGTCGAGCGCGTTGGACCGGCCGCTGACGACGCTCTCGGCGTCGTCGCCGCCGTGCGACGAGCCGCCGTCGCCGCCGCCGCCGCCGCCGAGGAAGCTGCTGGCGCCCGCGGCCGAGCCCGGGGCGCCGACGCCCGCGCCCGCGGCACCCTCCTTGCTGCCGCCGCCGCCGCCGCCGAGGGCGGGGAGCGCGCCCGCAAAGTCGGCGGCATCCGCGCCGAAGCCCCCTGCTGCTGCCGCCGCCGAGTAGGCGCCCACCCGGCGGCGCCCGCCCGCCTCGCTGTCGGGCGTGCTGCCGCCGCGGCTCATGGCCTCTGCCTCGCTGCTGGCGGGCGACCCGGAGCGGCTGCCGTCCCCGCTTCCGCCGTGCAGGCGGGCCGGGGCGCGGTTCTTGGGCCCGGCGTCGTGGCCGACGCCGCCGCCGGTCGTCCTTTCGAGCAGCTCGGCCGTCTCGCCGCCGACGATTGGCGGCGCGCCGCCGCCGCTGCCGCCCGTGCCGCCGCCGCCGCCGCCGTCGCCGCCCGGCGTCGACGATGCCAGCAGCAGCATCTCCTGCTGCTGCTGCTGCAGGCGCTTCTTCTGCAGCAGGCGCCGAACGGGCTGGATCGCCTCCTCCTCCGTGCGCCCCATCTCGATCAGGCTGCCGCTGCGCTCGCCGGCGCGCAACAGCAGCACCACGCGCTCGGTGGCGGCGCCGGAGCGCGCGGCGCCCCGCGCCGCCTGCACCACCAGCATCAGCGGCTGGCCGTCGCGGTGGCGCGCGCGCGCGTCGTGCAGGCGCGGGCCCACGCGGGCGCCGCTCGGGACGGTCACGGCCCCGCCGGCGCCGGGCGACGCGGCGCGGGACGAGCCCTGGTGGTGGTGGTGGTGGTGCTGCTGCTGCTGCCCCCGGCCGTCCCCGCCGCCGCCGCCGCCGCCGATGCTGCCTGGGCCCCCCGAGCCGGGCGCGGCCGTGCCCAAGAGCACCGCCTCCAGCCGCGCGGTCGAGCCCGCCAGCCCCACGTGTGACGCCACGCCGCGCGGCGGCTGCAGCCAGCGCGTCGCGGGCTTGCCGAGCAGCACGTGCGCGCCAACGCCGACCAGCGCGCCCGCGCCGCCGCTCGCCGCCGCCACGCGCAGCTGGCCCGAGCGCGCCTCGAGCTCGACGCGCCCGTCGGCCAGGTCCTCGCGCCACAGGCGCAGGACCAGGCGCGTGTTGCGGCCGCCTTCCTGCAGCAGCATGTCCCGCCAGAGCGACGGGTCGACGCCGGCGGCGGCGGCGGCGGCCGCCGCCGTGCCGTCGGACGACGTGTCGCGCACGGCGGAGTCGCCGTCCTCCTTGTTGGCCGTTGAGCCGCCGCTGCCGCTGCCGCCGCCATGGCTCGAGCCAAAGATGGCCGCGACCGTCGAGTTGTGCACCTCGACCGAGAGCAGCGCCGGGCGCGTGGCCTTGAGGCGCAGCGTGCGCTCCATGGTGGTCGACGCGTGGCCGCCGCCGCCACCGCTGCCGCCGCCGCCCTCGCCGCTCGCGCCGCCGCCCTCGCCGCTCGCGCCGCCGCCCTCGCCGCTCGCGCCGCCGCCCGCGCTGCTCGCGCCGGCGACGGCAGCGCTGCCGTTGCGCGGCGGGTGCACGCACACGCGCCACGTGGTCCCCGGGCGCTGCAGCTCGCAGGAGGCGAGGGCGATGAGGACCTCGCGCGGTCCGCCGTACTCGTGGCACCAGGGGCCAAAGATGTTGAGCATCGAGGCCACGTTGACGACGGCGGCGTCGGCGGCGGAGGCGCCTTTGCGCTCGTCGTCGCCGTCGTCGTCGTCAGCGCCCACCGCCGCCGCGCCCACCGCCGCCGCCGCCCCTTCCGCCGGCAGCACCTGCTCGCGCGTCACGCCAAACAGCGACGCCTGCGGCTTGCCGCGCACGTCCAGCACGTTTCCGTCCAGGTCCACCCCGAGGGCCAGGCTGCGCTCGTCCTGCAGCTGGCCCGTGGACGACGGCACGAAGCGCACGACCCAGAGCTGCTGCTGCTGCTCGTCGCCCGCGTCGGCGCCCGGCCCCAGCTTGCGGGCGCCCGCCGCCACCGCCGGCAGGGGCGCCCCAGCTCCTGCGGCGACGACGGCCTGCGGGTCCGACACGGCCGCGAGCGCGTTGCCGGGGCCCGTCGCGCCGTCGGCCGCCGCAATTCCCGCCCCGGCGCCCTCGCCGCCGGCAGCATCAGCGCCGCCTCCCTCGCCTTCCTCCCCGTCGCCGTCGCCGTCGCCGTCCCGGCCGCCGCCGCCGCCGCCGCCACCGCCGCCGCCGCCGCCGCCGGCCACGCGCGTGTTGGCCGTGCCCAGGTCGGCTAGCGCCGGGTCGAACGGCCGGATCTCGAGCCGCACCAGCAGCTCGATCCGCGCCAGCGTCGTCATGGACACCGTGCACCCGGAGCGGCAGGAGGTGGGCGGGGGCGCCGAGGCGTCGTCGGGCTGGCCGGCGCCGGCGCCGCCCGCGCCCGCGCCCGCGCCCGCGCCCGCGCCGCCGAGGCCGCCGCCGCCGCCGCCGGCCTTGTCGCGGAGCCAGGCCGTGTGCATCGGGCCCATGGGCGCCGGCATGAACGACGCGAACAGGTTGCGCGACGTGAGCGACCGCACGCCGGCGGGCCCGACCCCGCAGCCGAGCAGCTGGGCGGCGCTGGCCGAGGCGTAGTGCACGCGGCCGGAGCGGTCGATCGCGCAGAGCGCCGGCGCGCTCGGGTCGGTGCCCGGGGCGAGCGTGGCGGCGGCCGCCGCGGAGGTCGGGCCGCCAAAGGTGGAGGACGGGGGCTTCTTGGCGGCGGCGTCCTTGGCGGCCAGGCCGCCGCCGCCGCCGTCGCCGTCGCCGCCGGCGTACGAGGCGGCGAGCGAGTCCTTGCCGTTGCCGCCGTCGGCCGTCGCCGCCCCGTCGCTGTCGCCGTCGCCGCCGTCGCCGTCGCCGCCGTCGGCGCTCTCCTGCTCGTCGTCGTCGTCGGTCGCCGCCGCCCGCTTCTGCTGCTCGAGCTCCAGGCGCCGTTGCTTCTTCCGCCTCTCCTCCTCCAGCTGCTGCTGCTGCTGCTGCCGCTGCTGCCGCGCCCCCACGTCGCGCGTCAGCGTCAGCACGGCCAGCGGCTGCGTCGGCGTCCCCGCGAACTCGAGCAGGCACGACAGGTAGAGCGGGCGCTGGCCGCCGAGGTACTTGTGCCGCACGGCCAGGACGATGCGCGTGCCGCTCTCCGCCGCCGCCGGACCGCTGCCGACGCCGCCGCCGCCGCCGCCGCCGCCGACGCCTCCTCCCGCGTTGGTCTTGCGCTGCGAGGCGCCCGCGTCCCCAGCGGGCCCGGCTCCGGCACCGCCGCCGCCAGCGCGCGGCCCCTGATCGCCGCCGGCCCCCTCGGCCGCATCGGGCGCGGCCCCCGCCCCAGAGCCGCGCCCGCCCTCCGCGAACGTCGCCGCCAGCGCCGCGCGCAGCTGGGCGCGCGAGCCCTCGACCTCGGACGCGATCGCCGTGACGTCGCGCCCCGTCACGTCCGACGCCGAGTAGCCCACCAGGTCCTCGCAGTCGCCCTCGACGGCGAGCGCCATGGTGCCGCGCGGCACGGCCCACAGGCGCAGCACCCCGGCGGGGGGCGGGTCGGCGCGCGCGATGCCGATGAACAGCGCGTCGGCACCGGCGCCCGAGACCTGCGCGATGGCGACGGAGGCCGGCAGGATCGAGCCGTCGCGCGTCATGGCCGGCAAGCGGCGCACGTTGTTGAGCAAGGAGGAGCGCTGCGTGGTCGCGTAACGCGCCAGGTAGCCGTCGTGGTTGACCGCGAAGTAGGGGGGCATCAGCATGCTCACGTTGCGCCCCTCCATCTCGCCCACGCCGTAGCCCCAAAGCTGGTGCGCGCGGCGGTTGGCGGCGACGATCGTGCCAACGCCGGAAACCATGACGATGGCGGGGCCGGCGCTGGCGCCAGCGGCGCCCTTGCCCTTGGCCGAGGCGGCCGCCGCGCCGCCCTCGGACATGTGCTGGACCACGCTGTCGCTGAGCCGGAAGCGGCGGCGCTCGGCGGCCCCGGAGCCGTCGTCGCCAGAGGCGGCGGCGGCGGCGGCGCCCCCGCCGTCGCCACCGCCGCCGCCGCCGCCGCTGCCGCCGCCGTCGCCGAGCAGGCCGCCGCCTCCGCTGTCGCTGGCCGCCACGGCCAGGAGGTGCGCCACCGCCGCCTCGACGTCGCTGTCCCCCTCCTTGGCCGCCTCGGCGTAGTACCGGTTGGCCTTGGTCTGGCTGCACCGCAGCTCCTCGTGGAAGCGCCCGTACAGCCGCAGCAGCCGCGCGGAGGACGGGTAGCGCTCGAGCGCGCGGCGGTACTCCTGGTCGCAGCGCTCGGCCAAGGCGTCGGCCTCGTCGAGCAGCCTCTGCACGGCCTCGAAGGAGACGGCCTCGGCCATGAGGGCGGTCCAGAGGGCGCGTGCGCCGCGCAGGGCGGCCGCGTGGGCGCGCAGGGCGCCGCGCTGCACGCGCTGCGACTCGGCGCGCGAGGCGACGTCGACGACGCCGCGGCGCGAGGAGCGGTCGCGGGCGGCGCGCGCGCGGACGGCCTCCTCGGCGACGCGGGCGGCGTATCGCGCGATCAATGAGCCGCCCGAATGCTTGCCGGCGGCGGCGGCGTGCGTGCGCGCGGCCCCGGACTCGTCGCCGGACGCGAGGGCGGCGTGCGTGCGCAGCACGTGCAGCGCCGGGCACGAGGCCGGGAAGGAGCCCGCGACCACGCGCATGAAGGCACCCACGCGGGCGACGGCCGCGGGGCTGAAGCCGCCGCCGGCCCCGACCGCGCGCGAGACGGCGGCGGCGGCGGCGGCGTGGCCGCGGCGCGCCGCCTCGTGCGACGCGACGACGCCGGTGCGGCGCGCCTGGGCGCGCTCGCCGCGCACGAGGCTCCGGAGCATGGCCTCGGCCTGCTCGACGCCCCGCCGGAAGCGAAAGATCTCGCGCGCGCGGGCCATGGAACCGACGACGCCCGTCGCCCGGCCCAAAGAGGGGGAGGAAGCAGCGGCGGCATTGGCGGTGGCGTTGGCAGCGTTGGCGGCGGCCGTGGCCCGGACGATGCGCGCCAGCGACGCCTCCCGCAGGCGCTCGCGACAGAGGGCGAGCGCCGCGCCCACGGCGGCCGCGGGCAGCAGGGCCACGGCCGCCCCCCGCGTGTAGCGCGCGCCCGCGGCCGCCAGGCGCTCGGCCAGCAGTAAAGGGTCGGCGAGCGCGGCGGGCGAGCGCGCCGCGCGCCAGGACGCATAGGCCAGCGCGGCCCCCGCGGCGTCGCGCGCCGACAGCAGCGACCAGAGCGCCGCCCAGACGGCGTTGGCGCCCGGGCGGTGGTAGGGCCCTGCGTCGAGCTGGCGCACCAGCTGCAGCAGGGACAGCGCCAGCAGCGCGACCGCGCGCGCGCGCGGGACCTCGCCCAGCAGCGCGGCGGCGGCGACGTAGGTTATTTTTAGGCACGCCGTCGCGAGGCGGTCGCCGCGCAGGCCATAGGCGGCGAGCCCGGGCGCGAGCGGGTCGTCGTCGGCGCCCGCGACGGCGGCGGCCAGGACGAACGGCACGTAGAGGAGCAGCACGACGGCCGCGACGCCCTCGGCGATGACGTGGGGCGGGCGCAGGCACGAGACGGCGGCGCCGGCGACGGCGGCGACGGCGCCGGGGGATCCGGCGGCGGCGGCGAGCGCGGCCGACGCGACGGCCGGCGTCGAGCCCGGCGCCGCCGTGACCGCCGTCGCCGCCGCGGCGGCCGCGGCGGACGCGCCCGCGGGCACCCCGAAGGAGTACTGGTGCCGGGCGGACAGCTTCTCGGCGCCCCAGGTGCAGGCAAAGGCGCCAAAAAGCAAGTCCAGCAGCGCGAGGCTGCAAGGGCCGAGCGCCCAGTCGCACGCGCCCTGCACGGCGCGCGCGGCCAGAGCGACGGGGCCGCCGCCCCTCCGTCCGGCGTGGCGCGCGGAGCGCGCGCGCGCCAGGGCCACGAGGGCGGCCGACGCGTAGAGGGCGGGCACGGCGCCGGCAAGGGCGTAGACGGCGGACGCGTAGGCGCGGTAAGAGTGGGCCGCCAGCGGCAGGCGCGGCAGCGCGCAGGACAGCCAGCGCCACCAGCTTTTTTTTTTTTTTTAATAGTGTTGTGTTCGGTTGTGAGGGGGAAGTTGGGGGCGAGGGTTGGAAGAGATGAGAGGTCGGTGAGTACCGAGACAAGTAGAAAGGGGCTCTAGTCAGGATCGGCGGCGGCACGCAAATTAGAACAACCCAAAGCAAAAAAAAGCGACGGGCCGCGGCGGGAAAGAAAAACAACGAGAGCGCGCGCGAGAGAAAAAGCAACCGTCTCAAAAACTCAACGTGCTCCCGGCGTCAAAGCGCCACGACATTGCGCCCATCAGCGGGTTGAACGCCACGACAAAGAGCCCTAGCGCCTCGACCGCGAACCGCAGGGCGGCCGTGGGCGGGTGCGTCTGCCCGGGCCGCTCGTGCATCAGCGCGTGCAGCGCGCCGAAGGCGTGGCCGACCCAGGAGCGCGCGGCGCCGCCGCCGTCCGCCTTGCCGACGTCGTCGTCGTCCTCGGCAGAGGCGCCGCCGCCGCCGCGCCTGTTGTGTTTTTTTGTTTTCTTTTTGCGGTTTGTTTTCGCGGATGAGGGATGGTCGGTTTTCGAGAGGGGCGCTTGAGGTCGGGGGGGACAAGCTCCTGCCCCGGCGGCGGCAAGAAGTCGATCGCGATGTGTTTTGCCCGCGTTCTTCGATCGTCCGCCAAGCGCGTGCGCTCTCGGCGGCGCCGACAGCTGCCGCCGCCGCGTCCCCCTCTCTCTCTCTCTCTCTCCTTCTTTCCTGCGCCGCCGCCGCTCCCCTTGTCCCCCCCCCCCTGAGACGCAACACGCACAAGGCCGTCCGCCGTCCGGCCTTCGGAGTCAGTCGCACCTCATGTCGGAGGCCATCCGCTCGAGCTGCTACGTGTGGCGCGTAAGACGATGGGGAGGAGCCTGTCGCGGCAAGGACAAGTTTTTGGCCGGCCCGGCCTCGATGGCCCCGAAAAAAACCAACGGCGCCGCCGCCCCTCCCGCCGCACAAGGAGGGGAGCAGGACGGCAAAGGAGAGAGAGCGCTTCCGGTGTCAGTGTCGTAATTACGGACGCGCGCGCTTGGCCGAGCGTTCTGAGGTAGCGTTTCGCAAAGCTTGAAGAGGCTGGGGGGTTGAAAGAGCGCCGAGGCAAGAGTCATCACAAGGCCCCGAAATTAACGAACCCCCGCCGATCGCTCGCTCACTGCCGAACGAAAAAAGTTTTTTCGAAAAACACGCCACACGCGAGTTAAAACGTCCATACATCTACTCTCTCCGACAACAAAAGGCATCCGATCGAAACCGTAAAAGCAACACCCCAGTGTCGGTTGCCATCGCCCCTTTTCCCAACAAAAACGTCAGGCCAGAGGAGGAGGAGCAGGGGCCCCGCCGCCGCCGCCCTCCGCGCCGCCGCCGCCGCCGCCGCCGCCCGCGCCCAAAGAGGAGGGGCCAAACTCGCGCTCGGCGCGCTCGCAAAACGCGTCCAGCCGCTTGCGCAGCTCGGCCCACCTCAGGAAGTGGTACGACATGTAGTCAAAGTCGATGGGCGAGTGGCGCGCCTGGATGATGGACCACACGCCCCAGTAGGCGTGGGACGCCAGGGAGAAGACGTCCACCTCGGCGCACAGGCGCGACATCAGGCGCGCCCGCCCGCCCTCCTCCTCCGGCTCCTCGCCCGCCGCGCGGTCGCTGGGCGCCGCCGCCGCCGCCACAGGCAAGCCCGCCTCGGCCGCCGCCGCCAGATAGGCCGCCAGGAACTCGGCCTTGGCCGCGTCGCCGTGCGGGTAGCGGCCGTAGTCGCACTCAAAGCCGGCGTACTCGTTGAAGTGGTTGGCGAGGTCGAAGCCGCGCGGGTTGTACGCGCCATACTCGAAATCGATAAAGGTCAGGGGGCCCTCCGCCTCGTCGTCGTCGCCGTCGTCCGTTGGCGGCGGTGCGGCGCTCGCCGCCGGCAACGGCGCGGCGGCGTCGGCGGCCCTCTCCTGATCCTCCTCCCCTTGCTGCCGCGGCGCCGGCTCCCCGTCCCCCCTCCCGGCCCGCCGCAGCACCAGGATGTTGCCGCTCAGCAGGTCGTTGTGCGCGAACACCACCGGCGAGCGCGTCAGCCCGCACGCCCGCCGCACCCTGGCGACGTCCGCCTCGAGCGTGTCAAAGTCGAGCTGCGCCGCGCCCTCGCGCTTGGCGCTATCCGGCACGGCCTCTGGCGCCCAGTCCAGCGACCTGGCCTGGTCGAGCCAGCGCCGCACCGACGGCCACAGGGACGGGCGGGACGGGTCGTGCGGGGGCCCCGGGCGGACGGCGTGGAAGCGCGCGAGCGCCGCCGCGATGCGGCCGCGGCAGGGGGGGCGCGCCATCTGCGCCGGCAGCAAGGTGTGGCAGTGGAGGAAGCGCTCGGCGCGCCCGTTGGCGAAGGTGGCCAGGACCTGCGGGCCAAACCCCGCGCCGGCGAGGGCGGCGACGGCCGCGGCCTCGGCGGCGCGGTCGACGACCAGGTCGGTCTTGTCGCCGAAGACTTTGACGGCGGCCGCCTCGGTAAAAGGGCCGGACAGCGGCTGGTACTCGCCTTGGGGGGTGGGGCGGCAGCGGCAGGAGGGGGACGCGGACGCGGACGCGGCTGAGGCGGCTGAGGCGGCGCGGGCGGCGGCATCCGGGCGGAGGGCGACCTTGAGGATGATGTTGGAGATGCCGCCAGAGAGCTTGGAGAACTTTTTTTTTTTTTTTGGTCGGGCCCGCCGCGGGTGGAGCAAAAAGGCTCTTTTGAGCGGGCGGGGGGGGGGTCGGCGGCGGTGCTCGGGCGACGGAGCGGTTGCCGAAACAAACACAAAACGAAAACGTACCTCGGCGTCCTCGACGGCCAGCCCCGCCCACCCCGCGAGCGTGGCCGTGCACACGCGCCAGATGTCGGCGTGCAGCGCCTCGGGCGGCTGGTGCAGCGTGATGGTCGTCTCCAGGTGGGGGATGGGGGCGGGCGCGGGCTCGGCGGCGGCTCCGGCAGCGGCGGCGGGTGCCTCGGGCCTTGTCGTCGTCGGCGGCAGAGGCGCGTCGGCGACGGCGGCGGCGGTCGCCATCCCTCCTGCTCCTGCTCTGCCCTCCGTGGGCCAGTCGACGTTGGACGGCGCAAGGGCGCGACCGTCGCGACGGTGGTGTCGTCGTCCTCGGCTTGACGGCTGTCGGGGAGGGGCCGCGTGTGACAGCAAAATCGGGGCTTGAACGACGAAAAGACAAGTGGGGTGGGGTCCGAACGCGACCTGGCCGATCTCATGGACTCTGTTTGTGCTCGATTCGTCCGCGAGACGCGTTCGTGAATCCGTTGCGAGCGGGCGGGGGAGGGCAAGGCGGGGAGCGAGCAGGAGGGCGGGGGGTTTGTTTCTTTGCGCAGTGCTGGCGTCGCCATGTCTCCGCGCGGGGCGCCTCGGCGGCGACTGGTTTTCATCTGGTGTGGGGTGTGTCGATCACAGAGTGCGCCATCTCTATTTTTAATTCGCCGCACCCTGCACTCTTCCCGCCCCTCCACAGTCATCGATACGCATCACGATATCACACAGACCGGACGTCGTACCATATCGGCCCCGTTTCACTCGCGAAACACACGGGCCTCTCCCGTGGAGGTCGCCGCCCTCGAGCCCCGACAAAACTTTTCGAGGGGCGCGTGTCACGCTCGCGCGCCGCGCACCGATCGCCTTGGGACCGCGAGAGCGGCTGCTTAGGGACTCTTAGGTGCACTGATTGTGCTCCAACTGCCAGGTGCGTGAAAGCCGGCCCCCATTCGCGCGCGCCGGGGGCGTGTGGCCTCACTCTGCGGCGGCGGCGGGGCGGCGCGGAGCGTGACGCGTGTGGCGGCCGCACGCCCGCCCCTGACACATTGTCGTGCACCCCGCCCCCCCACCCCCCCGCCCCCCCCCCGCCCCCCCCCCCCCCCCCCCTTTCCACTCCCAATCACGCCTCGTACGACAGAACTACCTCGCGACCCGCACGTCTAGGGGATCGCGCGCGGCCCCCTTTGTCTTTCTGAACCAAAAAAAAAGCCGCCGCCCGCCGGCGCCGCCGCGGTGCCGCCCCTGCTGCGGCTGCTGCAGCTGCTGCGCCTGCTTCTTCTGCTGCTTGGCGCTCAGCTTGACCTGCTGCGCCCGCGCCACCACCCGCAGTCGCTCCGCCCTCTCGCACGACCCGAGCG
>Ga0105055_10005598_pt1 | contig 17657 bp, 28 predicted proteins | sample BON03_FD_78090 | JGI IMG/M metagenome (GOLD analysis project Ga0105055, IMG submission 78090) | Freshwater microbial communities from Lake Bonney liftoff mats and glacier meltwater in Antarctica - BON-03 | ecosystem: Environmental > Aquatic > Freshwater > Ice > Glacier meltwater | place: Lake...
CAGTTCAACCTACCCTAATTCTCTGTAATTTAACAGTCAGAGTGTTAGATTTAACACCTTCACTACCTGACTTGAGTATAGGTAAGGTGAGGAGTTCTCCTGATATGTAACCGTTCGGTTGCAGAATAATTTGTAACTAAACGGTTACAATATATAGAAAATGTCGCTATCGCTAGAGGAAGAGGAACGAGTGAAATTAATGTCTGTGATGACAGTTGGGAGATTAAAGTTTTTTTATGGTCGCTGGAGTCAATGGGGTATTGAAATCTCCTATGGAAGTTACGATAACTTCCTCACTCTCGCTTTGGGGAGTTGGGTCTGCGGATTTAATATATCAAGCAAAAGGAATTCAACCGAGGTAGAATAAACCTATGGAAAACAAGAGTGGGGTTAAATTGGTGGCTCAAGTAGAGAAGAAGGCACCCAGTAAAGCCGTTACCCCCAAAAAGATAGGCGGGCGCAAGCCTTTTGTTTTAGATGAAGATAAAGAGAGTGCAATTCTTGATTTCATCCGTATCGGAACGCCTGTAAAGCATGCAGTTGTCGCTTCAGGGGTCAGCGAAGCGGCTTTTTACAACGCAATGTCTCGCGGTCTGGCAGAAAGAGAACGCCTAAAAATGGTTCCAAATGCAAAAGAAAACCCAACCGAAGTTGGGTATCTACAATTCCTAGAGTCTGTCGAGCGGGCAAGATCAGAGGCAGTTGCCAAAAAGGTTGCTTCAATTACCAAAGCAGCCATTGAGGGAGATTGGAGAGCGAGCGCGTGGTGGCTAGAGCGTCAGGTTGGTTCAGAGTTCGGAAAGACTGACCGTATTGAAATTGGTGGGCAAGGTGGCGAGGCGATTAAAGTCCAAATTGAAATGGGCGACCTTGAAGATAAGATTGCACGAATTCTTTCAATTAGAGAAAAGTAACGATGAGGCTAATAGACAAAGTTCTCGGGGCAACACTTGAAAAACGAGCAGAAATTTATCTATCGCTAACCCCTGAAGAAAAATATGCGCTCGGGGCTATCATGGACGCTGAAATTGAGAATCCGTGGGCAAGGTGGGAAAACGACCCAGTTGGATTTATCGAAGATGGCTTGGGCGAAACCTTATGGACTAAGCAAAGGGAGATTTTAGAATCCGTAGTAGAAAATAAAAGAACGGTAGTCCCAGCATGTCACGCGCCAGGAAAATCTCACTTAGCAGCGAGGGCTATGGCATGGTGGATTGCAGTTCACCCACCAGGAACGGCAATTGCGATTTCGACAGCATCAACATTTCGGCAGGTCAGAAACATTATGTGGGCGCAGATAAGAAAAGTTCATATGGCACACAAGTTGCCAGGCGAGATACTAACTACCGAGTGGAAAATCAACGATACCGTTACAGCCTACGGTTTTGCGGCGGCTCCAGGAAACGAAGCGGCAATCCAAGGAATCCACGCACCCCACTTGCTTATTGTGGTGGATGAAGCGGGCGGTATCTCAGAAACCATTGGTATAGCCCTAGAAGCCCTAATGACGGGTGGACACACACGCCTATTGGTATTGGGTAACCCGCCGACAGATTCTGAGCAAGGCTGGTTTGAGCGCATTTGCAGTTCACCGATCTATAACATAATTCCGATTAGCGCTTATGAAACTCCAAATTTTACGGGTGAAGATACTGGATTGTGCAAAACTTGTCCGTCGCACATTGAAGAACATTCAGTTGCAACCCACCTTGTAGATAAAACTTGGGTTGATGATGTAATAAGTGAATTTGGAGAAGATTCCGCTTTCGTTGAAGCCCGCGTTCATGCCAGATTCCCAAAGAGTTCGATTAGTAAAGTTATTCCTTATACATGGGCAGAACAGGCTACTCAAAATGAAGAGCAAATAGTTTCTCAGGTTATTCGCCTTGGCATAGATATCGCATCAGACGGTGGCGATGAGTTCGTTATTGCTCAGGCTGATGGCTACACGGTAAGCATTACTCACCGATCTTCAGGTAAGGCAAACGCGAACGCCGTAGATGTGGCTGGCGTGGCTATTGAGCATATCCAGCGAGCAGTTGATAAACATTTAGAGCGCGGGATAACAGATTTAGTTCGGGTCAAGATTGACACAATTGGTGTGGGCTGGGGAGTTGTTTCTCTATTGGATAGATGGGTCAAAGAGCGCCAAATGAGGGCAGTAATCATTGGTGTCAATGTTGCAGAGCGACCTAAAGATCAAGCCAAGTTCAAAAATCAACGAGCCGAGATGTGGTGGAATACCCGCAATCTGCTACAACCCAAAGAAGGAAAACAAGAGATTCGTTTAGAAGCGGATAGGCAGGTATTAGCGCAGTTGGCTGGACCGACTTTCAAATCTGATTCTTCTGGGCGCATACAGATTGAGTCGAAAGTAGATATGAAAAAGCGTGGCGTATCTAGCCCAGACCGAGCCGAAGCGATACTTTTAGCGCTCTATGAAAACAAGAGCGTATTGCCACCGATTGCCCCTATTTCAATTGGGCAAAGTAATCAATGGGACATGAATAGCCTATAAAATGATTGAGGTTACGGTTTAAGATATGTTTGCAACATAAATAACCTTGGGTGGGAATTAAAGCCTAATGGCACCCACACTCATTAGAACCTGATTCGGGGCAATAGTAATAAGTTTTATTTTCAGGTAGTTTGCAATGAGGACATGATTTCTCATCCTCAATAACCACGATTTCAGATTCCCTATATTCTTTGACGCAGTTATTACAATATGCCAAATTATCAGCCCACTCAAGAAGCCAACGCTCATGGCGCTGGCTCCTCATGTCATCCAGAAGGCTCATGCGAGTACAGGGTTAGGTTGAAGGTCAAAGACTGTCTCATAAAGTAGTTGCCCACCTTCCCAATCGCCCCAATTCCCATCAGATGAAATATCTATCGCATTACCGAAGTGGAACTTGGCTCGGATAAGGATTGCACAGACAACGACATCGTAGGGCTTTCCAGCAGTCTTGCAGAAAGCAAATCCCGTATCGGTTGAGTTCATGTGGAATGTTTCGTGTGTACCATCTCCCACCCCATTGAATATGACATCTGTGGCTGTTGTGGTCGGTAGAGTCTTACCAAAGCCATCCCCTATCTCTATTCCCGCGTCCATCGCGGTTCCAATAATAAGAGTGCAATCTTCAGAAAATTCTGCAAATGCGTTATCTAACGGTCTTGCAATTGTCCAGTAATGTGTGTACCCCATTATGCCACCCATCGCCTTTCTAATACGATGTTGCGCCAATCTAGCGCAAACTTATTATCTGTTGGAGAAAGACTTCTGATGAACTTTTCTGAAGCCTCGTAGTAACTTGGACCTTGGCTCTCTCCGATTACCTTGGTTTGAATCCAACCGTTCTTGCGAACAGTTAGGTAAACGCATGCAAAGACTGAGCCGTCCTCAATTTTGCGAAGCGATATGTAGAAAGCCTTTTGCCCGTATTCATTCTTGCCTTCTTCGATCTTGGCAAGTTCGTAGATTCCGTCATATGAGCGAACAATGTCCCACTCAACGAATTTCTTGGTTGTAATATTTTTTCCAACCTTTACTGAATCCCACCCCATTTTTTTTCCTCTCTCTAGGAACAACCCAAGTATAACTTACTGGGGTTGGTTATGCAACTACCTTTGAACCGAATTCGACATTGACAAAGCAACTTGCTTGGTAAGCGATTTCGCCTACTTGATCGCAGTAGACACCTTCAATAGTTCCCTTGACGGTTGTTTTTCCCTTACGAACTAAGATTCTGCTGACGGTGTAGGTATCGTCCCAGTCAAGATAGATTTCAACTTTATATCCATGGGAAACTGGCAAAGTTACTGTTCGGGCTTCCTTGCCATCATCGGTGCGCCATACTTCAACGCGACCACCCGATATTGCAAAGATATTTCCTTTACCGATTTGTTGAAGAAGTTCATCTTCATTAAATGGACGGTATTTATCCCAATTGTTTTCGGTAGTCATTACTTATCCCCTTTCACTACATCCTGAATAAATATTGCTTGAATTCTGTATTGTCCACCAGCCCATGCAGTCGAAGTTACCGCGTAATCTTCGGCTTCTGATTTGCTGGCAAACTGGTACTTTTGTTTTTGACCTTTGATTTCTACTTCATAGACTTTAGTCATTTTATATTCCCCTCTCTGAGAACAATACCAGTTTACACTACGGGGGTTGATAATGCAAAGCGACACTAACTATTTAATCCGAACACATGTTCGTATTGCTACACTTACGGCAAGACCCTTACCCAAAGGCGAACGACTATTGAACAAGCGCACACAAGAGGTAAGGGCAATATTTAAGGGGTGGATATGACCGAGACTCAAGTCCGATACCCGATTGATGCGTTCGAGGTGTGCGATAGGTGCGGGAGCAAGGCTAAGGTTGGAGCCAGTTTCCTAAGTGGCGAACTTTATTTTTGTGGGCATCACGCCAGAGCCTTATCCCCACACCTTTACAGCCAAGCCTTGACTTTGATTGACCCTGATAAAGAGTTAGAGGCTTTCGATAATGGTCGAAATGACGGCTCCGAGGATAATTAAAGAAACGCCAACAATCGCAGTAATACCCCATAAATAACGCAATTCAGGAAACTTTGCTGGTTGCTTAATTACTGAATTGACATTCGGTTGCATAATTTCTGCAAACTTTGAGTTGATTTCTTGTTCGTTCATATTTTTCCCTCCGTTGATTATTAACAGGGGTAGGATACTACTTTTTAGATAACGGTGCAACCCTTTTCTTTTTTGGTTGATTGTAATAAATAAACGGCGAAGATGTAAACGCATCATTATCTGAAGCAATTTCGAGGGCTTGGGTAATTGTTGCCCCCGCAGCGAGCGCTCCTATTGCATAACTAGAACCAGAACCAACCCCATAGAACCCTTTAGAGTCCAAAGTAACACTCATGTCATCGGCAACCTCAAAGACTTCTCCGCCGACAGCGATCAGAAACGCAAATTTAGTTTCGTCATCTTCAGCGTCAAATTTGTAATCGTTATCTCTGAAACATTGCTTGAGAGAAGGAACGACTTTGGCAATCATAAAATGGTAAACATCATTTAGATCAACCGATTTTGGTGCAGGGGGATTCCAAATATGCTGGGCGATATCGCACGGCAAACATTCACCACTTCCCGCGATAATGAAATCTCCACGCTTTGAAATCTTTACCATTTGGAAGTGGTTTGCAATGCGCCCGCTTCCGCTGGTCACTTGCGAATCTGCCCCAAAAGATACCTTGTCCTTATATTGAATGGCAACGATTGTGGTCATAGCCCTATCTTACGGGTACGGGTATACAACCTCGGTTTGAACCGCCATGAGCGCGAGCGCTGAAGTAGCCCACACCTCGGGAGTTCCCGTATCGGGCAGGTAGCCACCCGCTCCACCCATCAAAATCGGTAGGGTATGGAATTGCTCACGAACTTTGCGTAAAGCCTTGAAATAGCCCATAGGGGTGTAATTCAATTCTGATAATGGGTCATCTTTTAGCCCGTCAGCGCCAGCGGCAACAAAAATCATTGTAGGTTGGAATTCGTCACAGGCTTCTAAAAATCCTTCGGTGGCAATCTCTAAGGCTTCGTCCCCACTTGCAGTCGCCAAGGGAAAGTTATAGGCACGGTGCTTCCAATCTGAAAGCAATCCAGTTCCAGGAAAAATTCCGTATTGGTGTACAGAAAAAGTCATAATGTTTGGATTCTTTTTGGTAAGCATTTCGGTACCGTCGCCATGGTGAGCATCACAATCGAATATTGCTACTCGGTGTCCGAGTTCGGTTGCCTTCTTCGCAGCGATAGCAAAATCGTTGAATATGCAGAACCCGCTGGAGTAGTCACGCATTGCGTGATGCTTTGCACCCGCCAAATTGATAGCCAACAAAGTTTTTAGGTTTAGCAATTCATCGAGAGCGGTGAGAGTTCCACCAACAAAAGTCTTAGCCAATTCACCTAGATCATGGCGCTGACCGACCCACTCCGAGGATTCTCCACGGATAACAACATCATGGACATAAGTCATGTCGTGAATGGAATGTAAATCATCCATGGTTGCAGTCTCGGGTTCGATTTCGTAAACAGAAAGGTGTCTCCGCTGGGCTTCAAGCATTATTTTATTTCGCCCATGCAAGAACCTGCGCCCTTGAGTTGGATGCGTCGGGTCAAAGACCCAATTCGCATACTCAGGCGAATGAACTAAAACTGCATGCTCCATCTTTTTCCCCTCTCTAATTAAACCCTAGTTTATAGCAAAATGACCATAAACCCAAAATCTCTATCTATAACTATGAAAACAGTTAAGATATTTTATGAGCCAGCAACCCATTGCAAGTGTAACTTTTACATTACTTATTTTGCCAACTCCGCGGCAAATTGGTTAAGAATGTTATTTCTTAGGTTTGATACCTCTTCAAACTCCGCAACCGTTGCGGTTTCTTTTGCAGTCGCTAACACTCTGAGCAAACTATCTGCTTGGTCCATTGTTAGGATGAGTTTCATATTCCCACACCATACTTGGCTGGGAGGTATTTAATTTCTGCATCTTCGACTTTGATAAATCCTGCACTAGCGCAGATGTAACCTTGACCATCAATTTCAACTTCGACGCCAACACTTAATGATGTGTGAGTCCGAGTTTCGGAAAGTAATGGCTCAATAATCTGCCATAGATTTCCTGAATATGTATTGGTGCTGTGAAATACAACTTCTAAAAATTGATCTGTATTGGATTCATCAATTTTGAATTCGGTTTCAAATTCAACAGAACTGATAAACCTGCCACTTTCAAGATTATCTCCGAAAGCCTTCCAAGTAACTTTTACTTTACTCATTTGTAACCTCTCTCTAGGTTGTATACCCATTATACCACGGGGGTAGTTAATCACATAATTACCAAACCTCGAAAGTTCCCGTTTTGTCTTAAATGTCCGTATTTTCCACGCTCAAATAAGATTTATTAAATTGACCTCGATTTGTTTATACAACTGGGGTATGGTATTATGGTATTACAAGGTCGAGCGAGAGGAACTTAAATGAAAATAACTAAGAAAGCCCAACGCGCCGTCCTAAGCGATATTCGTCGCCAGTTGGTATGGGCAGAGAGAGCCATTAAAGAAGGAGATCAAGAGTGGATTGATATTTACGCTAACCAGTTGAGTGCGTCGGGATTTTCCCTTCACTCCGAAGCCATGAAAGACAAGGGGTGATTGGCATGGACGGTAGCAACGAATCTGGATTTTCACCCGATGTGCAGTACCACGACACGGTGAGCGATGGAAGCCCTGATTTGATTATTAAACCCCAGTAGTATAAAATGGTATTACAAGGATGAAGGAGGGTAAAATGTCAGTCACTAAAGAGTTCGCGGTCGGCATTGATACTACCCTTGCAGAATTACACGGCAAGCGCTGGGATGTAATTGACGGGAAGTTTGCCGATGTAGATTCTTTAGAGTTCTACAAAAAGCATTATCCAAAAAATGTTGAGTCAATTGCAAACTACGAAAAAAAGATTGCCAGCGCCCAAAAAATAATTGTAGAAATCAATACAGCAATTAAAAGCCTTGATGACATTTACGACCAAGACCCATGGACACGGGCTTTCTTGGTAGTCAATAACAACGGTCATGTTCACAGTTCATTAAATTGCTCGACTTGCTTTGATACAACCCGTTATCAATGGTTGGTTCAATACAGCAACGATGATGAAAAAACAATCGTCGAAGATGCGGGTGAGGATGCTTGCACAATTTGTTACCCAAGCGCTCCAGCCGATGTTTTAAATCGTGCTTCAAGAATTGTTACAGCGGGCAAAATCGCAAAGGCTCAAGCCAAGGCTGAGAGAGATGCAAAGAAAGAAACCAAGATTGCGAAAGAAAAGGCAAACGCTCCAACAGCATCAGGTGAGTTTCTTTACTTCAAAGATGGCAAATATACAGAGGAAATCAAAACAGAGCGCTCGGCGGTTTCTAAATGGCTTGACAATCAATACTGGATTTTAAATTCTAATAACCCTGAACAACAGCAATCTAAAAAGCAGGCTAATTACATCATCTGCGAATCTCTTGCTGGAAAGTACGGAATTGCGGTTGCAGAGCAGGAAGCAATCCTAAAACAGAAATACGCAAAGAGGGGGTGATTCTATGAAGTGTTCACAATGCGGAAGCATGCACAGACTCCATAAGGAGTGGTTCGGCTACATATGCGAAATGTGCCAAGATGAAAAAGACCTAGTCAAATATGGTTTGATTTCTAAACCCAAGTAGTGTATTATTGAGTTGTAACCGAGAGAGAGGATACAAAAATGACAACAGCGACAATCGAGAAAGTAGTTCCAAAGGTCGGAGATATTCTTTATTCTTCATGGGGCTACGATCAAACAAACATTGAGTTTTTCAAGGTAGTTAAGACCAGCGAATTCTCTGTGTGGATTCAAAAGCAAGGTCAGAAAATAGTTGAAATTACTGGATGGGCGCATGAGAATGTCGTTCCAAACGGTTCATCTGATTACGAAACCCGAGATTGGGATGGGCAAGATTCAACTCAATACATCACTAGAAGTTATCCAGTAAAGCGTCACAAGATTCTTTACGGTTACGGCGAGGGCTATGGCGTAAGTCTTAACAGTTACGCAAGTGCTTTTCTCTGGGACGGAAGTCCAAAGGGACAGAGCCACACTTGCTAAGGGCTTTGGGTTTGAAATTGCCTGAACCCTTGAGTTTAAGAAATTCCCCCCCACCCCCCATTAAAAAAAATAATGGTAGGTGGAAGTGAAAAGGTTGGCGTTGCCGTCACCCTGTCGCTTGAAGTTTCTTCCCCACGGTTTCCCGTGGCGGAAATATAACATATCAAAGGAGGAAGAGCATGCTTGCTAAGTTGATAGCGCGTGTTGGAGGTAAGATCACAAAACGAGGGCAGTCCGTCTCAGATAACTTAGATGGCATAAGTTTTGCGCTCCTTATATTGGCTATATTCGGCGTTGTGGGGTCAATAGAGACGGGCAGGTGGTTCGGGTGATACCTCCATCATGGTTCAAATCAAAAGACCGTTACAGGGTATCTCAAGCCTGTTTATCACGCATACGAGCCAGCGAGCGCGAGCGAATACTGTCAGAAGAATCTGATAAGCGACATGCCCGCCGAAAGGCTCGTATAGATTTGATTATTAAACCCCAGTAGTATAAAATGGTATTACACCAAGAGAGAGGTTACAAAATGTCAGGTTTTCAACCAGCATCGCTTAAAGATGTTGCTTTCGCTATTGAAAAAGATTGGGTCAAAGTTAGTCCATCTGCTCAGCCTTACTTGGATGCGCTGAAGCAGTTGGATTCGATCAACGATAGTTATTATGCCGATACAGCAAAATCTGTAGTTCTTTATTTCTTGGCTAATGCTTCCTCCTACAGGGGAGAGTCTGCAAAAGCGTACAAAACATATCTGAAGAGTTTAGTTAAATAGATAAATAAAATTCACCCGCTGGGAAAAGTAGACATTCTCGGCGGGTGAGTCTTATGTCATAAACACAAAACTGGGTTATGGGCTATTCTTCCCATTAAGGCGCTTCACCTTTCAAGCGCCTGAGTTCGGTGGGGTTGATGCGAAGCCACGCGTCGATCCTCTCTCTAGCGTGACATTGCTCCCCCACCGAGCGACCCCCCTTGACATACATTCACCTGTATCTGCTACATTTTATTTAGGTTCGCAAAACACCTAACACTTCAAAAGTGAAGCCAGTCCGATACTGGCAACAATGAAGCGCTATATCCAATAGCGAATAAATGTTCACTCCGAATCAATGGAGGAATATGCGATTCTATGAAACTATCCTCAAACCAGTTCCAGTCTTTTTTCTCGTCGCTGGACTTATCGTACTTAATCCACTTCATATCCCGCCCGATGTAAAAGCGAGTGCGCAGGAAATTTCAGAAGCCGAAGTTGTCAAGGAGATAAAACCTAAAACAATTGAACGCGACCCTGAAGTTGCCAAGGTACATGCAAAAAACACTATGGGAGATTTCGGATGGAATTCCGAATATCAATGGCAATGCCTTGAATCAATGTGGACGAAAGAAAGCAACTGGCGTCCAAATGCTTACAACAAAACCCCCGTTTATCAGAATGGCAAAAAACTTCATGCTGGTGGGATTCCACAGATTCTTGGGCTTGACCCCGAGATAACGGTAGAGCGTCAAATCGAACGAGGATTTATTTATATCGAAAGTAGATATTCTGACCCTTGTACGGCGTGGCGGTTTTGGCAACGAAACTCTTATTATTAAACTACCCCTATGAGTGATGGAATGAAGAAGCCTTCGGTAATAGACAACGCGCTCGCCGAAATCGGGCGCGTTGCCTTCCTGGAGCCAGCAATCTGTACGGGCTGGGTTTTAGTATCTGAATGGATGGGTTCTACCGACGATGATTACTGGACACTTACCCTTACTGACGATCAGAACCCCGATTGGCGACAAAAGGGATTGATGCACCACGCTTTAGAAACTTGGGAGGATGATGAAGTTAGATTCTCAGACGAAGTTAAATACGACGAAGAGTGAACGCGAGCGCCTAGATTTGTTGGCAAAACTATTGGAAGAAAGATTTGGCGACACGAAATCAAATGTTGCCGAATTCACCCTTTCTCAAAAATAAGTGAGACAATTTCTACATGAGTTTAATTGATTTTGTTAATGAAGCCCCTTGTCGCAATTCTGACCCTTGGCTCTTTGACCAATATCAAATAGACTTAGCGCTCCCAGCATTAAACATTTGTAAAACTTGTATATTTTGGGAAAACTGTAACTCTCTAGTTGAGCCTTCTAGTAATTTTTATGATGGAGTGTGCGCGGGTAAGGTATGGCGCAATGGAAGAATTTTGGCTAAGTTAATTCCTGAGTCGCCAAATAGTTTAATTGTTGGAGAGGAAATACTAAAGGATGTTGATGCCATGGAATTTTGTGGGAGCGAGTTGCTCGGGGATAGAAACTGATTATTTCTTTCCTGAAGTTAAATCATTTTCAGAAGAAAACTTAATAGCAAAAAAGATTTGTCAGTCGTGTGTGGTAAAAAAGGATTGCTTGGAATACGCGCTTCACTATTCTGTATCAGGAATATGGGGTGGCACTTCAAACCGAGAAAGAATTGAAATAAGAAGAAAACTAAACATAATAGCAAAACCACTACTAAGAGATAGGGCACTATAATGACAACGCTAACAATCACAGGAAATCTAGTTGCTGACCCCGAAATCAGGATTATTAACAGCGGAAAGTCAGTTGCATCTTTTACGGTTGTCTCTTCTAAATCCAAAAAACTTCCTGATGGGACTTGGGAAAATACCGACACTACTTTCTGGAGTGTGAAGTGTTGGGATAAATTGGCAGAAAATGTGGCTGAAAACCTACGCAAAGGGGTATCGGTGATCGTGGTCGGGACGGCAGTTCAAGAGAACTGGGACGATAAGGCAACGGGTGATAAGCGCTCCAAGATTGCTGTAACGGCTTGGAATGTTGGAGTTGATATGAAGCGCCATTCCTACACCGTCTCGGTCATAGAACGCCAAGGCGCCTTAGATTTGCACAATAGCCCGATAGACCCGTGGAGTGTTCCACTTTCCGAGTCGGCTCCTTTCTAAACCCAAGTGTAGTATCATGGGGTTAATAATCCAATGATAGGGGTTTAGAAATGGCGTGGAACGAAATACTGGTAAGCGTAATTGATGGAAGTAAAACTGTTGTCTCGGCTCAGGGGCGCCCTTTTGTTTCTTTAGAAATTGCTTCAAAAGAATATGTCGAGGTGCATTTAACCACCGAGGTTGATGAGTTGCCCTTCAAAGTTATCTTTAAGCGTTTCGACCAAATCGGCGGTATTTTAGAAGAACGCGAATATGGTCAGACTGGCACTTTAGATTTGGCTCGCAAGTTAGTAATTGAAGTTGCCAATCTTCGGCTAAATTCATTTCAGATCGTGCTAGACGGAGAAAAAGCCGAAATTGAACTAACGCTATAATCTATGTGTGTATGACGACTTTGCATCCCGCGATGGCGCCATTTCTGTATTAGGTACTTTTGCTATTCAAACCCATGAATTATTCTTGGAGTTTAAGAAGGCAGGATTTACTGACGAACAGGCGATAGCAATTGTTGTCGGATTAGCCCAAAGAGAGTAGGCAAGTGGTAAATGGTACAAAAAAGACCTGACCTACAAGAAATTGGTGCAACGGGTTTACGCCGTTCAGGGGGAACAATATTTGAAGAGTTCCTAGTCAATTTACGCGGTATTCGCGGATTCAAAATATATCGTGAGATGGCAGATAACGACCCAACTATCGGGTCAATGTTGTATGCGATTGAAAAAGTTATTACTCGTCTTGAGTGGCGCGTAGACCCATTCTCGGATGATTCAGTAGATGGCGAAGTAAAACCTGAAGATAAAGAAAATGCGGCTTTCATAGAATCTTGTTTGCACGATATGTCAGATTCGTGGGATTCGGTACTTTCACAAATTCTTTCAATGCTGGTTTTTGGATTCTCATATCACGAAATTGTTTACAAAGTTCGTGGGGGAGATGTTAAAGACCCTACCAAAAAATCAAAGCACACCGATGGCAAGATAGGCTGGAGAAAACTTCCTATCCGCGCCCAAGAGACTTTGTTTCGTTGGGAAATGGACGAAGATGGTGGAATTCAAGCCATGATTCAAGTAGACCCATCTACAGGTGGCACTCATGTAATTCCAATCGAGAAGGCTTTACTGTTTCGTACCAGTTCACAAAAGAACAACCCCGAAGGTCGCTCACTACTTCGTAACGCCTATCGCCCTTGGTATTTCAAGCGCCGTATTGAAGAAATTGAAGCAATTGGTATAGAGCGCGACTTGGCTGGATTGCCAGTTGCCTACCTACCGCCTGAATATCTTTCATCCTCCGCCACTCCAGAACAAGCATCAGTTTTAACCTCAATCCAAAATATCGTAACTTCGATTAAGCGGAATGAGCAAGAAGGAATTGTTATGCCCTCTATGTATGATGACAACGGTCATAAAATGTTTGACCTTCAGTTGCTTTCATCAGGTGGCTCGCGCCAGTTCGATACAGACAAAGTAATTCAGCGCTATGACCAAAGAATGTCTATGTCGGTGCTTTCAGACTTTATTCTTCTTGGTTCAGACCGAGTTGGCTCTTATGCACTAGGTACCTCGAAGATGGATTTATGGTCAATGTCAGTTGATGCTATTGCTAAAAACATTGCTGAGGTTATGAATCAGTATGCAATTCCTAGACTATTAAAACTAAACGGTATGGATACCTCACGCGCTCCATACTTAAACTACGGTGAAGTAAGCCATGTTGATCTAGCCGAGATTTCAGACTTTGTTACTAAATTGGCTCAGGCTGGCGTTCTCATGCCTGACCCTAAGTTGGAAGATTATCTACGCGAATTGGCTGGATTACCACCTGCCGAACACGATGGAGAAAACTTTGGTATGCCACCTATGCCTGACGGTACGAATCCCCCTGATGTTCCTAGTATGGAACCAGAAGTAAGCGACCTTGATGATTTACCAACAGCGCAAGGAACGGAACCGCTAGACGGCGATGTGGAGTAATCAATGCCACTTTTCTTTGGTCGTGACCCTAATCGAAGTATTCCACTAACAATAGAAGAGCAAGCGCTCGCTAGAGTTCTCTATGATGCGATTCGTCGCGCCACCAATACAATCAAGGTAGAAGAATTAGCAAAAATCATTGGTCGCTTAGACCCAGATTCACTTAACAGGCTACTAAACGCCATAACAGTCGGTAAAGACCGCAAGCGAATAGAAGATGCCTTAATGAACTCAATTGATATTGGTGGCAATGAAGCCGTCAGACAGATGCAAAGTATTTCTTTGAGATTATCGCTTCCAGCCTTTTTGCCCAAACCTGTAAAAATACTTAACAAGGTACCTATGGCAGGAATGGACTTTACGAAGATTCCAACATGGGCTTCACCTAATCCATTAGCGGGTGAGTTCACTTTCTCATTTAATAAAACAAACCCAAACTCGCTTGCCTTTGCTGCCTCTCGCGCTGGGCAGTTGATTACAAGCATTGATGAATTAACCCGTCTAGCAGTTCGCAAAATTATTACTGACGCTTTCAATGAGCAGATTGATTATCTCCAAACAGCACGAAGAATTAAAAACATTGTTGGATTACACCCAAGGTGGGCTGAAGCGGTTACAAAATTTGAGCGGGCAGAAATCGCTCGGTTAATCAAGGCTGGTCTAAAAGAGACTACCGCTCGCGCACGGGCGCAAGCCTCGGCTTCCAAGTATGCCGATAGATTACAGGGCGCTCGCGCCAAAATGATTGCTCGTACAGAAATTCAGATTGCACAAAACCAAGGTCGCTATGAGGGTTGGAAGCAAGCAAGCGCTGAAGGTCTAGTAGACCCCGCTTCACAAAAGATGTGGATTACGGCAAAAGATGAGCGCACTTGCGATATTTGCGCCCCGCTAGACGGCGAAATAGTACCTTGGAACGGAGTTTTTTCGGTAGGCATAGAAGCGCCGATAGTTCACCCAAATTGCAGGTGTGCCATGGTTATCTTGCCACCCGAGAGGAAATAATGACTTTCGCAGTCAGATTTGAGCCAGGACTTAAACCAGTCTTTAAGCACGGAACCCACGATCAAAAGAAACACGGAAGTTGGGCTGACGGGTCGGGCGGAACTAACACCGAATTATCAGATGATGAGATTCGAGAAGTTATCTATGGTTCAAAAACTGTTGAACAAATGTTTCAAAAGATTGCCAAACTTCAAGGTAAGAGTATGAAACCAAAGGTTGCTGAGTTAAAAGACAGCGAGGTAAACCTGTATCGAGGGGTAGCCAATCCTAAACGAGACACCCAACAATTATTAGAGGGCAAAGTTCCCTTTACATCTGGTCAAACTTGGGGACAAGGAATTTATGTAACCCCATTAAAAGATGAAGCCGAAGGCTACGGTAAGGTTATTGGGATGAAGTTAGACGACAGCGCAACTCTTGTAAGACGAGAAGATAGCGCCTTTGATGTTGATATGAGTGGCGATGAGTTCAAATCCAATTTTCTCGATTTCCCGCGCATTAGACAACAAGTTCTTGCAGGGAAAAAAGATAATATGTCGGTATCAGATTCCTATAATATTTATTGGGCTGGTAAGGGGTACGATGGCTATTCTCCTCACGGTAGAGAAACAGTTTTATTCAATGCTGAACATCTAACTCTTAATAGCAAAGATGTAAGTCAAGATGTAAAAAAACACGGAACCCACGATCAGTCCACCCACGGAAGTTGGGCTGACGGGTCGGGTGGAGATGTAGCCCCATATGAGTTGAGTTCTTACTATCGTGCCAATTTTGATGAAACTGATGATTACGACGAAATGGTTAAGGTTTACACAGAGAGGTATGGGGAAGATTCGCAAAACGGTGTAGTGGAATCAGAACTCAGAGCATTAAATGACTACGCTAACCATGGGTACGAAGATACTAATGCGTATCTAAGAGGGACGCTAGAGGATAGAGTCGCGCTAACACCCAACGAAAGTGGGGCTTTTGCCTCGGGAAACAGCGCCATGCGTGACATTGCATTTAGGGATAATCCAGTAGTAGGAGAGTCCATCGAAAGTCAAACTGCGTCCCATGACCGTTCTATTAGAATATATGAGGCGAAAAACCGCGATTCCATACTTACCGCCTTTAATGCTCAGAAGAGATACCGCCTTCTCCAAACGGTAGACCAACTAGATGAGATAATAAACGATTCCCCCCTTCACTTTAGAGATACAACCCTCTATCGGTCTATGTCTAGTCGTGGGCTATCCACGCTCAAAGTTGGCGATGTAGTGACTGATAGAGGTTTTATGTCCACGACAAGAGTTGATATTACCGACCCAAAGAATATGAATGTACTAGCCTCATTTTCGGGTTTAGGTAGTGGGGCGAAGCGCATTGTCGCGGTAATCTATCCTGATAGTAGTAGAAGTATGGGGAGAGGTATCGCGGTAGATGCTATCAAATTAGTGAGTGGGGATTCAACTGATGTCTCAACTAGAGAGAAGGAAGTTCTGCTTCCGCGGAATACCCAATTAAAATTCCTTGGTTATGGAACCCCTAAGATGGGGGATAGAACCATGGGAACTAATGGGCCAGTAGCAGTATTTAAGAGGCAAAAACAATGAGTAGATTTGAAATGAATCTTGAAGAAGTCACCATTACCCGTGCAGGGGAGTTTGCAAAACACGAATCCCACGATCAGTCTACCCACGGGAGTTGGGCTGATGGTGGTGGTGGGGCAGAAGCAGGAGATATTCGTTCTGAGTTGGCTACTTACTTTGGTACAGATACGGTCAGTTACCTAGCAAGCGAAGGGTATAAATCAGTCATAGAACGAACCAACACATCTAGCGACTCAAGGTTAGACATAATTGCCGAGAAGCAAGGTTTCGATGGCGTACCTACGGTGGTTTCGGCTACCGACTTGAATAAATTATCGCGGGAAGATTACGAGATTGCTTATCGCGGGATAGCGGAGGGAACTTACCCAATAGGCATAGGGGCTGTACCATCATCTACATACTTCGAGCAGTTCAAGTCAGGAAAATACCATTCTGGTTTGGGTCAAGCGGGAAACGGAATTTATTTCGCGGATAATTACAGAGTTGCCAAGTCTTACGCAGGTGAAAGAGGAACAGTAATGAGAGTTGGTATACCGAAAAACAAAATGATGTCCAGCGATAAATTCCATGAGGCAATCCTGCAAAATAAAGCGGATATGGACGCAAACAAATTTTCCTTTTATGGTGCGGAGGATGTAGGTAGAAACCTTGCATCACAGGGGGTAAGGGCAGTAAGAACACATTTTAATCTTGGCAACTACAATGACGGGGCAACACTTGAAAAAGTTTACATAGTTTATGATCGTTCTATGTTGAGGGTGCAAGATGTTCCAGCCACAGATTGAGTCCCGCCTATTGGCGCAGTATGTCCAGACCCTTGAGCCTACCGCGAGAGCGCAGTTTTATGTAGATGTAATTAGCAACGAGAATTTAGTGAGCCTTTACCCCGATGCTTTCCTCGCAGATGTGTCCAAACACGAATCCCACGACCAATCCACTCACGGCAGTTGGGCAAATGGTGGGGGCGGGGTGGAAAATGGATTTATGCGTCTTGCTCCTCAGTTTGATAACTTTGAAGATTTTTCTCGCGCCGTGAGCCTTGACGGTTTGCGCCCCCGACAATGGCATATCGCTGGGGATGATTTTAAGTTAGATTCATCAAGAAAACCAACAGACAGAACAGGCTCAACCACTCAAGAGGCTGGCTTGTTTGTTGGTGAGCCTAAAATATGGGAAGATTATGCCGTTGGCAGAGAAGTAGTGGTTGAGTACGATTTATCAGGTTTAACTTACACCTCTAAACCCCTTTCGGATACAAAAGCAGATTTTTTCTCGGACAAGAGTGGTAATCAAGGGTTTTTTATTCGTCCGAGTGGATTTGCAAAATTAAAAGAAGTTGGGCGTTTTTCTATTTCCGAAGCAAAACAAAGAGCAGATAAACAATCAAAACAAATGTTAAAAAGCAAAGAAGAAGCCAGAATATTGTGGGAAAGCGCTAAAGAAAAATTAGTCCAAAA
>Ga0105055_10005614_pt1 | contig 17631 bp, 6 predicted proteins | sample BON03_FD_78090 | JGI IMG/M metagenome (GOLD analysis project Ga0105055, IMG submission 78090) | Freshwater microbial communities from Lake Bonney liftoff mats and glacier meltwater in Antarctica - BON-03 | ecosystem: Environmental > Aquatic > Freshwater > Ice > Glacier meltwater | place: Lake...
CGGGGTTGTCAGAGACGGTGAGGGTGGGGTCAAGGAGGGTGCTGGGCGCCTGCTCGAACTGGAAGTAGAACGACTTGGAGAGGTTGAGCGGGACGAGGATGTCGGCGGCACAGCTGGTGAAGCAATTTTTTTTATATAAATGGTTAATAGAAGAAGCGACACCGACTTAAAGGTTAGTTCATTGTCAGTTGTGGTTATCAATTAAATGGAACTATTACTTTTCGCGCGCCGGTTCGCGCCAACAACTTTCAGTTTCTTACGTCGGCCCATGGCACGGCCAGGCTCTCCCAAGGCTCCACCCCGCTCGGGCCTGGGCGTGCAGCCGCGCGGGCCGTCCAACTACCTGCGGGAGAATGCTCGGGCCAAGTCGTCGGCAGCATGGAGCCCGGCGGGCCGGGGTGGTGGGCCAGCCGTGCTGAGTGAATTTCCGCGCGCCATCGATACGCTGGAGCTTCTGCTGAATAAGCGCGCGCAGCAGCGGCAGCTCGATCAGGAGGATCTTAACACTCAGGAGTCCGTACCCTCCTCGCCGACACCGCCGGCCAGGCGGCTTACCGACGCCGGGACGCCGCCCACGACGGGCAGGGCGGGCGGCGGCCGCGGAAGACAGCCCGCGGCCGAAACGCCACCCTCCAAGGCGATGGTGCAGGAGCTGCGCCACCTCGATCACCGGATGAGCAGCTCCGGCGCCGAGCTTCTGACGGAGCGGATTCGGCTGCGCGACTTTGTGCAGTCCGACTCGGACGGCGAGGGGCTACCCCCCACGCCGGAGGACGAGTTCCGCAACTCGCTGCTCTCGGAGCGCGTCCGTCTCAGCGAGTTCTTGCCGTCGGGCAGCGATGAGGACGGCAAGGAGGGCAGCGAGGGCGGCGGCGGCGCGGGGGGCGGACGCTCGATGCTGGGGGGCGGGTGTATGGGAGGGGGCAGCTTCACCACCGAGAACGGCACCGTGCTCGTCGATGGCGACGGGCCCGGCGGCGAAGTTCGCACGGGCGTGCTGTTTGCCCTGGCGCCCGTGACGCCGTACCGTGGGGAGGGGCGGCCGGTTGGGCCGCGGCTGCCTGCTGGCGTGGCGGACGAGGCCTTCGAGGCCGGAGAGGAGGACGCCGAGTGCGGCGCAGCAGGCGACGACGCTGACGCTGCGTCCAACGGAGCAGTAGCCGTAACAGCAGCAACAACAGCGGCAGCAGCGCACTCTGGTGGCGGGGCTGTAGATGCCGACGCGGCGGCGAGTGGCGCTGCGGTGTCAGTGGCTGCTTTGGGCGGCACATCAGGCGACGCGGCACCGAGCGAGGGGCGGCGCGCGGTGGGGATATTGGACGGGCTAGTCACGTCCACCTCACTCGACAAGCTGGTCTCGATTCTCAAGTCGCGGCACGACGCGGTCATCTCGGCGCTGGGGGTCGATCTGGGGGCGCAGGTGGTCGCTGCGATTGATGAGACACGGAGCGCCCAGCTCCAGAGTGTCGAGACGCGGGGGGACGCAAAGGTGGTGGCGAGGCGGGAAGCGGAGCGGGAGGCAGTGGGCGGGCCAACGGCGGAGGTGGCGAGCGAGGTGGCTGCTACCGCTGCCCAGCCGAACGGACTAGCGCGAAACGGCACTGCTTCTCCGGCTGGACCGTCCTGCTGGTCTCCCCTGGGTGTCACCCTGGCTGGTGGTGGTGGTACGGTGGACGCGCCCGCGCCGTGGGATGGCCACGGTGGCCGTCCTGCTCGGCGGAGCGCGTCGGGGCCTGTGGTCGGTGACGACGAGTTTGATGTCGAGAGCAGCTGTGAAAGCAGCTGTGAAGAGGACTGTGAAGAGGAGGAGGAGACCGGCAGCAGGAGTTCGGTGGGGGGCTACGCGAGGGGTGGATCGGAGCGGCTGTCAGCGGCGTTAGCGGCGGAGTCGGAGGCGGGGGGTGGGCTGGTTGCGAATGGTGCGCCCGTGCACCAAAGACGAAACTCTTCCTCGGCTGGCTGTGTGGCGGAGCCGAGCGCTGCGACTGCTGCTTTGAAAGCTGAGCACTTGGCGGGAAGCACGAGCGCAGCGATAGTGCTGTTGCAGATGGCGCAGGCTTCGAATCCGTCGGCCGGGGGAGGGGGCAGCAGCCCCGCCGGCTCGCCGCTACGAGAGCAGCATTCTCCCGCCCAATCTCCCCGCCGGAAAGCGGCCACCCCCTCCGCCCGCTGCCTTGTCCGCACACCGCCCTCCAAGATCCTCCTCCCGCCGCCCTCTCCAACCGACGCGGCCGTCTCCCCAGAGCAGGGCTGCTCGGCTTCGGCCGCGTCGCGTCCTGGTCCCAGGGACGCCCCCGTGGGTTCGCGCCAAGGCTCAAGCGCCGGGAGCGCGGGAGATCGCGCGGGAGAGCAATCTCGTCTGGTGTTCGCCCGGGCGGCGCTGGATTTGCCCTCTCCCGTGGCGAGTGCGTCGGTCATGATGCGCCGCGTCGCCGAGAGCATCGCCAAGCGCGAGGCGCTGCGCTCCCGCTCCTCGCCCGACGCCTCCGCCCTCTCCTCGCCCCACCGCGCCGCGTCCCTCTCGCCGGGGCTGCCCATGCCGGGCGTGCCGCCGCTCACCTCGGCGACTCCGCAGTCGACGCCCTCCAAGGCTCGGCATAGGCTGCTCGCGGCCACAGAGAGCGACTCGGGCTTCTCGGAGTGGCTCCACAGCTCGACCGACGCGGTCGCGCTCGCAGACTTTTTCGAGCCTCCGCGCCCTACAGCCGCGCATACCTCGGCCTCGGCGGCGGCAGCGCCGCCCGCGCGGGCTCTGTCAGCGCCGGACGCCGCTGGGGGCGCTCGCGCGGCGTTGTCTCTTGCGTTGGACGCGAGGCGTGTGCCGTTGGTACCGGTGCCGCCCATGAGTACAATACCGGAGGGGGCTCCAGCAGCGCCCACTACAATACCGGAGGGAGCTCCAGCGGCGTCCACTACAGTACCGGAGGGGGCTCCAGCGGCGCCCACGAGTACAATACCGGAGGGAGCTCCAGCGGCGTCCACTACAGTACCGGAGGGGGCTCCAGCGGCGCTATCAGCGCCGGCGACGCCAATACCGCCGGTGGTAGCAGCGCACGCGGTGGCTGCTGCGGGCTCTACGCGCGGTCTGTCGGAGGCTCACGCGGGGGAGTTGGCGAGTCTTGAGGATGCGCCGCCCAACGCGCGAACGGACGCTTCGGAGGGGGCGAGCGCGTCTGGACTGGAGGGGGCGGCGCCGCTTTCGACGGCAGTAACGGAGGAGGAGGAGGAGGAGGGAAAGGCGGCAACGGAGGAGGAGGGAAAGACGGCGGCTGCGGCGGCGCGGAAGAAGCAGAAAAATGCGCGGAAGAAGGCCAACAAGAAGGCGTCGTCTGCCGCTGCGGAGGGGATGGCGAAGGGGGCGGCGGGAGGGGCGTCGGCGGCGGTGGCGGTGGCGGCGGCCGCGGCGGCGAGGGAGGGCGCGGGGGGCGCGGCAGAGAATGGCGGGAACGGAGAGGGGGATGGCGGGAAGGCAGAGCCAGGCCGGAAGGCCGTTGGGGTGTCCGGCGGCGGCACGGAGGGGGAGCTACCGGCCGGAAAGCACGCGCACGCGGAGATCGGGATCGAGGCGGTGGAGGCGCACCGGCGCGACGGGGCGAGGGCGAGCGAAGCGCCAGTGGTGGCTTCTGCAGCGGAGGCGGGCGAGCTGCAGGCGGCGGGGGGTGAGGCTGCTTCTGTCCCAGCGGCGGTGGGGTCTGCAGCCGTGCACGTGGGGGTGGGGGTGGACGATGCTGCGTCTTGGGTGGCCGTGAGCAAGAAGGCTAGGCGGAAGGTGAAGGGCAGCCACGGGGTCAAGGGCGCGGCTGAGGCTGCTGCGGAACCTGCCGCTGCGATGGAGCAGGCGGGGGACGAGGCGTTGGAGGCGGCTCGGCAGATACCTGAGGGTGAACTCAGGCATGTGGCGGCTCAGACTCCGGCGGCCGAGGCTGTGACGGCGTCCACTGGTGCTGCGGCGGCGGCGCTGTCGCCGTCGACGGCGGCAGGCACGGCGGTGGTAGCGGCGGTGAAGGAGGTGGCGCGGGTGGCGACGACTGCGAAGGGGGTCAAGGCGGCAGGGGCGGCGAGGTCGACGGCAGCGGCGGTGGAGGTGGCGGTGGCAGCGGATGCGGTGGGGCGCGCGCAGGAGTACGCCGGCGAGGACGTGTCTAGGGACGCGTCCACTTGTGACGCGTCAAGAGTGGCTTCTTCTACCTTGGAAGCGTCCCCACTGCATGCATCCAGCCTGGCCCCGTTCACACTGGCCACGCCCACGGCTACGGATGCGTCAAGAGTGGCTTCTTCCGCACTGGACGCCTGCACATTGGCTACATCCAGCCTGGCCCCGTCCACACTGGACGCGCCCATGGCTTTGGACGTGTCAAGAGTGGCTTCTTCCGCGCTCGACGCGTGTACAGTGGCTGCATCCGCTTTGGAGTCCACGTCGAACGCGGACGGCAGCGACGACGACGAGATGCCGCCGCTCGAGCTCGACGCGGACGCGCCGGACGCTCTGGATGAGGACGAGTCGGGTCTAGATTTGTACCGGGCAGACCACTATGGGTCCGCATTTCCTTCGTCGCGGGCTGTCGACGACGCGTGGGTGACGGTCGGCAAGAAGGGGCGCAGCAAGCAGCCGCGCTCCACGCAGCCGCAGCCCCCGGTGGGAGGAGCGAGCGTGCCAGGCAGTGCGCTACCGGGCTCCAACACATCTCGCGGCTGGCGGTGGGAGCTGATTTGCGCAGAAGTGAAACCGGAGCCTCTCCGTCTGCCGGCGACGACGCCGTCGCCGGCGGCCAAGCCAAAAGTTGCGGCTGCGGTTGCGCCTTCTCAGGCGGCTGCGGCTAGAAGGGAGGTTGCCAGTGCTGCGGAGGTTGCTACTGGTGAGTTTGCTGCAGCGGCGCGGGCCGCTGCTAAGGTGGTTGTGGCTGCTCAGGCGACTGCGGCTACAAGGGAGGTTGCCAGTGCTGCGGAGGTTGCTACTAGTGAGGTTGCTGCAGCGGCGCGGGCTGCTGCTGCTGCTGTGGTTGCGCCTTCGCAGGCGGCTGCGGCTAAAAAGGAGGTTGCCAGTGCTGCGGAGGTTGCTACTGGTGAGGTTGCGGCGGCGGCGCGGGCTGCTGCTGTGGATCAATCGGCGGCTGCAGCCGGAGCGACCGACGGGAGGGGTCCGGCTGACGAAACGGTGAGCTGCCCTCCGCCAGGACCCAGGGCGCTGGCAGCGCCCGCCCCTGGCGCGCCGAGCAAACCAGCGAGAGTCGCCGCGGAGACGGTGGCGCCAGTGGCGGCGATGGGGGTGGCGGCGGCGACGACGACCGCCGCGGCGATGGTGGTGGAGGAGAGGGAAGCGGCGGCGAGGGCGGCGGCGGCGAGGGCTGTGGCGGCAATGGCGGCGATGGGGGCGGCGGCGGCGACGACGATGACGGTGAAGGCGTCGGTGGGGACGGCGGTCTTGTCACCGCCAGCGGCGGCAGGGACGGCGGCGGTGGGGGGGGCGGTGGCGGTGAAGGCGGCGAAGGCGGCGGTGGAGACGATGACGCGCTCCAGGGCAACGCAGGGTGTGGGCGAGCCTGCAGGAAACAGGGTGGCGTCTGCCGGAGTGGTCGTGGGCGAGGCTACCAGAGGGAAGCCTCCGCGGGCTCGGCCCGTCGGTGGGAAGGAGGGTGCTGCTGCGGCCTTTTCCGGTGTAGCTGTGGGCGAGGCTGCCACAGAGAAGCCTCCCCGAGCTCGGCCCAGCGGCGGGAGGGAAGGTGCTGCAGTGGCTTCTGCGGGAGTGGTCGCGGGCGAGGCTACCAGAGGGAAGCCTCCCCGAGCTCAGCCTACCGGTGGGAGGGAGGGTACTGCTGTGGCCTCTTCTAGAGTGGCTGTGGGAGAGACTGCCACAGAGAAGCCTCGGAGCTCGCCCGACGGCGGGAGGGCGGGTTCGGCGGTTTCGGGCAGTGGGCGAGTCTCGCCGAGCTCTCACCGCTCCGCCGCTTCAGAGCAGCCCAGCGCTAGGGCCACACTTCCCAGGCCCGCGCGCGCCCCCTGCAGGAATTGGCCCGGCGCGTGCCGCTTCGGCGCCAAGTGCCGCTTTGCGCACGCGACACCTGTGGTACCGCCCGGGATAGCGCCGGCCAAGCCCGCGGCTGCAGCGGCGCCGGCGCCGGCGTCAGCGGCGGTTGTGACGGCGGCGGTGGAGGGGGTGGGGCAGGCGGCGGCGACGGCAACGACACCGGTGGTGACTAGCGCACTCGCGCCCGTTACACCAGTGGGCCCTGTCGACGTGGCTGCAGGGGCGGCTGCGGCGGCGTCAGCGGAGGAAGAGGTCTCAGCGAGCTCGGCGGCGTGGCACACGGCGTCGGCGGCGAGGGCACCGCCACATCCGTCGCCGCCGGCGGAGGGGAGGGTGGCGGTGGAGAGGGCGGCGAGCTGTGCTCTGCCGGGTGTCTCTCCCGTCGTGGCACGGTCAAACGCGCGCAGGGCTCCTCCGGCCCCGGCCGTTGCGCAGGGAACAGCGACGCCGCTGACCGTCGCGCATCCCCTTTCAGCCTGTACCACCGCCCACGCCGCCGTCGCCGTCGCGGCCGCCATTGCTACCCCTGCCATCTCCTCCACCCTCGCCGTCGCCGCCTCCTCCGCCACCACCCTGGACGCCGCCGCCCTTGCCACCGCCGCGCCGTCCGTCTCCCGGCCTCCGCTCGGCCACGCGCGCGCAACCGCCGTGGGAACACCCGCCGCCCAGACTACTACTACTACTACTACTCTTACTTATACTCCTACTACTACTTGTCTTCCCACTACTACTCCTACTACTTATACTACTACTTATCTTCCCACTACTACTACTACTACCACTACTGCTACTACTGCTACTACTGCTGCTGCTGCTGCTGCTATTGCTGCTGCTGCTGCTGCTGCCGTTGCTGCTGCTGCTGCTGCTGCTGCCGCGTCTCGCATCAGAGAGGCGCTGCAAGGTGCGTTGGCCGGCGGGGCGCGGGCGGCGGTAGCGGTGGAGGGTCCCACGGAGGGCGCAAATGACTCGGTTGGCGTGGAGACGGTGCCCCCCATTTCCAGCAAAGCTGCGCGCAAGGCGAGACGCGCCGACAAGCCGACCGCCGGGAGGGCAGCATCGGACGCGGCTGCGGTTGTGGCGAGCGCGCGCGCTGTGGCGGCCAAGGAGGCGGCGGGGAAGGCTGCTGTCCCGGCGGTAGTGGCTGTGGAGGTGGCAGTGGCCGAGGAGAGCCCGGGTGGGAGCAGCGCGTCGGGCCATGCCGAAGCTGGAGCTGTTGCCATGGGGGGAGGGGGTGCCATCGATGCCACTGCGGTTGCGCCTCCTGTTGAGGTTGAGGAGGAGGAGGAGCGCTCGGCCTGGAGCGACGAGATGGAGGCCATCGTTCGGAAGCGATGGCTCGCCGCGCTCGCTGATCCGTCACTGGTCACCGTCCACGCGTACGAGTACTAGAGCGCTGTGCCCCCCGCATCAGTCACTGTTTGCCCTTCTTCGTGTTTAATATTGCATCGTGTCTTCGCGTCGTATCTCGTATCTCTACGTATCTACGTCTACCGCACGTTCGCTGACGAGTAAAGCGACCGCGCTTCTCGCCTCTCTGAGATCGCTATCTCTCCCTCGCTCTCGCTCCCCCCCCCCTCCCTCCTTCAGGGACGTCATAGTCATAGCTGTCTTATTATATGTGAACCCTTTTACTTTCATTTTTATTTTTATTGTTTTGTGGAACCGAACGGGAACGGGGTGTATCCCACGCTCACGCCACTCTAGACGGTTGGGTGCGCTGCGGATCATATGATGATATATGATGGATGATGATGATATGCTTACCCGCCCGCTGGCCGCTGGAGTTTCGACCGTCGCATTGTGCACTGTGCAGGTTTATATATGTACTTACTACGTAATACGGCGACACGCCTCTCCCCCACACGCCGCGGCGCGTGTGCAAGTGCGAGTGTGTCCGATGCTGGGCTGCGCTGTCTGCTTTTCTCTTTCTCTTTCCTTGGGCTAAAAGTTGTTATTATATGAAAATACGCACGAGAGCTATCGACGACATATGCAGCTATACATACTGTACATTATGTATATATATAATATATACAGACTACAGACTACAGACTACAGACTACAGACCAACATACTTACCCAACATGCGCACGCACGCACACGACAACACCCGCCCAGGCCCGCCCACCACAACCACATCACCACATCACATGCACATGCATCATTTCATATATCCACACAAAAGAAAAAGAAAAAAGAAAAAGAAAAGTAAAGCACGCACACAAAGCATCCAATAAAAACTAGACAACAACAATGTCGTTCGCAATTGCACCAAAAGGGGCCGACGAATAGTGCAGTAGTCGTGACACGTGACACCGCGTGTGTGCAGTGTGCAGTGTATGTGTGTGCAATGAGAGTGAGAGAACGAAGATGATAGTCTCACTTTTAGCTTTGAATCTGAATCTGAATGCAATCGTAGATCTTTGAGTTTGAGTTTGAGGGTGACGAGAACCAAATAGTTAATAGTATAGCACTAACAGTATATTGTAATATATTGTAATATAACTAGAAGCTAGAAGGTTTATATATTTTTTTTTCGGAAAAGGTTTTCGAAACGTTTGGTGCTTTGGCTCTTTTTTTCTTCTGGCTCTCTCACTCCTATCGAAGCGCATGGCTCACGGAGCGCTCGGCCGTCAATCGATTTTTATTTTTTGCGATACGTACTATTTATAATCCGTATATCATCTGTAAAAGTGTAGGCTTCGTATATGTATATGTATATATGTGTATCCCGTCTATACTTCGAAATTTGAAACATAATCATCAAAAGTCGCCCCCGTTTTAGTCCGTAACTCTCTTCATATAATATATTATAGACACTAAGTTAGACTAAGTCTATAAGTCTTATTAAGTGACTTAATAAATTAGGGCTACCTACACCTACGCACACTATAAGCTATAAGCTATCAATAACAGCAGTGCAGTAAGACTAGCCGCTCGCTCGAGTATCTCATCGTACCTGCGCATAAGCATCATCGACATCATCCGCCCCACGACACGTGTGTTACTTATACTTATACTTATATTTATATGTATCTCCCTATAATCAACTTATATCCCTGGTATCTCACCTCCCTGCTGCCTGCTGTGCTGTATCCGCGCGCCCTGTATCTATATCTATTATATATCTGGGTTAAGGGTTCGGGTTAACCCCACTATTAAGGGAAATCTAACGACTTCCCCTCATACCGCTATCTAGAGCTATACCCCCCGTTAAAGTACCGTGTCAATGAGCTCGACTAGGGTAGCAGGGTATAGCCTACGGCGCGTGGGCGTCGTCCCCCCCCTGCACCTCCCCGCTCGTCCAGGGCGACAACGGGCGGTAGGGTAGAGGTAGGGGCCTGGTCCAAAGCTAGTAGGCGCTCGGCGCACTAGGAGGGGCGGCGGCTGGAGGCCGTATGCCGAGGCGCCCGAGCTTGGCCGACTGCAGTAGAAGGAAGGAGCCGAGGAAGTAGCCGAGGGCTACGATGAGGAGCACCGAGACGATTGCGACGAGCGCCCATACAAACGGCGACACGAGCGACGCCGTAGACTGCCCGTCGTTGGGAGAGATCTCCACGCCCTGAATCGTGTCGACGGTTGGGTCGTAGCACACCTCGGTGACGGCGATCGAGGGCGTGCGCGTCACTACCGCGCCACGCCCTGGCAGAGCTGCGTCAACGAGAGCTTGCGCACTGGCGGCGCTGGCCCCCGGACTCGCGCCAAACGCGGCGACCACTTCCGTGGAGTTGTAGGTTCGGTTGTAACCCCATTGCCGCCAGGCGGCCGGCGCTACTGGCAGAATAACAGTTGCAAAGAAGGCGTCGTCGCCCACCTGCAGGCTGGCAAACTGCGGTGGCACGAGCAGCCACGCCGAGATGGCGACGCCCAATGCGTCGGCCTCCTCGGGTGTGAAGCTTGCAACAAACGGACTGATCCTAATCTCGACCTCCACCGCAGGGATACCAGCGAGCTGCCGCGAGGCACAGTCGCTGCCACGCACAGTGGTGGTGGGCACCGCTGGCGGAAGAGCTGGCAGAGGCGGTGTTGGCGAGGTGGCAGGCGTGGCAGGTGGGAGGGGTGGTGGTGGCGGCGTGGGCGGCAGTGGCGGCCCGGACAGCGGTAACGGTGGCATAGGAGGAGAAGAGGGCGTTGACGGCGGTAGAGGTGGTGGCGGCGGCGGCGGCGGCGTTGGCGGCGGTAAAGGTGGCGGCGGCGGCGACGGCGGCGTTTGCGGTGGCATCGGTGGCGGCGGCGGTGACGGCGGCGTTTGCGGTGGCGGCGGCGGCGGCGGCGATGGCGGCGTTTGCGGTGGCAGCGGTGGCGGCGGCAGTGATGGCGGCGTTTGCGGTGGTAGGGGCGGCGGCGGCGGCAAGGGCGGCGTTTGCGGTGGCAGCGGAGGAGGCGGTGCCGACGGCGGCGTTTGTGGTGGCAGAGGAGGCGGCGGCGACGACGGCGGCGTTTGCGGTGGGAGGGGCGGCGGCGGCGGCGATGGCGGCGTTTGCGGTGGCAGGGGAGGAGGTGGCGGGGATGGCGGTGGCGACGGCGGTGACGGCCTGGACGGTGGCGACGGCTGCACAGGAGGAGACGAGGGCGGTGGCGGTAGCGCTGGTGGCGGCGGCGCGGAAGGCGGCGGCGTCGGAGGCGGCGGCGGTGGCGGCGACGAGGGCGGCGTCGAAGTCGGGCTTGAGGGCGGCGTCGAAGGCGGCGACGACGAGGGCGGCCTCGAGGGCGGGATTGAGGGCGGCGTTGAAGGCGGTGGCGACGAGGGCGGCGTCAAGGGCGGGCTTGAGGGCGGCGTCGAAGGCGTCGGTGACGAGGGCGGCGTTGAGGGTGGGCTTGAGGGCGGCGTTGAAGGCGGCGGAGACAAGGGCGGCGTCAAGGGCGGGCTTGAGGGCGGCGTCGAAGGCGGCGGCGACGAGGGTGGCGTGGAGGGCGGGCTTAAGGGCGGCGTCGAAGGCGACGGCGACGAGGGCGGCGTCGAGGGCAGGCTTGAGAGGGGCGTCGAAGGCGGCGGCGACGAGGGTGGCGTGGAGGGCGGGCTTGAGGGCGGCGTCGAAGGCGGCGGCGACGAGGGCGGCGCCGAGGGTGGGCTTGAGGGGGGCGTCGTAGGCGGCGGCGACGAAGATGGCGTCGAGGGCGGGGTTGAGGGCGGCGTTGAAGGCGGTGGCGACGAGGGCGGCGTCGAGGGCGGGATTGAGGGCGACGTCGAAGGTGGCGCTGAAGGAGGCGGCGTTGGTGGTGGCGGCACGGGAGGGGGAGACGACGGCTGTAATGGGTACGGAGAAGCTTCTTCTTCTGAACCCTGAGGCCTCGGTGGCAGCATCGGCTGCTGCGGCGGAGGAAGCCATGGGGGGCGAGGGGCCAGAGGCTGCTCCGGCGTCCGCGGAGGTTCCGGAGAGAGAGGTGGTGGCGGGGGCGGCGAGGGCGTTGGCGGCGGTGGGTAAGGCGCAGTCAACCAATAAAGCAGGTAGAAGAGGAACCCGAATGTCCGTCGCTCGGGCGGCGTGAAGATTGAGGTCGTCTGTTGGGATGCTCTCGGCTGGACCGGCGCGCTCGAAGCGAACAGCAGCGATGCCGGCTCGAGCGGCGGGGAGGCTGACGCTGCCTGCTGGACCGGCGCGCCCTGAACGAGGTGTGGCAGCAATGCCGGCAATGCCGCGAGCAGGAATCGCATCTGTTATACGCAGCGTCCGGCCTCGGCTTCCTTAGCCCAAGTCAAGGCGGGAAGGAGTTTTGTTTTTGCGTTTCTTATGTAAAATAAGGGTTTTGCCTAAACCCAGTTTAGACCACACGCGCGCGCATTGCTCAAATAGGCCTGGCGAGATGACCTTGCCGTTCGCCGCCATGCCCCTCGAAGCGGCCCCGCGCTTCTTCATGTACGAGGGACCGATCTACGACCCCAGCGCCGAGGTTCTGGCCATGGTTGCAGAGACCATCCACGGCCCAGACGACGCCAACGGCCGGGCGGAGTTCTACGGTGAGGCGCTGCTGTATTGGGAGCTTCGCGGCCACCCGTTGCGAACGCGCGACGCGTCGACCGCGTCGCTCTTTGTGCTTCCTTCGCTGCCGCACCTCGACCCGGTGGGGACCAGGCGCGCCGCCGCCGGCCTGGCGGCGGAGCCCACGTGGCAGCGGCGCAGGGGCGCAGACCACATGGTGATGTGTACGCATTGGCAGTGCGCGGGCGAGCTTGGCGCGCTGTTCGAGATGGTGGCACTGCCCGGACTGATCGCGGCGCTGGAGCGCAACATGATGTGGCTCGACCCGCGCGTGCCTCACTGGTTCAACAATCGCACCGAGCAGACGAAGTTCGACTTCGGCACTAGCCGCGGGCTTTGCCTGGACCGCGTAATCGTGCTGCCGTACCCTCCGCACACCTCGCTGATGCGCCATTGCGGGAGTGAGCATTCCTATGCGCCCTGGAGCCAGCGGGGCGTGAACATGTCGTTCTACGGTACGCTTCGTGTGAAGCGCGGTATTGGCGACTCGTCGGACGGCGTGCGGACCGCGCTGGTCAAGCTGGTACGCGGGGCAGGGGCAATCACCGTGGAGGAATTGACCAAGCGCGGGCTGGACCTGCGGCTTTTCAAGAGCAACGAGTACGAGCCATCCGAACGATGCGGGCCGGGCCTCGCCATTGAGTGCCGGCCGCTGGTGGGCGATAAGGGCAAGCTCAAGGGTCGCGAGTATGCCCGCGCCATGCGAAACTCGATCTTCTGCCTCCACCTGCGCGGCGACACCTCGACGTCGCGCCGGCTATCCGACTCGGTGGCTGCCGGCTGCATCCCAATCGTCGTGAGCGACTACATCGGGCCGAATCTGCCCTTCATCTTTGGTGAAGGCGAGCCGCCGCTCAGACCACCGCGCGTCCGGTACGAGGACTGGTCGATTCGGATCGGCGAGGCGGACTTCATCGACGACCCTGCCGCGGCCATTACCGCGGTCCTGGACCGGTTCCTGCGCCCGGGTGCGGACGGCGGCGCACCGATGGTTGAGCAGATGCAGGCGGCGATGATGCGCGACTCGGCGACGTTGCTCTTTTGCCGCGGCCGGAGCAACGGCGCTGGGGAAGCGCCCGACTACCGCCTAGCCGACCAGGTGCTCGGCGAGGCGTTTGCTCGGGTCGGCGACCGCTGCGGCAACTGCACCGGGCGGGCCCCCACGATCGCCTATCGGGCGAGGAGGCTCCGTGTACGGCACGCGTTCAAGTATCGCGACTGTCTCGGCCAGCACGAAGCGGCGGGCAAGTGGGCCTGGGGCAAGACGGATGGCAACGACGCGACGCCGCCTGTGGAGGAGCGTGGCCGGCTGAGCCATCACAAGCTCGACCACACGTTTAACGTGAGCTGACTTTCTCAAAGGCTCGTGTTTGAGGAGAATCACGTGTTTGCGTTCCTCGCGTGGGGAGGACGCGGCCCCCGGGGAGGACGCGGCCCCCGAGCCGAGGATAGCGGCCGACGAGGGCGTGTGCGTGTGTGCTAAACTATGCGCATAGCCTATGCCTATGTCTGTGTCTGTGTCGATTATATCCTCACTGTCGAGCTGTCGGCGACTGTTGGGAGGAGAGGGAGGCCCGGGAGGTCCCGATTATTTTAATTTATAATAGCAGTAGTAGCAGTAGCAGCATTAGCGACAGCGACAACAATATTACACAGCAAGTATAACTTTGTTTCGATTCTACCTATAATACTAATACCCCTTCTCCCTTCCCCTTCCCCTTGAACAAACAACATAAACATATACAAAAAATCTCCGTTGCAACACCGTTGCGTTAGTAATCTAACGACTATTCCAAACCCAACCCCGAACTCGAACCAATCTCATTTTTTTTAGCCCACAGTAACAGTACAGTTTGCCAGTTTGTGCGCTGTGCGCGAGTCGCTGTGCTGTGCTGCGTGCTGTGATGTGTCATACACACAGAGAGGGAGAGGGCTGCTGTGTGTGTGTGCTTTGTGCCGTGCGCGCGCGCAAGAGAGAGAGAGAGCAGGCAGAGAGCAGTCAGGCAGGGCGTGAGCGTGTCGTGGCTGGAGCTGGAGATCGATCCGGCCAGCCGCAGACCGCAGCAGAGGCACGGCGGCAATGCAGAAGGCATAAAAGGCAGCCGCGGCACATCGGCAGATGCAGATGAGAGATGGCAGATGATAGGGGCGGAGCTAGGCGGAGGCAGATTGCACGACAACAGAGACAGAGAGAGCCAATCACACGCCACATATATATATAACATATAACGTACTATATAACTACTATAACACAACGACACTAACACGACTAAAATTAAAAAATTAAAATAATAAATGAAAATATGTATATATTGTGGTCATTTTTTAACCTAAACCTTCTAAACCTAACACTCTAAGAGACTCTAACAATAACAGTATGATGTACTATTTACTATTATGATATACTAACGTATTATACTGTACAACTACAACCCGAGCGAGCTCAAAAAATAAAAATAAACACATATATATATATATGATTGAATACAGTAATCCCACGAGTATTATAGATGTATATATGCAATATACCACTAGGTAGCAACCGAGAAAACAGCAAGCAAAGTAAACAAAGACACCCCAAATCACAATTTATACAAAACCAACCACCAGCCAACCACAACAACAAAAAGAGCAAAGAGCAAAGAGTCTTTAAGAAAAGAGCCAAAAGTGACCATTTTGTTGCTGTCCCTTGGTATCGCGCTCTCGGCGCTGCGGTGTGCGAGCACGCGCACGCGCAAAGTTCGTAGCTGTGGCAGAGCTGTCGTAGGCGGTGACATCGCTAGACATCACGGCTCCGCTCCGTCGTTGCTCTGTGGACGAGTGTGTGTGTAGTCCACCACCACCGTGCAGTGTGCACGATGCGACGGGGGAGAACTGCACCGCGACTCGGCGCTCGACCCAGCTATCTGGGGATGCGGCTACCTAGGCAGATTTACCGTCCTTGAGACGTTGCCAGCGGAGCTCGAGATTATCGTCCTTCGTTGGCGGCGCGTTGCCCGGCCCCTTTCCTCCGAAGAGGCCGGAGCCTGCGATGCAAGAGTAGAGCAGAAAGCCAGTCGGGCCGAGCATCAGCGTGAGAATGAGACACGGTACAACCACAAGTGCGTGGATCGCAGGCGACCATGAAGCCCGAGTGACCGCGTCCTGAACAATGGCACGGCCGACGAGCAGGTCAAAGGCGAGGTAGTGGACCCAGCCGAGGAAGACTACAGACGGATCCTGGAACATGGCCACCACGCCATGGAGCGATCCGAAGTCGGGTCCAGGAGCGTTCGGCGGCGCGTTGAGCGGAAGACTGATGACCATCGCCGCGTACATCGCTGCATGGATGAATGGCGGCACAAGCGTTAGCAGCGGGGTGTGTCGCCACGTCGGGAGGATGCACAGCAACAACCACGCCGGCAGCACCAGATTGGTCAGCGGCCACAGCTGCGCCGCGTCTAGTCCGCCAAGGAGCGCGTAGGGCTGCAGTACGGGCGGCGGCAGCGGCGGCGGCGAGCGGCCGAACATGATTCTAGCTGATCAAATTCCAATGTGTCCGGTCGCGACTAGCTAGCATTCACATTCACCACATTAGAGATAAATTGTGTTTTTTTTTATAACCTTGTTTTTTTTTTGACAAACTATATGCGGCATCATGGCATCATGACAAAATTATGGGCGGGGCTGCATAGCCACTACCGTCTCTGCTGTACGCTGTACGCTCTACGCCTTGTAGATTGTAGAGCACGCCGCCGGCACACACGGTACACAGTGGCCGACGCGGACTGTGTTTGTGTGTCGTTTGTGTGTGTTTGTGTTTGTGTTTGTTTGTGTGTGACCTGGACGACCTGGGACCTGTGTTTCTACTTCTAATAAGCTGCTAATAATAAGTAAGACACACACAACTAATAAGCTGCTAATAAGTAAGACACACACAACACCAGCACCACCACAAGAGTCGTGTGTTTGTGTGTGTGACCTGTTTCTCTTTGACAGACGCTTCATATATATACCATCATCATGAGCTGAATTTGTCCTGCCGTCCTGTGTCCTGTGCCTGTGTTCTTTAACATTAACATACAGATACTGTAGTGTATATAATATAATAAGTAATAAGCATGGGAATCATGATCCGGGAGTGACTAATAATAATAATTAGATATAGATAGAGATAGAGGCCCGGAGGCCCTCTGAATAACACATTATAATTATAACACACTAACACTAACTAACTTAATAAAGAGTTCACTAACACTAACTACTACTACTAAACTACTAACTAAAACTAAAACTAAAAAACACGACTGACTAATAATACGTAATAATTAAATTGACTTGTATATGACTATTGACTAACTAACGCACGCGCAAATGGCCGTTGTAATGGTAATGGTAATGGGGACACGGGTAATCTCTGACACGAACACTAGCACTAAACTGCTAAACTGACACTCTGACACTGAGAGCAAAACTTGCAAACACCCAGCAAACAGCAAACATGGTTGTTTTATTAAATTTGAAAATTGACACCAGGGGGGGCTACGAGTACGAGCACATAATGTCACATAGCAGTCCCAGTCCCTTTTATTCGTTTCCCCAACGGCCAACGGGGACGGGGAAGGACACGAGCGCGGCTGGGTAGTAGGGTAGGCATTGGACTTCCGCTCTACTTATAGCTAAAAGAAACGTGCCTGTATGCATGAGACATAGTGATAGTGATAGCCCACGGGTTAACTCCACAGCGCTTTGCGCCTTGCGCCCTGCGCGATAAAAATGAATAAATTAGGCTACAATAAATCGGCGTACACATACTCCCGCACTCAGGCTGCGCCGCCCGCAGGGCCGCGCGGCAGCAGAAAGCCGCGAGAGCCAGAGCGCGAGCGCGCGCCTTCTAGCGGGGGTATTCCTAGCCTGCCGAGGCTCGCGCCGCTCCTCAGCTCCGGCGCGGCGGCGGCGCTCACGTGGCCGAGCGTCCGGAGCTCTCTCCTCGCGACAGCGAGGTCCTCCTCCAGCTTGGCCTTGACGTCCTGCGCCTCCCTCGCCACGATGCGCCATCCCTCCAGTTCCCCGTGCAAAGCCTGCAGCTGCAGCTCGCCTAAACTGGGCATAGACGCCGCCCGGGACGCCTCCTTGGACGATTCCCTAGACTCAAGCTCCCGCACGCGCGCCTGCAGCGCGTTTCGCGCCCGCTCGCTCTCGACCAGCCGGGCCGCCTGCTTCTCGTGCGTCCCGCGCAGCTCAGCCAGTTCATGCGCCAGCACGCCACTCCGCGCCTCGGCAGCGTAAGCTGCCGCACGCAGCTCCACCGCCTCTGCCTCCGCTACACCACCACTCTCCGCCTGCGCTGCCCTCTCTCCAACAGCCGCAAGCGCCTCCCTTGCATCGCGCTCCGCCTCCCGCGCCACCCCCTCCGCTTCGCGCGCCTCACGCTCCGACTCGCGCAGCGTGCGGAGCTCCTGCTCTAGCCGCGCCGTGTCTGCCGCCGCGGCGGCCGAGGTCTGCGCCTGCGTCGCGTGCAGGCGCTGTACCTCCGCCGCCAATGCCGAGGTCTGGGGCAGGGAGGGAGGGAGAAGGATATTGCATGTATAGATATACATTTAATATATATATATATACATATATATATATAATATAATATATATA
>Ga0105055_10005615_pt1 | contig 17619 bp, 14 predicted proteins | sample BON03_FD_78090 | JGI IMG/M metagenome (GOLD analysis project Ga0105055, IMG submission 78090) | Freshwater microbial communities from Lake Bonney liftoff mats and glacier meltwater in Antarctica - BON-03 | ecosystem: Environmental > Aquatic > Freshwater > Ice > Glacier meltwater | place: Lake...
TATTTGAGAAAGACAAGGAAAACAAGTTAAAAACAATTAAATACAATTAAATACAATTAAATACATTAAATACATGTATTGTATTGCACTAAAATTAAAAAATGTATTAATACAAAACATTAATTTTTCCAAGCAAAGTATAGTAGTGGATAAAAGCCATCAAATGCTAATTTCTTAATAAACAAGAGTAGGAGTCAATTGCCTCGAAATCTGCTACTTCCATGAAACTATAGTATAGCATCTTTTGTTGTTTCTAAAAAAAAAATTTGCAACGCTCATTTTCAAAGCGGTATTAGCTCTATTTAATACCACATAAATACGGAAATCAAAACTACAATAAATTCTGGTGACGTATGTCATCTAGTGGATCTTCGGATGGATCCTCGTATGGAGATACCGAAGTATCATATTCACGCGAGATACCTTCTTCTCTGTTGCAATATTCTGCGCATATAAGGGCGCACTCGCAAGTGCTACTCCCCAAAATAATGGTGCACAAGGAGGCTGCTCGGGCGAAATCAGAGTCTGTTGTCGGTACCACAGCTGTTGCTGATGCAACCAAGGAAGAGGAACATGTTGATAAGGGACCTAGTATAATGGATGAACTGAAAGATAGGTTTGAGCTACTGAGCACCAAGTTAGATTCATTGATAGAAGCCGCAAAAGCACCTCCGCCAGAAAATACGTCGGAATCGACGAATATGTCAGAGTTAAACGACATTGTGAAACGGCAGCAGGAAGAAATTGTCAATCTCGTTAATTTATTACAACCGCTAAAGTCGCAAGTTGAATCTTTGACGAAAGAAAGAGAGCTTGAAATGGAAATCATGGAGGATGATTCAATAGATGATTGCTACAGGGAGTTCTCTTCAACCATTGCGAATCAATCGAAGAAAGAAACGGTCTCTTTTAAAAAATCTCCTCTTGATGGCATTATGCTCAAGGAACAAATCCTAAATGTCAATAAAGTTTCTGAGCACCTTCCTAGCAACATCAATAAATGAACACCATTAAACCAGACTTATAACACTATTTTGAAAACCCTCAATTGAATCAGGTATAGTCACAAAGAACTTTATTTTATGTCATGAACTACAATTTATTCAGTTCCTAGAATTTAAATTCATCTTCTATGGAAGGAAGTCGGAGGGTTTAACCACCAAGGAATAAGTATGAAGTCGTCGTTTTTTTTCTTCAAGTTCTTGTAGTTTGAAATGAGTAATGGTGAAGTGTATCATGGGTTCGTCATAGGCGCAGTAGCAGGTATAGCCATTGCATTAACTTTTAACCATCTTCGGAAACTTGGCAGCATGTTTGATTTTGAAATTCGGGCTGCGCAATTGACAAAGAAAGAAGTGCTAGCCCTCCGAAAGAAACATTTCAGCGCGACTCAAAGCATCTCGTATGAAAACAGCGAGCCACTGATGGTCATTCAAGGAAAATACCAGTATCTGCAGGATGCTGAAGGGGACTGGTATCTGGACACCAGAAACAATGTAGGTACGTGACTTTAGTTTCATCGATGTTGCAGGTTTGATTCATTGCTAGCTCATATCGGGCATCAGCATGGTGAATGGGTAGGTGCGGTTCATAGACAGCTGCTTAAAACGAACTCAAATACCCGGTATTTGCATCCATATCCTGTTATGCTAGATGAGAAGCTGTTGTCCGGAATGCCAGCAAGTTTCGGAAAAGTTTTCTTTGTAAATTCCGGTAGCGAAGCAAACGATCTGGCATTAAGTACGTAGTTTTATTGCTGTAATTATACTTAATAAATGTTTCAGGACTTGCACAGGGTAGACGTCCAGGAGGGATAGTGGTTGCAGAACGAGCATACCACGGTCATACTGCATCAGTTATTGGTGTGAGTCCATATAAATTCCAAGGGATTGGAGGTAAAGGGAAACCATCACATGTGCAAGTCATGAAATGCCCAGATACCTATCGGGATATGGTTACTCTTGAAGAATTTAAGGCGGATTGTGAACGGTGTTGTCAAGCCCTTGGAGCCGTGTCATGTTTATTAATGGAATCCGGGATGAGTAAGTGCTTGCAAACAAATTGGTGGTTGATTAATAATTCTGTTCAGGCGTCGCTGGTGTCGTTTTACCACCGCCAGGATATCTAGAGGCGGCTTATGCTACCGTTCGATCTCATGGAGGCGTGTGCATTGCCGATGAAGTACAAGTAGGGTTTGGGAGAATGGGCGAATGGTTCTGGGGATTTGAGCAGCAAAATGTGGTACCTGACATTGTGACGGTAGCAAAACCATTTGGTAATGGTATTCCACTGGCAGCAGTTATTTGTAGTGATGAGGTTGCAAGTACTTTTGAAAACGGAATGGAATACTTCAATACGTTTGGGGGGAATCCAGTTTCGTGTGCAGCTGGTCTTGCGATGTTGGAAGTGATGGAGAAAGAGAACCTACAGGAGAACGCTCGTACCGTGGGCATGCTACTACGAAAAAATTTGCACATGCTGAAAGAATCTTCAGATGGCAAACTCATCGGAGATATACGAGGCTGTGGACTTTTCATTGGCGTAGAATTTGTAACAGACAGAAAAACTAAAAAACCGGCGACGCTTGAAGTTTCATTCATTGCTTCGGTCTTGCTTCAAGAACATCGAATTTTAACGAGTTGTGATGGGAAACACAATAATGTCCTGGTTATTAAACCACCTATGACATTTACCAATGACGACGTTCATTACTTCGTTGGTTGTCTAAAATTGACACTCCAAAAAGCCCAAGCAGATGAAAGCATCCAAAATATGAAGTTAACACCAACCTAATTTGACTCCTACGATTCCTCTTCTCAATCCTTATTTAAAAAATATAAAGCAATCATGGACAGCATGAGTGAGTCAACCACTATTAGGAAAATCGAAACATCAAAGGAAAATTGAAACATCAATGAATTGTGCCTTGCTTCACAATATGCATCTGTTTTACCAACACGTACCATGGCGGTCGAACCATGAGTACCAGGTCTTGCAGCGTGTAGATCATCATCATGCTGATCCTTAACTAAAGACTGGTCAACCTCTGAAATTTTGTTTCCAAAACCGACACTCGTTAAAAGGATAGCCCCGAACACGGGGTTGATTGATGCAACACGTGGATGATGATATGATATCAGGCATCATTTTGAAACGGAAGTTTTACAAGCACTTTACAAGAATTGGCTTGTTGGTTAACCTAGGAGAAATCAATGAGCGAGTAGTGAGGGTATCCTGTGAAGCTAACGCTGTTCCGAGGTTGAAAAGCATGTTGAAAATAGGAGATTTCATCAAGTTAAAGAATAGATCTGCGGACGGAGACAATTCGTTTCTGAACATATCGTGGGACAGCAATCTAAATTTGCTTTTAGCAGAATCGCAAGCAATGAAATTGAAACACAACGTAGATAGAAAACAACCTCAACCGTCGATACCGAAGAAGGAAATCACTGGCAAGCAGATAGAGAATCTGCGGTCACGATCACTGTATGATAAGATGTGGGGGTCCCTTTCTCCTGATGCTTCCTCGACAGCTAAGTTTTTGTTAGCGCATTTTGATGGAGTTGATTTCTTGAATGAGGGTTCTGGTGTTGTCGATGTGTGCGGTGGCAAAGGCGATCTATCCATGATCTTAGCAGTTGAAGGAGTCAAAAGCACAGTTGTAGATGCTCGGTCTAGTGCTGGATGCTTATCTAGTAAACACAGGTAAGTCGTTGTTATTTTGATGATCATACCTTCTCATGACAAGTCCAGAAAATGGCTCACAAAGTTAAATGTCATTCCTGCTGCACACGTACGTGCATTCGATGTTCTTCAGTGTTGGTTTGGATCCAGCCACCGTCCTGAAGAGTTCGCCAGTGATCATTTTGTGGATGATTCAGTTTTGGAAGAAAAGTTAAAATCGTGCAGCGTCATTGTGGGTCTTCATCCTGACAGAGCCACTGGTTCTGTTCAGGAGGTAGCACTGAAATACGGAAAACCCTACATGATTGTTCCCTGTTGTGTGTTCTACAGGGAATTTCCTGACCGTGTGTTGGCAAATATGAAACCGGTGACTACTTGTGAGGATTTATGTGAGTATCTTCTTAGTAGGGATCTCAACTCAACACGAATGAAACTGGATTTCAGTGGAGCCAATCAAGCGATTGTTTCATTGCCTTTTCAGAGATGAATTTTTTGTTATTTGACCAATAGTTTTGAATGAAAACGAAATCAAGTTTCAAGTCTATAGACTTGGATCATTTTATTTTTAAAGTGTTTGGATTCATTATTTATGTATAGAATGATTTTCCTGATTCTCAAATATGCTACTGAGAATCTAAAATCAGCAAATGTTCTAAACGTCTTCTATTAGTAGTTAAAATTAACCTAGAACGAGTCGCTGCACGGAATTATCTCCTTCATTCAAACAAAATGTTATATAAGTATCAGAAAAATGATAGAAATTTCAAAAATTCTCTGGTAGATAGAGGAAAGAATTTGTTTCGAATAATTAATTAATATAACAAACGACACCTTTCCTCAATCAATCAGCTGTGTTGAAAATTGTCTTCATCATCTGCAATAACCCGACTATTTCTGCACCATCCTTTTTTTCTTGCAAATGAACTATTATTAAAAAGACTAGTAGTGTCTTAGGGATAGATGAGTGGTGATGGTGAATTTTATAATTGAAACACTTAGAGACACATTAGAAGTAAAAGTTCTAAATAATGGCTACTGTACGAGGAAGAGCGGGAGCCGCAGGCACCAAATACAGATTGACACTGGGTCTACCTGTAGCAGCATTGATGAATTGCGCTGATAACACTGGCGCTAAGAATTTGTTTATCGTTGCTGTTACCAATATTAGTGGTCGCTTGAATCGCTTGCCTTCCGCTTCCGTGGGAGATATGGTTCTATGTTCAGTGAAGAAGGGTAAGCCAGAGCTTCGAAAGAAGATGATGCCTGCCATTGTTGTTCGACAGCGCAAAGCATGGAGAAGAAAAGATGGAACCTACATTTATTTTGAAGACAATGCAGGAGTAATTGTTAACCCTAAAGGAGAGATGAAGGGCTCTGCTATCACAGGACCAGTCGGTAAAGAGTGCGCGGATCTATGGCCTCGTGTTGCAAGTAACGCTGGCTCAATTGTTTAAGTTTATAATTGTTTTAAAGAAAACAACAAGCATCTCCCTCTCTTTGATTTTTATGTTTTTTAATTGACGAGTGGTATTGGGTCACGATTTAAAGTTGGGAGCATCTTGATTTGCAGATGATGGGCCAATATGTAATGACTTTATGGATTATTCAGACATTCGTGCACTACTAATACTTTCAACTCACCAAACTTGAGATTCGAATAGTGACGAATTGGTTTCATCAATTCATTGATGTTATTAAGCGATAGCAAAATTATATATCCTCTATCTTGCTGGGAGTTAATTAATATAGGAATCCCGTTTAATTGGAAAATGGATGCAAGCAAAACCAAAATTAGAATTGCATTTTTGACTGAATGATCAGCAAAGCAAGTCAATTCGAATACAACGAGTATTCGTTTTCTACAATTTTGAATTTAATTCTGAATTATTATCTTATCAGTGTCAAAATGCCGAGGGTATAAAGCACCTAGAGCTCAAAAACACTTGGTCGCCAGGTGGTATACGGAAATTGAATCCGCTGTAAAATTCGTCTGGAAGTCGAATCAAAACTAAATCCTAGAAGAAGAAATATTTCTTAATTGGATTTCCGCAATCTCCAATCCCAACTTGAAAACTAGGGAGTTGGTCTTCGCTTTAAAAAGAAAACGACGTTGATCATAAGACCCTGTTAGATCACTTCAGCAGCCACCAACATATCCATCGTATATGTCATTTGCATGAGTCTTGCAATTCCTCCTTTCTAGAACATATGACATACTTCTAAATGTACTTTTAAACAATTCATTTCGTCAGATTGGTCTGTGCGGTACGGTCCCCTCTAACCATTGTTGTTGTAACGGGGGAAAGAAAGATGTCGTCTAAAATATCGAGGAGTTCTAGGATGGCATTGAATGCCGGTTTGTTTTTAATGTATGCTGTGGCTATTGTGATGATTCTATTTCACGGGCAATGGGAATTGGTTGATAAGATTGGCTCGTGTTCGACGCTCACGGTATGCTCGGTAGGGTACGGGATACTCGCTTATTCGACACTGAAAATTAGGAAATAACTTGTAATTAAATAACGTAAAAATTGTAAATGAAATTTAACATCTTATAAACGCTTTATGTCTCTGAGATGGTTATGTAGGTACTATGAGTGCTGATACGGGTAGGTGATGACTTGGGCGAAATCATGTCTCTGGGAGTCCAACAAGGTAAAAAAAAAAATAATAATATCTGTAGTTTGCGACATCATTGAAGAACATCATTGAAAAATACATTTAGAACTGAAAGGAGGTTTGTCGCAGGACTTGCGATGACTCGACATCGTCCATTGTCATTTCTTTGAAATCCGTTTTCTTCGCCTGGTGTTCAGTGTCTAAATGCGCCTCGCCCCTCGTGGTGAATACTTCGAGGTTGGATAATAACTTTGTCAGTTCCATTTCGGATTCAGGGTCATGAATTTTCAGGTCGACGTGGTCGTTGAAAATATTGTGACAAGTAGCATTCCTAGAGGAGTAGTATTTGTGGTTGCTGGAATCTCTGAAGGAAAATCCGCAGGTTAAAACGTCCGAAGCTGAAATCCTGGTTCCAGACACATAGTACGAGTAGGAAGTAGGTACAGAATGCAATTTGTAAGTTCTAGTGGAAAAGAGACCCCCAGAAACAAGAAACGATCCAAATTGACCACCGAATAGAATGCTGTTAACGTTCATTAGATGCTCAACTGCAGCTTTGTCATTCATTATAATAAAGCAGTCGCCAATATCCACATAGTCAGAATTAGTTTCAATGACTCCTTCGTCAACTTGCAATGCAATTGGCCATGACCAATTCCCGTCAGGTTTCTTGATCATGAAAAGACCTTTATGACGTCCTGGTTTTTGTTTCCCGGATTGGACCCAAGGTATATATATTACAGCGCAGGTCTCCACCACTATCTCGGGAGGGATGGTGTCAGTCTTGGACTTATTCAGAAGTTCCAACGTCCTGTTCATCTTGGATACAGCAGTGGTTAAACTAGTCATAATGAAGAGTGACGCGAGTGAGAAATCGATTTGTGCCTCCAAATTCGGCGCTAAATACCCTGTATTATTTATTAATTTGGTGTATTAAGACGACGTTGAAGGTGATGAGTCGACGAGAGGAAAGGAAGGATGAATCAACATCAAGGAGAAGTTATGATAGTAGGAAAGGCAGTAGACATTATGAAGATAGCCGTAGTGGTGATGGCCATGATCGTCATGATCGCTATCGTAACGATCGATATGATCGTTATGATGATGAAAGACACGATCGTGGCGACAGATATGACCGTGATAGACATCGACCTGATGATAGGAGCGATGAGGTTAGTCATGACATAGGTGAGGATTCAAAAGCTGAAGTTGAATTTGACGAATTCGGACGTGTGGTAGATAAAACGCGTGTAGTAAGTGAAGAACAATCTGAATTGGAGCAGATGCAATCAATGATGGGATTTGGTGGATTTAGCAGCACCAAGGGAGAGAAAGTGATAGACAATATATTAGGAGCAGCGAAAGGGGCGGTAAGCGTGAATAAGACGAGAGAATATCGTCAGTACATGAACCGAAAAGGAGGACACACGTACCTGCATGCAGTCAAACCGAAGGCCAAAACAATGAAATGAATGAATAAACTAGTTGCTAGATGGCTTCTTTTGGTTAAAATGAATGCTTTGCAAAAGGTTCATTGTTTATATATCTATTCTAATATCGCCCGCTGCTTCCTTGGAATTTGTGGGGGTTGGGTTAGGAGGAACGTGTCGTTGTTACTTTGAGAGAAGCTCTTGCTTGTATATCTATTTAATATCGGTCTCTTCATCTGTTTTTTCATTGGAATTTGTGATCTTTTTCTGGTTATGCAGCACTCAAGCTGTTGACTTCGACAGGAGTTAATTGCTTATGTGCCTTTGTGAATCTATTAATAGCGATGAGTTGCTTATCTTCATATACAAGATAAGCACATGATGATTCGTTTCCCATCCCGTGATCTTTGGAGGTTGAGAACACAGTAACCACTTTGCCCTTCATTGTAACCGAAACACCGTCTTCACAAGCTTGATGAGCTCTGAGCATGAGCGAAAACCCATGCTCTAGAAAGAACTCATCTACGGCTTGCTGAGTAAACATGCATGCAGAACCACCTCGACTGCCTTCCGCGAAACCATTCTTATCGACCAATGCTGTTTTTCCATCAGTGGGATCCCCCCATAAAAGGTCTGAGAGCAAGTCCTTTGATTCTTTTTGCTCTTCGATACACTCCTTCGTAGCTCCGCCACTTACTTGTTTCAAAATATCCATTCTGGATTGTTTTGAAACCAAACATCTCGGAATGCCACCGTGAGTACAAAATACGTCATTGTCTAAAGTAGCAGCAACTGGAAGAAAGTCAAATACGCTATTTGCTGCTTCCCAAATTAAATGTCCGTTCTTCTTTCCGAATCGTTGCTTACATTGAGCCAAAAGGCATTTCGCACCATAATGAGCTTCCCATCCATTCACACTACGCAATTCGTGATTCCCTCGAATCATAAAAACTTTCTTAGGATAAAGAGTTTTGCATGCGAATAAATATGTCAAGACTTCCAATCCACATATTCCACGATCGACGTAGTCTCCTAGAAATAAGAATTTTCCTGCTGTGAGCTCCATTCCGTTCGGCCATACATTGTCTCGAAAGAAAAATAGATCGTCAATATTTCCATGTACGTCTCCAAATACATGTGTAGCACCACGAATATCCAACACTGGAGATTCCGTCTTAAACACGCTTTTGACTCTTTCACACAGACTGAGAAAGTCCCTAGCGTAGTCCTTTGACCAGAAATAGGACTGCACTAGGTCGTCGTCAAATCGACTGAAAATTGTGAGGAGTCTTTCAGACATTTCGAATTTTACACTGCTGCTGGTGATCGTACTATCTGATGAGAGCAACTTTTGAGTATGGAAACTTCCAGTGCGATGAAGATTAGACTTGACAATATTGCCGCCATCAAGATTGATCGATCGTAGCTCGCTGTTTAATTTGGTGAATTGCTCGTCGCACATTTTGGTACTAATTCAATTTTGCTCAAGTTTCATGAAATTACATATTTGAGGCATTCAAAACCATGCCCCTTTTCTAGCATTTTCCCTAGCTGGGATGAAATGAATGACTGTCGTCGGACGAAAATATTTAAAAAATCAGAACCAGGTTTCATTTAACCAAGACAACAAACATCGATTATTTTAATTAAAAACTACAAGTAGTGGATAAAAGCTGTCCAACGATAATTTCTTGAAAACAAGAGAATCCTGTTGATTTTAAAATAATTATTCGAGTAATAGGAGTACTGCAGGTGAGGACCGTTTCAAAATCTTCTGCACTGCCGCAAATGAGTCCTTTGCATTAATTGAGGACTCCCCATTGAGGATACATTTGATTATAGATTGACTGTAGGCGGCGTTTTTTTCTTGCAGTAGTACTTCAGATATTTGTTTTAAAAATGGGTTGCCTCTGGAGCTGAACAGCAAGTTAGGCATGAAATCCTTCTTGCTGGCTTTTAACCCCCATCTATTTATTTCAGTATTGATGATAGACGCATTGAAAACAGAGTCAGTTGCCACACCTCCAATTTTGAAGAGTTTTAAAAGTTTCCAGAGGACTGTTTTCAGATGTTTAGGGACCTTCAATTGGTTTGAAAACCCAGATACAAGAATATCCATTTCCTGCTCGCTGGAAACTTGGATTTCCCAATCTGAATTTAAATCTTGCAACGTTTTTAATTGGATTGAATTAAAATTGGACTTCAGGATATGAATAACCTTGGGTGATTTGTCCAGTTTTTTCAAAACGTCAGAAGTTCTTTTACTGAGTTTTTCCACAAGAGTATTCTCTTTCGTGTCCCAATGAGAAGTTCCAAACGACTTGTAGAAAATATGTTTCTCTCCGTGTTTTCCTCTCCATGTATTTTCATCCAGTTTGAAAGTCATCAAGTTGTTGGGGGGACTTTCTTTTGCTGTCTCAATATACGGCGACCTTTTGAATGCCTCTTGGACAATAGAAAACCAATTATGCGGCGAGCGACGACCGAATAGAATATGCGAAATCGCATCGAAGTATGTATACGGCCCCAATTTAAGAATGGATGTTTCGCCTTCTCGTCGTCGCTTCAGGTTAAGCTCAATGGCTGCTTTGTGGAAGTGGTTTTTGGGGGCAGAAAACATAAAGTCCTGGGCAAAGTTCGTGGATCCCATGCTAGGAAGCAGACACTTGGTGTGAGGTGTAGTGAGATTGGACAGTGGAATATTATAATGTCGGTCCAAGTCCTGGTACATTCCACCTTGGTGATATATCTTGAGCAAGCGCCAAAGGTCTGTTTTCTCAACAACATGTCTGCCTTTGATGAGGTCATAATCTGATTTCTCAAGTTTCTCCTGTAAATACATTTCCATATCGTCGTCATCACTAATTATAACTTTCCAGCCTGGGTTTAATAGTTCAATGTTTTTTATTCCGTTCAAAACGACTCCGCTATCAGATTCCATGACTCCTATCTTCGTTTTGAACGAGACATGCGCAATTTTAGGTATCTCGCCTAACGAGGAGAGGAAACGTATGCCTCGAAGGGCTTGTTCGACCAGTCCTTCATCGGTGTGTCGAGTTGCATGTTTCTCTGCGAATGCTTTTTCAAAAGCAAGAATGTCAGCTCCGTCTTGTTCAGGCATATTGTATGTCTTGAAGAAGGGGGTCCTACCTGCAGTGGTCTCCAACAGAGATTTCCATTCCTTAGGAACCTGGGGCATACCAAAGAGGAGCTTGGCGAACGACTGCATTGACACAATGTGAGAAATCTCAGCATCTTTATCAAGACTCTTCACATTAAGATCAAATGCGTCCTTGTAAAGAACATTCCCTGGCGAAGAATACATCAAGTCAAAACTGATGGTATTGTCCTTCTTCATCGGTAGCACACATTTAGTTGTTGGTGTGAGAATTTGATTCAAAGGGATGTTGTTGCTACGGTCAAAGTTTTGAAAAATGCCGCCTTTTTCAAACAAAACCTGAAGAGACCAAAGATGCACTGTTTCGTTAAAAGACCTTTTGAGCAACTTTTCGAATGCCTGCGGAGTCAGATGCGATTTCAAATATGCGGCAATTTCTTTGGCGTCATAAACTCTGACAACCCAATCAGAAGCCAGGAACGGGTTGTTAATTCTCAACAATTCCATGTTAATGGAAGATTTATCTGTTTCAGTTGCTGTGTGTACTATTTTGGGGACGTTCTCAAGCCCGCTGAGGAAGTTCAAATGTTTTAGAATCAACTCAATGTCTTTATTTTCTTGAGTGTCCCAGTGCGCAGTTCCAAACGAATTGTAGAATTGATGTTTATCACCGTGACGTCCTCTCCAAGTATTTTCATCTAATTCAAATGTCATGAGTGAATGCGGTGGCGACTCCTCGCGTGTCTCCACGAATAAGGATAATTTAACCGCTTCTTTAAATACAGCGTGCCAATCTCGAGGAAGTTTTTCGAGGCCAAAAAGTGCGGTTGCAATGGCATCGAAATATGTGGTTGGTCCAAGTTTGAGTATCTTCGTTTCTCCCTGTCGTCTTCGGGATAGGTTCAAGTCAATGGCTTCCTTGAAAAGCGAGTTGTTAGGCGCGCTGAACATGAAATCCTGTGCGAAGTTATAAGTTCCCAATGTAGGTAATAGACACTTGGTGTCGGGGTTTGTTAGCTGAGAAAGCGGAATGTTGTAATGTCTATCTATATCTTGGTACATACCTCCTTCGTAGAAAATTTTGAGAAGTCGCCACAGGTCAGTCTTTTCTACAATGTGCCTTCCCTTGATACGCTCGTAGTCGTCTTTTGAAACGTATGCTTTGATAAACGCATCAACGTCATCATCATCGCTTATTTCAACTTTCCATCCAGGATTCATGTCTTGAATATTCTTAATCCCGTTTAGAACAACAGAACTTTGGTGTTCTAGAACACCAACTTTACTTTTGAAAGATATATGAGCAATTTTAGGAATAGCGCCAAGTGTTGAAAGAATCTGATCAAGTTTAAAACGAAGTTTTTCAACCCTTGGGTCAGATAACATTGAAGGCATGTATAACCTGGATGCATATCCATTAGTCAGTGAAGTAGGTCCCACAAGTGAAAACAACAAGTAAAGAGGCAACAGGATAATAACACAGATCTGTAACCGACTCAGCCGCATCATAGCCAAAAATAAACTCACTTTAAAAAAAAGAGTGTATCGTAGGAATTTTTCTTGAGTACAGTGATTTAATACCGGTATCAGTGAGTTATTTCATTTTTTTGTGACTCCAAAAGATCACACACATAGAATGATACGGCAACGATGGTTTCTCCAACAACGTCGGATTTCAAATGCAGCTGGTCCACTTATTGACAAATTGCTGGTAGCCAACCGAGGAGAGATTGCATGTCGTGTCATGCGCACTTGTCGACGAATGGGAGTTCGAACTGTGGCGGTGTTCTCAGAAGCCGATCGCCTCGCGCAACATGTTTTAAGCGCGGATGAATCGATGTTCATTGGACCACCAGCTGCGTCGGAGAGCTATTTATTGGGGGATAGAATTATGGCTGCTGCACTATCGAGTGGTGCCAAAGCCATCCATCCAGGATATGGTTTCCTCTCAGAAAATGCTGGTTTTGCGAAACTTTGCGAAACTAATGGGGTAGAGTTTGTAGGGCCTCCCGCTTCATCGATAGTGAGTATGGGCTCTAAATCTGAATCCAAGAGAATTATGGAAGCAGCAGGTGTACCTTGTACTCCTGGATATCACGGAGACGACCAGGACTTTGAAACATTGACAACCCAAGCAGCCAAAGTTGGATTCCCTGTGATGCTAAAGGCGGTCTTAGGAGGAGGAGGTAAAGGCATGCGGGTGGTGGAGGATGCTGCTGGTCTTAAAGATGGTATTGAAAGTTGTCAGCGAGAAGCTCTTTCTTCGTTTGGTGATGCGAGAATACTCATTGAAAAATACCTACGAACTCCTCGACATGTGGAGTTGCAGGTATTTGCAGATAAGCACGGTAATGTGGTTCATTTGTTTGAGCGTGATTGTTCAGTCCAGAGACGACACCAGAAGGTATTAGAAGAGTCGCCAGCCCCAGGAATGCCGGTTGCGCTCAGGAAGAAAATGGGAGATGCAGCAGTGGCAGCTGCCAAAGCAGTGGGTTATGTGGGTGCAGGTACTGTTGAGTTCATGGTGGATGCGCCTGAAGGATCTATTAATGATGACTCGCCGTTTTACTTTATGGAAATGAACACAAGGTTGCAGGTAGAACATCCGGTGACCGAGATGGTCACTGGCATTGATCTGGTTGAATGGCAAATAAGAATTGCTTGCGGGCAAATGCTACCTATTCTTAAACAGGAAGATATTCCGCTGATAGGTCATGCGTTAGAATCACGAGTATATGCCGAGTCTCCTGGTGGTGGGTTTTTGCCTGGCTCTGGTAAAATTCAGTACCTGCGAGAGCCCAAATTACCTGCTGATGAGTATCAGTATCCAAGCACGAAGTATAGACAGTCCCTTCGTGTGGAAACAGGAGTGGTGCAAGGGGATACTGTGACGGTGTTTTATGACCCAATGATCAGCAAAGTGGTAGTCCATGGTCCGAATCGAGAAAGCGCTCTTCGCCAAATGGAAGCTGCACTTGGAAATTACAGGGTAGTTGGAGTGCCTACCAATATCGAGTTCCTCGTCTCTTGTTTACGTCATCCAGCATTCAATCGCGGCGGTGTTGACACCAGTTTCATTCCCAAGTACCAACATGAGTTGCTTGGGGTTGCCCCTACTGCGAAGGAAGATGCTAGAGCGGCAGCACTGGGTGTGATTTCAAATGCGTTGGTTGAAATGAAAGATCATAAAAGAACAGCTGAAATGCCATATGGGTTCCGTACTACGCGACCCCTGCAACAACACACAGAGATCGATTTGTTCACAGATGATGGAAGTGAAGTGAGGCGGGTTAAGGTGAGCAGTACTTGTATACCTAGCGTGTCTCCAAGCATGGGAGATATTGCCTTTGACGTTAATGTTTCCCGTGAAGGTTTTGATACAATCAAAGTTCATGTGAGTGCAAGCGTGAATCAGCGCCAAGCAGAAGACTTGTCGGTCGTGGTGGACGGTCAAAGCGTGAAGGTTTGTCCAGTAACCGATGACAAGACTGGTGATCTATTCCTTTTCGACGCCACTGGAACTGCTGGAGCTGGAGGTGTTTTGGGAAGACTTCTTTACAGACTGACTACGATCGCTGAGGACAGAGTCGGGGGTGATGTAACGGGGGCTGGAGCCGCAAAATCTCCAATGCCTGGGAAAATAGTGAAAGTTATGGTTGTCGCTGGTGATGTCGTAGAGAAGGGTCAACCATTGGTCATCATGGAGGCGATGAAGATGGAGCACGTTGTTAAAGCAGGAACCGCCGGGGTTGTATCGGAGGTGCTGTGCAAAGTGGATGACTTTGTGGACGACGCCAAAGTTCTTTGCAAAGTTGAATGAATCGTTTTTATCATTTATCAAACTTCCTATATATATAGTTTTGTATTTCTTGGTCGAGCGATTGTCGTGTATCCATGTGATATGAATCGTTTCTTATTAGCATTGGCGTATAAACCTGTTATTTGTATTTTAATTATTTATTGCTTAATCATCCATGTTTAACAAGCAGGCACATCCCATCATCACCCAGTCATTGGGATCTTGTTTCGTTGGTATGCAAATATGCAAAACAAAATTGGTGGACATCCCAGTGGTACTGAGGATTCCTTGTCTATCGGATGTTTTATATACGGGGCAGATATATGTGCTAGTATCATGTGAGTAGTTCTTCGCAGGCACCAAGTGTATTGGCGGCATTGCAGTGAACATCTGACCCAGTATGGACATATCCATGCTCTCCAACTCACGATTGAATCTAGCTCCCTCCATCCACAACCCATACACAATCACTCCGTCTTCTGGAGCTTGAGTAATTTCGTCAACTTCCCGGTTGATAATGGAATTACTCAAGCTTAGCTCGTCAACGGCTACTTGGTATTTTCTGGCATGAGTTTGTAAAGTACCAGTCATGAATCCTTGGGGAAAGAAGAAAGCTTGCAATGGAAAGGATACCGGCTGACCTTGATGCAACCAAGTGCGCAGAAATTCCACTCTGAAAATCATATCTTTGACCCAACTCATCAATGGCTTTCTAGATGCAAAACCAACGGTAGACCAGAGACTTGGAACACCATTTTGAAGCATGGCGGTATACATGAGATCCAATTCCAAACTCATAACTACTAATCCTTGAATCGCCTTGCTGAGTTCAAGGAGTGACGAATTCATCACTTTGATGAGTCGGTTAAACTTGACCATCTCTTGCGAGAGCACAGTGTCGAGGGAACTAATCAGTCCACTTGGCAGCTTTATGAACGTGTTTGGACCGGCTTCTTCCTCTTCGAGCAAGCCGGGAATGATGGCTTGGATCTCTTCCTGTAAACCTAATACAATATCATCAGAGCTAAGTCCACCACCACCTCCTGTTTCCCTGGGCTGCAAGCCTAGCATTGTATCAACCATATTTTTGCTTTCTGCTTTTTGAAATGTGATTTCGGCGTTTCGATGCATTCCAAAAACTTCTGGATTGTCATTCATTGGGAGAGCCTTTAGATAGTTGACTACATCGTCAAAGGAACCTTCTGCAGGAGAAAAATACAATCCGGATTTTGAAAATGTGTACGAGTCTTCCAGAATATCAGGAGTGGAGACCTTGGCTAATATCCCCATAAGACAACGTCGATCCCAATCATCAGTAACTCGACCACCGTAATTGATTTGCCCAGTCACATAAGTCAGTGCATCCCAAGGTACAGAAGGCATCTGGTCAAGGAAACGTTTGAGAATCTGGGTGCTTGTTTCCAGATCGGTATCGTTAAATTCATAGCGAATATTCCATCCTAACGCCCCAAATTTTCGCCGTTCTTGAACCAGTCCGTGGAAAAAAGACAGACCTACTAGAAGTTTCTTCCACGATCTCGGCTGCATGCAGGACTCCCATTCATCCTCATTGACCAGTCCGTCGAATGTGCGGATCATATTGGCCCGCAAACCCTTTGGTGGCTCATTGGTGAGCTTGACCCCATTTTGTAAAACTGTAACTGGAAAATACGTTGCCGGGAAGGATGAGAGAAACAACCTGAAATCCGTGTGAATGACCTCTTGATCCTCGTCAAGATTCAAAACGATATTCTCCAAACTCGGCATCCAACTTTTTGCAAGATGACAATTCTGCAACAGAACCCAATCGCCGGTTTTCACGGAAGCTTCAATCAAACGAGAAGCGTGGGGACCTTGACCTTGGCCTAAGGAAATAACATGCAGCTTCTCGGCGTAGTTTCGGTCTTTAGCGAACTTTAGTAGCATGTTAGTTGGGTCAGCTCCTTGTGATAGAACAAAGATGAGAGGAGTGTAGCGGTTTGTACCTTCATACACTTCTTCCATTTGCACCCGAGGATATTCCACAAATCTCTTTCCTAGATTCCCTTCAACAAACGTACTCAGTGCCACCAACAAGTTCTCTGCTCTAAAAACCTTGACCAGCATGAGTTTTTGAAAGTCGTTTAATCGTGTATCAAATCCATCAGGAAGCGGAGCAGTGTATGGATCATCAGACATGATCCACTGCTTCCACCCTTGTTCATACCTTTCCGAAACTGATTGTGCTAAACCTTCAAAAGGTCGGAGATTCTCAGAATCAACGACAATGTCACGATCCATTGCAATCACTTGGTCCCACATTGCGTCATCGATATCATCTGTTGCAGGGGCGATTGGCATGTCGCTTCGATCAACAATGCCAAGACCTCGAAGTAAGAAGAGAAACTCAACTCTTGTGATGTTACCATAGTCCAATAGCACCTGAAAACAAATCAGAGCAGCGAAAAGGGATTTATGAGTCTCAAATAATCCAAGCGAAACCTTACCAAAGATATAACTGGTTTGGAAGTTGATCAAGTTATGCAATCTCTTTTCCAAAGTAGACGACTTGGGTGCATTTTTCAAACACACGTTAAACATTGCCTGAAAAAAGGATAATGAATACTGATACATGGGATCTATTTGAGCCAGATCTGCTATAACAAAGTAGATTATGGATCCGCGAGTAGCCACTGAACGATACGACGCTCTCGCTTCTTCAATGGTAACTTGAGTTTTGATGGCCTCTTCCACTCTTTGATGAATGATGGAAGAAGTCGTTTTCGAGTCAGCCAGGGTGTTTATAAGAACCTCATCATCCAGTATGTTTCCTTTCGACTCAGAAAGTAGTTGAAGGATTTTGGCCTCCAATTCCTTGAGCTGTTTGGCATCAGCAGCCATGGTGGCCACCAATTTGTTTTTACGCTCTTCAACATCAGGACGTTCAGCCTTGACAACATCACCAAGGAGCTGATCAGAAAGCCCGAGGA
>Ga0105055_10005616_pt1 | contig 17617 bp, 19 predicted proteins | sample BON03_FD_78090 | JGI IMG/M metagenome (GOLD analysis project Ga0105055, IMG submission 78090) | Freshwater microbial communities from Lake Bonney liftoff mats and glacier meltwater in Antarctica - BON-03 | ecosystem: Environmental > Aquatic > Freshwater > Ice > Glacier meltwater | place: Lake...
AAACATGCCCTGCACCTCGGCCCCCTTGGCGATGCAGTGGCCATGGCCGCGATGGGTGCTGGTGATTTTATCGTCGTCCGTCAATGCCATGCAGGCGCCCACGGCGCTGGCCTCTTGCCCGATCGACAGGTGCATGGTGCCGTGGATCAAACCGCGGGTATAACTTTCTTCGGCGCCTTCCTCGAACCGGCGGATCAGGTACATCTTTTTCAGTGCGCCCTTCAGTTGGGCGGGGCTGTAGTGCCTGATCGCAAAGGAAATATTGTCAGGGTCATGGGCCAACTCAGGCATAACCCAGCATCCTGTCCTGACGTGCGCGTAGTTTGGCGATGGCGCTGTCGGCGGGGATTTCGGCATTGTCGGTGGTGATCAACGCGCCCTTCCTGATGGCCTTGGTCACGCGACAGCCGGTCAGGACGCCGCAGGGAATCGCCCGCGCTGCCCGCGCCGCGCCCGCCTCCATCGCCCAGGCGCGATAGCTGTATTCGCCGATCTGATCCAGGGTGTCGCCCACCGCCAGATCACGCTTGGCCACGGCACACACCTCGGCGGTGGGCCGGTCCAGCGGCACCATGTCGGCCTTGCCGTACAGCACCGCGCGCGCGCAGGTCAGCGGCACCTCAAGCGAGGTCAGGTGATAGGGGCGGATGAAGCTGAAATAGGGGCCATCGCCCATTTTCAGATCGCGCAGGCGTTCGTGGATGCGCGGATGCTGGGCCTTGGCCACCACGAACACACCGGGGGCCAGCCCCTTGCCGACGGAAAAATCCACCCGACCAGAGGCCGACAGGATGCCACCATCGGACTGCGGGATCAGCACCGACGCCAGATCCTTTGGCCCCGCCGCAGGGCCGTGCATGCCCGGGCAATCGGGAATCAGCCCGGTGGCATTGGCAATCGCCACCATTTCAACCATTGTCTTGCTGCCATCGACGAATTCCACCAGCATGCGGGCGTTCATGTGCCGCGCCTTGGCCTCGGCCATGTATTCCTCGGGGGTCGCGTCGATGTTCAGGGGGTTGTTCTTGCCCTTGCCGGCGCAGACGATGTCATGCCCCATGGCCGATACGAATTCGATCAGCTCCATACAGGAACTGGGCTCATCCCCCGCGCCGAGGGAATAGACCACACCCAGCCGCTGTGCCTCGGATTTGAGGTAGGCGCCGATGGTCACGTCGGCCTCGACGTTCATCATCACCAGATGCTTGCCCCGCTCCATCGCACGCAGCCCGATTTCGGCGCCCACGGCGGGCACGCCGGTGGCGTCGATCACCACGTCGATCAGGCCTGATTCGAGCATTGCCTCGACATTGGCGGCAATCGCCGTCTTGCCCCCTTCGATCACCTTGTTCAGGGCATCGGCGCTGGCGGCATCGGCGGAATGGCCACCCGACTGATGGGCGATTTCCACCGCCTTGTGAGCGGCTTCAAGGTTCAGATCGGTGATCGCGGCGACATCCACACCGTCCATCATCGCGCAGCGCGTCACGATATCGGTGCCCATTTCGCCCGACCCGACCAGCCCGATGCGCACGGGCCGCCCCTGGGTGCGGCGTTCGGCCAGATCGCGGGCGAGACCCGTGAGGGTGATGTTGCTTGCCATGGGGCCCTCGCAAATGCTGTGCTGGCCCTACCCATGCAGAACTTTTGTGATTTGGTCAACTGTAATGTTCAGTTTCGTAAATGCAAGCCCCGGAAAGGTATGCCCCGCTGACCTATCGAAATATTGCATCGCAGCATGTTTATTGCTACAAAAGTGCAGGAAAAATCTCTTGACAGACTCCAGCTATTGCACATTAGATAGAACAGATTGACGAATGTTCAATCACGGCCGGGCCGCCGATCAAGAAGCAGGCCTTGTCTGTTGCACCTGATCCCTGTCTTCGGGCAGGCTGTCAAAATGACGTTTGGGAGGAGACACCAATGAAATCACGATCAACCCTGTCGCGCCGCACCCTGTTGAAATCGGGCGCTGCGCTGGGCGTGGGCGGCGCCTTTGGCGGCCTGGCGATTCCCGCGCTGGCCGGTTCCCATGTGGGCGATGTGGCCAGCATTCTGGCCGACATCTCGGTGCCGAAATACGTGCGTGAGGATTATCGCACGCTCTACAACATGAGCGGCGAGCCGCTGTGGGACCCGAACAAGGACTGGATCCGCACCGTCGACTGGGAAAAGGTGCGCACCGAGCTTTCGGGCACCACCGTGCGCTTTGCCATCGGCGCCGCCGATCAGGAATCCGCCGCCGAGGGGCTTGTGCCGTTCGAAAAACTGTCGGGCATTACGGTTGAACTGGTCCCGATCCCCGATGACAGCTTCTATGACAAGGCGATCGCGGAATTCATCAGCGGCAATGCATCCTTTGACGCGCTGCAATTCTTCAGCCCCTGGTTGGGCGATTTCGCGGCGCCCGGCTTCCTGGCCAACCTTGATGAATACGCGTCCAAGTGGAACCTTCCTCTGGACGATTTCTATGAGACCTATGCCAGCAACTATGGCTATTTCAACGGCGCACTTTACGGTATCCCGTTCGATTGCGACATCCAGATGGTGCACGTGCGCAACAGCTATATGGAGCAGGTGCTGGGTGGCCCGGTGGACCGCGTCAATTCGATTCCCACCTATGACGAGCTGATCCGCGTTTCGGGCGAATTGAACAAGATCGCGCCGGGGGTTTCGGGCGTCGGCATGATGCTGTCGCGCGGTTTCTGGAGCACCTATACGTGGGAGCATATCGCCGCCCAGGCCGGGATGATGCTGTTTGATGAGAACTGGGAGCCGGTGTTCAACGGCGATGCGGGCATGAAGGGCATGGATATCATCATGTCGCTGGTCGCCAACGCTAATGAGGGCCACGCCGGGGCCGGTTGGCCGGAAAACCGCGCCGCATGGTTGGGCGGGCAGGTGGCGACGAACATCAGCTGGCAGGACAGCGGGACGCAAGCCATGCGCCCCGACCAGTCCCAGATCGTGGGCGATTTCACCACGATCTATGAACCGCGCATCGAGGGTGGGCGGTTTGCACCGCCGAACATCGCCGGGTCCACGTCTTGCGTCGCGGCGTCGGCGCAGAACCCCGAAGGCGCGTTCCTGATGCTGGCGTTCCTGACCACCGCGTCGATCATGGCGATGAACGAAGCGAATGCCAACGGCGTCGCCCCCGGCTATCGCTCGGTGCTGAACAACCCGCGTCTGCAAGAGGTCAGCCAGCCTGCCAAGGTCTGGGCCGACAGCCTGGAACACGCCTGGTGCGCCCCGCGCCTGCCCGGCATGTTCGAAATGGAACAGGCCATCGGCAACGAGATCAACCGCGCCGTCGTGGGCCAGATCACCGGCAAAGAGGCGTTGGACAACGCCGCGAGCGCGGTGAAAAAGATCATGGATCGCAACGGGTTCTATGGCGGCAAACCACCGGTCGAATACGCCGCTGCGGCACCGGGTCTTTATGTTGGCGGCGGCAAGGCCCTGCCGTTCTAAGCCTGGAATGACCGAACTTTCCCCAAACTTGTCCGGGGCGGCGAAAGCCGCCCCGGCGATCAGGCGCCGCAGCAAACGGATGCGCGCGGCGTTTCCCTATCTGCTGCTGACGCCCGCCGTTCTGTATCTGCTGATGATCACGCTCTATCCGGGCGTCTATGCGATTTATCAAAGCTTTTTCCTCGTCCGGTTCAATTCCTGGACCTATATCGGCTTTCAGAACTATATCGACCTGTGGAATGACCGCGAATTCTGGGCGGCGCTGTGGAACACCCTTGTCATCGGATCGGTCGCCCTCACGCTGCAATGCCTGCTGGCCCTCACCCTCGCCTATCACGCCTACCGCGATCCGTGGATCAAGGGGTGGCGCATAATCTTTCTTGTGCCGATGCTGTTCATGCCGTCTGCCGTGGCGTTCATGTTCAAACTGGCGTTCATGGATGCGCGCGTTGTCGCCGATCTGTTGATGCGCGTCGGCGTGATCGAGAACAATATCGGCTGGGCCTCGTCGACCTTCCTGTCGCGGATGATCCTGATTGTCGCCGATGTGTGGCAATGGACGCCATTCCTGTTCATCATCTTCGTCGCCGCCCTGCAAAGCCAGGATGAAGAGGTGGAGGAGGCCGCGCGCCTGGATGGCGCGTCGTGGTTCAAGATTTTCTGGAACATCTCGCTGCCGCTGATGCGCCCGGTGATCGCCGTGGCCCTTGTGCTGCGCGGCATCGACATCACCACGATGTTCGCCAACGTGTTCATCATCACCAAGGGGGGGCCGGGGGGCGCGACCGAGACGATCAGCTATTTCATCTATCGCACCGGCTTCAAGACGTTCAATTTTGGCTATGCCAGCGCCGCGTCGGTCGTCATGCTGATCCTCACCGTCATCATCGCGCAACTGGTGGTCAAACGCGCATTCCACTCGGGAAGGGAATGACCATGGCCAGCCAACGTCGCAAGCGGGGCGAATCCCGCGTGATAAGGTATATCATTCTGGGGTCTTGGGCGGTGTTCTGCATTGCGCCGGTGCTGTGGTTCCTGTCCATCGGGTTTCGCCCGCGCACCGAAATCATCACGCCGCAGCCGATTTATTGGCCCACCTTTTCGCTCGATGCCTGGCACATGATCTGGAGTGATTGGCCCATGGCCAGTTACCTGCGCAACTCGGTTCTGGCGATCATCGGGTCGGTGATCATCGACCTGGTGCTGGCCATCCCCGCCGCCTATGCGCTGTCACGGTACCGGTTCAGGGGGCGCGAAGATATCGGGTTCTACATCCTGTCGACCCGGATGATGGCGCCCGCCATAGTCGCAATCCCGATCTTTTTCCTGTTCCGCAACATGGGGTTGCTGGATACGATCTGGGCGCTGATGCTGATCTATGCGGCGGTGAACCTGTCCATCGTCACCTGGATCATCCGCAGCTACATGATGGATATCCCCAAGGAACTGGAAGATGCGGCCCGCACCGATGGCGCGTCCGATCTGCGCATCCTGTGGGAAATCATCATCCCCGCCGTTCTGCCCGGCATCATCACCGCCGCCGTGATTGCCGCGATCTTTGCGATCAACGAATTCCTGTTCACGCTGCTGATCGCCAGCACGAAAAACGCCTATACCATGTCCGTCGCGCTGGCCAATTTCACCGGCGGGTCGGACGGGCTGATCTATAACGCCATCGCTTTGGTCGCGTTCCTGGCCTTTGTGCCGGTGTTCATCGTGGTGGTGGCGATCCAGAAACATCTCAGCCGTGGTCTGACCATGGGCGCGGTCAAAGGATAAACCATGGCACGGATCGAGCTTTCCGGCATCCAGAAGAAATGGGGCGCCGTCTGGGGCGTGCGCGATGTGAACATCGACATCGCCGACAAAGAATTCATCGTGTTCCTCGGGCCCTCGGGCTGTGGCAAGACCACGACGATGCGGATGATCGCCGGGCTGGAAGACCCCAGCGAGGGGCAGATCACCGTCGATGGCGAACTGATGAACGAGGTTGACGCGCGCGACCGCGACGTGGCGATGGTGTTTCAGGGCTACGCGCTTTACCCCAACATGACGATCTATGAAAACATCCGCTTTCCCCTGCGGATGCGCGAGGTGCCGAAGGCCGATCATGATCGTCTGGTGCGCGAAGCGGCGCGCATGGTCGAGCTTGAAGAGTATCTGGATCGCAAGCCCGCAGCCCTGTCGGGGGGACAGCGGCAAAGGGCCGCCTTGGCCCGGGCGATTGTCAGGAAACCCCAGTGTTTCCTGATGGACGAACCCCTGTCGAACCTTGACGCCAAGCTGCGTCAAGCGATGCGCGTGCAGATCAAGCATTTGCAACGTCAGTTGAAGATCACCACCGTTTACGTGACCCACGACCAGATCGAGGCGATGACCCTGGCCGACCGGATCGTGATCATGGAAAAGGGCATGATCCAGCAGACCGGCACGCCCGACGAGATTTACAGTGACCCGGCCAACACCTTTGTCGCCGGGTTTATCGGGGCGCCGCCGATGAACCTGATCCCGGGCGAATTGCTGGGTGGCACATTCCGCGCGCCCGGCATCGAAATTCATGACGTGAAACTGACCGTCGATGGCAAGGTCACGCTGGGTGTGCGCCCCGAGGATTGCCATGTGACGCCCGAGGCCCCCAACATGACCGGCACGGTTTACGGGGTCGAACCCACCGGCGACATGACGTTTCTGACAATGCGGGTGGGCGAACACCTGATCGAGGTGAAGGCCGACCGCGAGTATCGCCGCGCGCTGGACCTGCCCGAAACGGTGGCGTTTGATCGCAAGCGGCTGTATTTCTTTGACACCAAGGGCGGCCAGCGCCTGCGCTGAGGAAACGCTATGACATTCGACTATACCTCCATGGGGTTTTACACCTTCGATTGTCTTGCGCGCCCGGTGACCCAGATCGCGCCGGGCGGCGGCACCTATTTCGTCGACGAATTCACGCTTGCCGTATCGGGCGCCGCGGGGTCCGCCGCCATCGTCGCCGCCAAACACGGGTTGCGCGTTCAGGCGGTTGGCGGTGTCGGGTTTGACGACATGGGCGACTGGGTGCTGGCCAAGCTGGCGAAATTCGGCGTCGATACGGCGCACATGCAGCGGTGCGAGGGGTTCACCACCTCATCCTCCATCGTCACCACGCGCCCTGACGGCGCGCGCCCCGCGTTGCACAAACTGGGCGCGACGGCGGGATTCTACATCACTGACGACAGGATTGACCGGGTGCTGGATACGAAAATCCTGCACGTCGGCGGCGTGGGTCTGATGGATGCCATGGACAAGGGCCGCACGGCGCAGGTGATGGCCGAGGCCAAGGCGCGCGGCTGCATCACCACGCTGGACGTGTTCGCCAGCACCGCCGACGACATGGCCCTGATCGCGCCGCTTTTGCCCCACACCGATGTGTTCATGCCGTCCGAGGAAGAAGCGATGGCCCTGACCGGCCTTGCCGATTACGAGGATATTGCCCAAAAGCTGCTGGACCTTGGGGCAGGGGCGGTGGTGCTGACCCTGGGTTCGCAAGGCGCGATGTACCGCGACCAGAACGGCACCCGGTTCAACGTTCCCGCCTTTGACATCAACGTGGTCTGTACCTGCGGCTGTGGCGATTGTTTCAACGCCGGATTTGCCACCGGTCTGCACCTTGGCCGCAGCCTTGAGGACTGCGTGCGCCTGGGCCAGGCCAGCTCGGCGCAGAACGCCATGGGCCTTGGATCGCAGGCCGTTGTCACATCGCTGGAAAAGACGCTGGAATTCATGGAGCATACGGCGCTAAAATCAGGCTGAGATCCAAAATCCGGAATCCGCCATGCCCGCGCCGCATCTGCCCACTTCGCCCGACGATCTGCGGCTGCCCCTTCGCGACCTGCTGCGCGGTGCGCGGCGCACCCTGCATCTGCCCGAGGCGGCGCTGAAACCCGCCCTCGACATGCTGCCCGCGCCGCTGGGCGCCTTTCTGCACCGGGTTTCCGCCCTGATGCCCGACCTCGATCCCGAGGCAAGGCCCGTGGCGCGCGCCGATCTCGACATGGTCATCCGGGGGATGGGGGGGGACAAGAGCCGCGATATTTCCCGCGCCTTTGCCCGAATCCTGGCCCATGCCATGGACCGGGTGCTGGATCACACAGGCGACGACGCGCTGCTGGTCAGCGAAACCCTGGCCGCCATGACCTTTGGCGACCTTGAGGCGCCCGACAGGCATGGCGCCGCTGCCGATCTGTGGATTGCCCTGAGCGCGGGGCATGTGATCGCGGTTGCGCCCGGCACCCCCTTGGGCACCGCGCCCGAAGATCTGGCGCGAATCGACGCCGCCCTGCACGCACTGTTTCTGTGGCTGCTGTGCGAGCGCGCCGAAACCGAGACCGCTGAGGATGAAATCCTGGCCCTCTGCGCCGCCCTGGCCACCGCCACCGCCGCCGAACGCGCCGCCGCCCTGGCCTCGCATGCGACGCTGTCCGCCATGCTGCGCCACCAGTCGGGGCTGATCTGATGGCGAACGCCCCCTTGCCGCTGGACGCTGCACAGCCGGTGCGCAAATCCGTGCGTCGCCTGCGCTGGTTCGTGCAGACGTTCCGCGCCCAGATGGTGCAGATGCAGGCCGACACCGGCATCGCATTCGATCTTGACGCAGGCAAGCTGTCGGCTGCCTTCCTTGATTGGCTGCGCGCGTTCGAGGCCCAGCGCCCCGGCGATCCGGCCGACCGCCGCCCCTATGCCGGCTTTGCCGCCGGGCTGATGTTGCGCACCCTGCTGGATCACGCCCCGGTGCGGCTGGTGCATCCGGAACAGGTGCAAAAGGCCGATATTCCAGAACATTTCTGGCCCGAAGGCTTTCTCTATGTCACCTATTGCCTGAATGTGCGCGCCGCCGTGCTGGAGCAGGATTTCCACGAAAAACAGCGTAGCGTGCCGGAATTGCACGATCTGCGCACCTGGTGGTCGTTCCGTGAGAACACCGCCGAGGATGCCAGCGCCGCCATCGGCTTTCTCGACCTGTTCGCGGGTGAAACCCCCGACTGGACGATGCCTGGCCTGTTCCGCAGCGCCGATGCCCAGACCCGCGCGTTGCAAGACGCCAGATCCATCGTGGCACAATTGAACCGCCCCGAGCCAGAACAGGAATAACACATGCATATCATGATCATAGGCGCCGCAGGCATGGTGGGCCGCAAACTGACCGCGCGTCTGGTGGCCGATGGGGCGCTGGGCGGGGCGGCCATCACGGCCCTGTCCCTGATCGACGTGGTGGAACCCGCGGCGCCCGAGGGTTTCACCGGCACCCTGGTGGCGCAGGCCGCCGATCTGTCGGCGCCCGGCGTGGCCGCCGCGCTGGCCACCGCGCGCCCAGATGTCATCTTCCACCTTGCGGCCATCGTGTCGGGCGAGGCCGAGGCCGATTTCGACAAGGGCTATCGCATCAACCTCGACGGTACGCGGTTCCTGTTCGACGCGATCCGCACTGAGGGACTGCGCGAGCCGTGGCTGCCACGGGTCGTGTTCACCTCGTCCATCGCGGTCTTCGGCGCGCCCTTCCCGGGTGTGATCGACGACACGTTCCACCACACGCCGCAAACCAGCTATGGCACGCAGAAGGCGATCTGCGAACTGCTTCTGGCCGACTATTCCCGCCGGGGCATCTTCGATGGCATCGGCCTTCGCCTGCCCACGATCTGCGTGCGCCCGGGTGCGCCGAACAAGGCGGCGTCGGGGTTCTTTTCCAACATCCTGCGCGAACCTCTGGCGGGTCTGCCCGCAGTGCTGCCGGTTTCCGACACCGTGCGCCACTGGCACGCCAGCCCGCGCAGCGCCGTCGGGTTCCTGACCCATGCGGCCACTCTGGACACGGGGCCGCTGGCGCAGCGGCGCAACCTGTCGATGCCAGGACTTTGCGCCACCGTGGCCGAACAGATCGAGGCGCTGCGCCGGGTGGCCGGGCAAAAGGCGGTGGATCTGATCCGCATCGAGCCCGATGAAGCCATCGGCAGGATCGTGTCGGGCTGGCCCGAACACTTCGAGCCGCGGCGTGCGATAGCCCTGGGCTTCACCTCGGAAACCACCTTCGATGAAATCATCCAGGTGCATATCGAGGATGAGTTGGGCGGCAGGCTCTAGAGCGTGTTGCGGCCAATTGGAATCGTGTATTCATCTGCCGGGGTGAGGCAGCGTTTGCCATGCAGAACGCGTTCACCCCGGCTGATGGATACGATTGAAAGCATCAGGCCCTAGAACATCTGCACCGCGACAACCACGATCAGCAGCCCTGCCGACAACTCGATCGCCGGCAAGGCCACCCGCGCCAGGGCGCCCTCGGCCAGGGACACCACAGCGCCGCGCCGCAGGCCGGTGGCCGCCACCGCCACGCCGATGGTAATCGTTGCCGTGCCCAGCGCCATGGCAAACGTGCCCGCGATGCCCGCCGCCCAGATGCCCATCTGCCAGGTCAGGATCAGCAGGAACAGCGCGCCCGTGCAGGGCCGGATCGCAATCGCGCCGATCAGCACCAGCGCGTCGCGCAGGGAATGCACATCCTGCACCTGGGCCATGGTCGGCCCATGGGCGTGGCCGCATTCGCCGCACTCCCCCTCGCCGTGATGGTGGTGCCCCTGCACCGCCCGTGCCGCCCACAGCTTGCGCGCCCCGCGCCAGACCAGCCACACCCCGATCAGCCCGATGGCGGCAAAGCTGACCGGCGCCATGATGTCCTCGGCCAGCCCGACCGTCGCCACCCGCCCCAGGTTCAGCACCAGCACCCCGGCATAGACCAGCGCCACAGCCGCCGCCGCCTGTGCCAGCGACGAGACCAGCGCGATGCCCGCAAGCCGCCCCATGGCCACCGACCGCCCCAGCCCGTAACCGCCGATCAGCACCTTGCCATGGCCCGGGCCCGCTGCATGGAAGAACCCATAGGCAAAACACACCGACATCAACGCCGCGAATGCCCCCGGATCGCCCGCCCTGAGGGCGCGCAGCCCCTGTGCCATGGCATTCTGGAACTCGCGCTGGCCGCTTGCCGCCCAAGCCGCGATCAGATCGGGCAGCCCCGCCCACCAGCCCAGCAGAGCCAGGGCGACCAGCGCCAGCGTCAGGGTGCCGATCAGCCCGCGCATGCGATCGTCAGCGTGTCGGCAAAGGCGGCGCCGACTTCGGGATAGTCGTCCTCGCCATAGGTTTGTGACTGCGGTCCGTAAAGCAGTTCCTCGACCAGGGTATATGCGGCATCCAGATCGGCAGGCACGCGCGCAATGGCACAGCCCGGTGCCTTGTCCACGGTGATCGGCAGGGTCACGTCATAGGCCACGAAAAACGTCGGATCGAAGATGCGCGCGATCAGCGGCCGGGCGCTGACATCGACCGGCACGCTGAGCGCCCGCAGGTGCGAGGTGATCAGCCGCCCGTCCTCATAGCGCGCGGTAAACGCCGTTGGCCGGTCCAGCGCCACTTCGCCACCGCCGCTTTCCAACAGGATGTCACCGGGAAACCCCTCGTCCCAGTCCACATCCGTGCGGGCCAGTTCGTCCAGCTCGGCCTCGGTCAGGCGGCCGTCGCCGTCGCGGTCCATGTCGCGGTCCTGGATCGTCACGAGGGAATAGAAATCGTCGTAAGACCATGTCACCCGCACCGCCGTGACCCGGTTCTGCCCGTCGAGATGCACATCAAGCCCGGCATCGATGAACACATGGGGGTGGGCAAGCGCCACGCCGGGGGCGAGGCAGAGCAGCAGCAGGGCAAGGGGCGTGCGCGGTGTCATGGCTGCCATCATAGGGTGCTGGCCGCAGCGCCGCAACGGGGCAGGGTGGGGCGGGCACCTGTTTGCCGATGGGCGGTGGGGCAGGGTTGACGGGCCAGCGCGGGCCTCACATAAAGAAGGTCGGGGCGACCGACCATGGCTCAGGTGCTTGGCAAAACGCCTTGAAGCCGTATAACCGGAGAGATGGCTTGGACAGGTTTGTCGTCATGGGGGTGTCGGGCTGCGGCAAAAGCGTGATCGGCGCGGGCCTTGCGGCGGCGCTGGGTGCGACGTTCATCGACGGTGACGACCTGCATCCCGCCTCGAACGTCGCCAGAATGGCGGCGGGCACGCCGCTTAGCGACGCCGACCGCGCGCCCTGGCTCGACAAGGTGGGCGCCGCGCTGGGGGCGCCCGAGCGCGCGACGATCATCGGCTGTTCCGCCCTCAAACGCATCTACCGTGACCGGATTCGCGTGGGCGCCGGGCGCCCCGTGATGTTCCTGCACCTTGCAGGTGACAAGGCGCTGATCGCGGCGCGCATGGGGGCGCGGACCGGGCATTTCATGCCGCCCGCCCTGCTTGACAGCCAGTTCGAGGCGCTGGAACCGCCCCAAGGCGATGAAATGGCGCTGAGCGTGAACATCGGCCCTGCCCCCGAACAGGTGGTGGCCGACATCCTGGCGCAGTTGCGCGCGGTGCGGGTCTGACGGCTCAGTCCAGCCGGACGTTTTGGCCCACCGTGGTGCGCTCCGCAGCCGAAAACCCCGCATAGTCGCGCAGCCCGAAAAAGGCGACCACCGAAATCACGCCCATCGCCAGAAACGACAGCAGCATCACCTTCATACCTTGACCCCTTCGCGCGGTGCGGCCTCTTTCGCCGTCATCTCTTCGACCCACAGGCTGTGGTGTTCGCGCGCCCACTGCTCCTCGACCTCGCCCGATCCCATGGCGTCATAGGCGCCCTCCATCCCGACCGACCCGATATAGATATGGGCCAGGATGATCGCCGTCAGAACCAGACTGACGATGGCATGCCACAGCTGGGCATATTGCATCTCGGCGTGGGGCGTCAGGGTAGCGGGCAGATCGGCCATCCCGAACCAGCCGGGTACGCCGAAATCGTTCAGCGTGGCAAAGGTTGGCGCGAACATCGGCAACTCGAACGGGAACAGCAGCGACAGCCCCGAGGCCGAGATCGAGCCGCCCAGCAGGATCACCGACCAGAAGATGAACTTCTGCCCCGCGTTGAACTTCTTGGCCGGGGGATGGCTGCCGCCGAAGATGCCGCCACCCTTGACCAGCCATTTCAGGTCGGTCCGGTCGGGCAGGTTGTGCACCACCCAGAAGACAAAGATCAGCACCAGCGCCAGGATGAACGCCCAGGACACATTGTTGTGCACCCATTTGCTGGCAATGGCGATGGTCGAGAAGGACTCGTGCCCGAACAACGGGATCATCACCTTGCGCCCGAACAGCGAGATCAGGCCGGTGATGCCCAGCAGAATGAACGACCCCGCCAGCAGCCAGTGGCCGAACCGCTCAGCCGCCTTGAACCGGGTGATCGTGCGCCCGGTCTTGGGCCCGTCGATGGGAATGCGCTCGCGGATCAGATAGAACAGCGCCACCGCCACCAGCGTTCCGCCCAGCAGCCAGGCGCCCCAGGTCAGCAGGATGCCTTCGCGGATTTCCACCCACCACATCCCCTGATCCTGGATCATCACACCGGCGGCGGGGCCGTTGTATTGCGTCGTGATGTCGGCAGAATCAAAACGCAGGGCGCGCCACGAATCCGGGTCCGAGGATCCGCCGCGCGTGCCCAGCTGTTCGGTCGTCGCCGCACCCTCGGGGAGGCCTGTGTTGGCGCGGCGATCAGCGTCGTTGATGGCCTGCTGTGCCTGGCGCGCCATGATGTCGTCCAGGGTTGGGGCGCCGCCTGTGGATGTGCGGTCGGGCAAGGCGTCCTGCGCCACCCCGGCAGTCGCCAGGAGAACAAGGGCCAGCACGGCCAGAGCGTATCGGATCAGGGGCATCGGGTCTCCTCCACCAAGACTGAGGGTCACGTCAGACCAGCGGCCCGAGTCTGGGAAGCGTAAACGGGGTGGACGGCGCGGCATTGCCCGATAGTCTTGCATCGTTCGCAACGGGAGTGTCGTGCCATGGGCCAGACCGATGGATTCGTCGAAATGATCGACGCGGCCAATGGGTTCTTCACCGAACTGCGCGCCAACAACACCAAAGACTGGTTCGAGCCGCAAAAGGCCCGCTTCACCGACCGGATTCGCAAGCCGGCCGAATTCTTCACCGATGTGATGGCCGAAGAGATCAGCCGCAAGACCGGCGCCCCCCACACCGGCAAGCTGTTCCGCATCTACCGCGATGTGCGGTTTTCACGCGACAAGACGCCCTATAACGCCCATCTGCACATCTTTCTGGCGCCTGCGGACAAGGATGCGCCGGCGCCCGGCTTCTTCTTCGCCTGCGAACCCGGCGCGCTGTTCCTGTGCCTCGGGATGATCGACCTGCAGAAGGGCGATCTGCTGCGCTGGCGGGCCTTTGTCGACAGTTGGGGCGATCTGCTGGACGATACGCTGGTCGCCGTGGGCGGCACACTGGCCGATTACGGCCCGCCCGCGCTGAAACGGGTGCCTGCTCCCCATGGCGCCGATCACCCCCATGGCGATCTGCTGAAACGCAAGGGGCTGGTGGTGAAGGTGGATATCGAGGGCTGGCGCGAAGCGGGGCTGGTCAGGGCGACGAATGCAGCCGTGGACAGGCTGCTGCCCCTGCGCAAGCTGCTGGTCGAACGGTTCTGAAAACCGGGCTGGACGACCGGATTTGCGGCGTACCGTTTCCAAACCGCAGTTGTCCGGCCAAACAGGAATGGGGAACCGACCGCGAGCCGTTGGCGCACCAAGGGCTGCCTGCAACGCTGAGCAACCTGCCGTCGGCAAACGGAAAAACCCTGCGCCATGTGGTGACCGACGGGGTGTTTCAGGTGTGCGACGGCACGTTGGCAGGCAACGCCGCCGTCCAGCGCATCAGGAACATGCCGAAAGCCGAGGACTGGTTTGCCCCTACCGCGCGCCAGGACAATGCGACACAGGACAGACGCAGCCTCATGCCGGATGTGTCGCAGGTCGCGCCCTCCGCTTGAAGCGGTCAATCTGTGAAGGTCAGCTTGGCGCCCCTTGCGGCTGCCTTCCGGTCCAGCGTCAATACCTCGTCATCGGGGCATACCCTCGATTTTTCCGGCCTTGACTTCCGCTATGCGGTCAATCTCAACCTTAAAACCGGTGAAATGACGATATCGAACGGATCAACCACCTTCGCGGTCGGCGACGCCCCCGCAGGTGGCGGGCATGATGCGACCCCTGGCGGCTCTGCTGAATTTTCAAACTTCGACGAGATCTACGGCAACCAAGGTGATGATACGATCACCGGCACCTCAGGCGCTCAGGAGATATGGGGCGAAGGCGGCGGTGACCGGATAGATGGCGGTGGTGGCAACGACAGTTTGTACTTTGGAACCGGCAGCGACACTGTTCTTGGTGGCGACGGCGATGACAGGGTCTTTACCGGAGGCGGAAGCGACACGATCTACGGTGAAGCGGGCAAGGACCGCCTTTTTGGCGGCAACGGAAGCGACAGTCAGAGCCCGTGGGGCAGGGCAATGACGACCTTTATGGCGAGGGCGGCAGCGACACGCTTGAGGGGGCAGGGCGATGACATGCTCGGGGGCGAATGGGGCGCCGATCAGTTTGTGTTCGGTGACGCCTATGGCGCGGATACCATCGCAGATTTCAGCAGAGGCTCCGATTCGGTGCCTGGCAACCGTTATTGGACGAGAGCCAGCGAAAACAGCCATTTGTTGCGCCTCCAGCGAAGGTCCGGAAAGCCAGCAGACCCATAATTCGACCCGCTCGCAGATTTCTGCGGGCGGACCAAGCCCTCGCGAACGCTTGTGGTCCGAGTGAACCTTTGACTGTGTGGCACATCGGGAAGGGGGTCTCGGGGCAGACCCGACCCCTCCCCTTGCCCGGATCAGCAGGCGGCGGTGTATTGCTGGCCGTTGGGGTATTGATAGAGGCACTGGCCCGGCGTGTTCGTGCCGCCGATGTAGTTGCCCGCCGCGGCACCCGCGGCGCCACCGATCAGCGCACCCACCAGTTGGTCGCCCGGCCCCGAGACCGTGGCGCCGAGGGCGGCACCGGCGGCGGCGCCGGTCAGGGTGGATTGCTGGCGCGTTTCGCAGGCGGAAAGGCTGGTGGTCGCGATGACCAGAAAAAGGACGATGGGTTTCATGGCAAACTCCTGAGTTACTGTTTTCAACGCTCTCGGACCCAGATTGGTTCCTGTCGCACCCCCGAAGTAGCGCGTCCCCGACCGCCCGGATTGACCGAACGCAAAACGCCCCGGCACCGGGCCGGGGCGTTCCGATCAATTCTCAAGGAAAGGCTCAGCCGCCCTTCTGGTCGTATGCCGTGCCCCAGCCCCAGGCGCCCGAGCCAAAGCCGCGCGCCACGACGCGTTCGCGGTAGATGTCGGATGCCGTGTCGCCGTCGCCCGCCAGCAGGACCTTGGTGGCGCACATCTCGGCGCAGATCGGCAGCTTGCCTTCGGCGATCCGGTTGCGGCCATATTTCTGGAACTCGGCGGTCGAGTTGTTTTCCTCGGGGCCACCGGCGCAGAAGGTGCACTTGTCCATCTTGCCGCGCGATCCGAAATTGCCCGCCTGGGGAAACTGCGGCGCGCCGAACGGGCAGGCATAAAAGCAATAGCCGCAACCGATGCACAGATCCTTGGAGTGCAGCACCACACCGTCATCGGTCTGATAGAAGCAATCCACCGGGCACACCGCCATGCAGGGCGCGTCGGAACAATGCATGCAGGCCACCGAGATGCTGCGTTCCCCCGGTTTGCCATCGCTGATCGTCACCACCTTGCGGCGGTTGATGCCCCAGGGCACCTCGTGTTCGTTCTTGCAGGCGGTCACGCAGGCATTGCATTCAATGCAGCGTTCGGCGTCGACGAGAAACTCTGCTCTTGCCATTTTTTCTCTCCCTCACCGCACCGCTGCTGCGCGAATGAACAGGGCTTGCCCACGGCATCGGTGCGGATACTGTGGTGGCCGGGCAGGCGGGCCGCGTTCTGGGCGTGGACCATGCGTTCAACCTGCTGCTGAAACAACCGGGGGCACCACGGCGCTGCCCCTGAGCGATCTGGCGAAGGACACCCGATGAAACTGGCCCGCGCGATTCATTTCGACGAAAGCGACTCCCGGGTGTTCCACAGCCCGGCGCGCACCGGGGAATGGTGCATCTCGGGCGGGTTCGAGTTTTCCAACTGGTCCGAAGGCGATATGACCGGCAAGACGAAGCAGGCGTTCTCCAACGGCTGGATGGGGTGTGAAACCTTTGGCCGGGTCAGTTTTGTGGCGGTGACGCAGGTGCAGCCCTTCGAGCACGAGGCGCTCATCAAATGCCTGGCGAGGCACTTCGTCGAGATCTCCGGCGCGCCGTCGCTGGATGCGGCGCGCGGCGTGGCGGCGGACGAACTGGCCCAGATGGCCGAGTTGTGCGAGGACGCCGCCCCCAACACCCTGCTGACCGTCGCGCGGGAACTGACGGCATCGGGCGTGCGCGAAAGTTTCCGCATGATCGAACCGCAAGAGGCAGGACTGGACCAGTTCGCCATCCACGGATCGCTGGACGACGAACCGCATCAGCACTGATCGGGGTCTGATCCAAAGGAGCGCCTGCGGCGCATTCGATATTTTATCTGGCTCTGCCCCTCAGCAGTTGGGCACGTTCACCGCAAGCCCGCCCAAGGAGGTTTCCTTGTACTTCGCGCTCATGTCGGCCCCGGTCTGGCGCATCGTCTCGATACAGGCATCCAGCGGCACAAGGTGCGTGCCATCGCCGCGCAGGGCAAGCGAGGCGGCGGACACCGCCTTGATCGTGCCCAGGCCATTGCGCTCGATACAAGGCACCTGCACCAACCCGCGCACCGGATCGCAGGTCATGCCCAGGTGATGTTCCAGCGCGATTTCGGCGGCGTTTTCGATCTGTTCGGGCGATCCGCCCAGCACGGATGCCAAGCCCGCCGCCGCCATCGCCGCCGCACTGCCCACCTCGGCCTGACAGCCGCATTCTGCGCCCGAAATGGACGCGTTGTGTTTGACCAGACCGCCTATGGCGGCAGCGGTCAGCAGGAACTCGGGCACCCGTTTCACCGACGCCCCCGGCACATGGTCGAGGTAATACCGGATCGTTGCCGGGATCACCCCCGCAGCACCATTGGTCGGCGCCGTCACCACCTGTCCGCCGGCGGCGTTTTCCTCGTTCACGGCCATGGCATAACAGCTCATCCAGTCGTTGATCGTGTGCGGCGCGGGCTGGTTCATGCCCCGCT
>Ga0105055_10005621_pt1 | contig 17612 bp, 11 predicted proteins | sample BON03_FD_78090 | JGI IMG/M metagenome (GOLD analysis project Ga0105055, IMG submission 78090) | Freshwater microbial communities from Lake Bonney liftoff mats and glacier meltwater in Antarctica - BON-03 | ecosystem: Environmental > Aquatic > Freshwater > Ice > Glacier meltwater | place: Lake...
AAAAAAAAAAGAACGCGCTGCTCCACTACGAGCCGCCCGGCGGCGCCGACGGCCGCACGCAGGGCGCGCCGCTGCTGCTGCACCGCGTCACGGGCGAGGTGGGGCTCGGGCGGCCCGCCCCTGTGGACGAGCTCGTCACACCCCCCGTCCCCCTGGCGTGGAGCATGTGGCACATGGGCTACGGACCGGGCGACAAGGGGGTGCTGCGGGCGCTCGAGGTGCTGGCAGGCGGCGCAAACGCCACGTTCCTGCGCGAGGGCGCGGGCGACGCCGGCGGCGGGCCCGCGGGCAACGGCGCGCGCCCGCGGCCGTCCGAGTCGGCGGGCGAGAAGGGGGATTCTCCCGCGCGCCCGGCCTACACCCCGCCCGAGCCCCGCGAGCAGCTGTCCGCCTGCCCGCTCGCCGCCTGGTCCGCCCACTGGCTCCTGCTGTCGCACGGCGTCCCTTCCCTCGCCCGCCCGGCGCTCGAGCGCGCGTGCGCCGGCACGATGCTTCCGTCTCAGTACGGAGCCGAGGGCGCCGCCCTGCTCCGGCGCGCAGGGGTCGTGCGCCTGGGCGCGAGCGGAGGGGCGGCCCCGGCGGGCGGGTCGTACGTGGGCGGCGCGCCCATGCGCCTGGCCGTCAACGCGGCGTGGGACGCCCCGCCGCGCGGCGGAGGCAGGGGCGTGTACCGAGCGCCGGCGGCGCCGCTGTGGGCGGCGCCGCTCAACCAGACGGCGCTGGGCGCGGCGTGGCGCGCGATGGCGGCGGCGACCGAGTGGATGGGCGTGGCCGGGCCGGAGCACGTCAAGGCGCTGCGGAACGGCGGGCGGGGGCGGAGGAGGAGGCGGGGGATGCTGGCGAGCCGGCGCGATCCCGGGGCGCAGTGGGGGGAGGAGGACGAGGAGGAGGAGGAGGGCGGCGCGCTGTCGGCGCCGTCGTCAGCGTCGGCAGAGGCAGAGGCAGAGGCAGAGGGGCTGTTCAGCCGGCGGCGGCCGCTGCCGCACCACGCGTCGGGCCTGCGGGCGCGGCTGATCAGTTGAACCACACGTTTCTGTGTAAAACTCGGGCCATTCTAATTTCTATTTCGGGTGGGGGCGGGCGTCACGCGAATAAGTTCGTGTCCTCTCACCGCGCTCCGCCGACACCACAAACAGCGACGTGCCCCGCAGCGCCGGCGCCTGGGCCACCTCGACGCTCCGGAACCCACCCACCTCGCGCAGCAGGCGCACCACCGCGTCGAGGTTGTCGGTTCCCGCGCTGCCGCCGGCAGCAGCAGCAGCAGCAGCACCGGCCAACAACGACGACGGCAAAGACGACGACGAAGACGACGACGGCATTGACGACGGCGACGACGGCGCCACCGCCGCCCCAGAGGCGACCGTCGCCGACGCCTCGACCACCACCCTCCGTATCCGCGGCCAGTCCTCCCGCTCGACCCCGCGCAACACCGCCATCTCTGCCCGCTCCACGTCCACCTTTAGCAGCGCCACCTCCCGCCGGTCCGGCAGCCGCTCCCGCAGCACCGCCGAGAGCGTCCGCGCCTCGCACGCCTCCGTCTGCCTGCCCGCCAGCAGCACGCGGCGCACGTAGGCCGACGCGAGCGCGTCGAACAGCCACGACGTGCGGGACGAGGACGCGAGGGCGCTGCCGGCCCGCGCCATCGCGCGCGACCCAAAGCCCGGGGCCGCCGCCGCCCCCCCGGCCACCGCGCGCGCGTGCGACCGCAGGAAGACGAGCATGTCGCGCTCGACGGCGGCGTCGTCCTCGCCTGTGGCGCAGAGCGTGGCCCAACCCGCGGCGCGGGGCCACGTGGTCAGCTCGGCGCGCGACGGCTGGCCGGGCGCCACCGCGGCGAGGCGCAGCAGCGAGACGTCCAGACCGACGACGGGAAACGCAGAGACGGCGGCGTCGGCGGCAGATGAGGCGGCAGCGGACGAGGGGTCGCCCTGCGCCCTCTGCGCCCGCGCGCCCTCTCCTGTTTCCCGCGCCGCCGCCCCTTGCCCCTCCTCCTCCTCCTCGGCGACGGCGGCGAGGTAGGCCTCGAAATTGGCGCAGAGGGCGGCGTGCGTGCGGGGCAGCGGCTCGAGCGCGATGACGACGCCCGGCCGCCTGCCGGCGGCGAGGTCGCGCCCGCTGACGCGCACGCGCTCGGCGGCGTAGATGGCCGAGAGGCCCACGTTGGCGCCGACGTCGACGACGGCGTCGCCCGGCCCGAGGCGGGAGAGGCCGTAGGACGCCGACGCCGACGCCAGCGCCGACGCCGACGCCGATTCGGACGCCGATTCCGACCAGATCTCGTCGACCAGGAACGCGAGCTCGTCGGCCGTGCTCGCGTGTCGCAGCTCGCGCATGCGCCGCAGCGCGGGGGGCAGCCTGCCGGGGTCCGCGACCAAGCGCGCCAGCGGGACGGCCGGGGGGAGGAGTCCTCCTTTTGTGGAGGAGGAGGGAGTGGGTTTAATCATCGTCTCTCGTGTTGCTCACGATCGTCGAGCCGTGCTCTTTGGCTTTTTCCAATCACGTCAACGCGCTATTTCTAGGGGTCCTCGCTCCACGACCAAGACGTGGCGGACCGCTCGGCCGCCGCCCTTTCAGCAGCGGCCTCGTCGTTCTTGCGTTGCCGCCACGCCGGCACCTCCGTGCCGCCGCCGCCGCCGCCGCCGCCGCCGCCGCCCTCCTGCGGCGCGCGCCGCCCCTGGCTGTGCGGATTCGGGCGGCGCCACTGCTGCCGCGGACCCCCCTCCTCCTCCTCCTGCTCGTCGCGCTCCTCCTCCTGTCGCTGCTGAGACCCCGACGACGGCGGCGAGCCGTCGCGACGGGACGGAGCTGGCGGCGGCGTGCGACGGGGCCCGAGCGGAACGCTCACCACACCAGAGGGGGCCGCGCGAAACGCGGGCGGCGGCAGCCGCTGCCGCTGCTGCTGCTGCTGCTGCTGCTGCTGCTGCTGCGGCAGCGGCTGCTGCTGCCGCTGCTGCTGCTGCTGCCGCTGCGGCTGCTGCTGCTGCTGCTGCTGCTGCGGCTGCTGCTGCTGCTGCGGCTGTTGCTCCTGCCGTTGCTGCTGCTGCTGCTGCGGCTGCTGCTGCGGCTGCTGCTGCTGCTGCCGCGGCGGGCTACTGTCACCGCCATCCGCCTGCCGCCGCTGCTGCTGCTGCTGCGGCGGCGGCGGCGGCGGCGGCGGCGGCCACTGCCGCTGCGGCGGCGGCCACGGCCACCGCTCGACGCCACCGCCGCCGTCGTCGCCAAGCTGCCGCCGCCCGCCGGGGGCCGCCGCCGAGGCCGCCGCCGAGGCCGAGGCCGCCGGGAAAGGGAGCTGCGCCGGCTCGGGCAGCGGAGGTATCGGCGTCACGCTCGTGCACACGACGGGGACGTGCGGGCCCACATTCGGGTCCGCCTCGCCCGGGACGTGGGCGGGCGGCGCGCCACCGGCCGGGCGGCGGCGCGTCGACGCGGCCGGCGCCGACGCGGCTGCCCGGCGCCGCCGGCCCGCCGCCGCCTTGCCGCCGCCGCCGCCGCCGCCGCCGCCGCCGCCCCCGCCGCCGCCGTCGCCGGGCGGCGGCGCCGGCCCGAGCATCATCCACGCCTCCGGCAGGAACCCGGCGTCCAGGCCCTCGGCCGCCGACAGCTGCCGCAGCTCGGGCCGGGTCAGCTGCCGGGCGGGGTCGGACAGGGCGCGCGACAGCCGCGACAGCCGCAGCTCCCGGCAGCGCAACGCCAAGCCGCCGCCGCCGCCACCGCCGCCGCCGCCGCCGCCGCCGCCGTTTGAGGATGCCGCCGACAGGCGCGCCCTGCGGGCCTCGACCAGCGTGCGCAGGGCGGGCGCGGAGGGCGGCAGCGAGGCGGCGCCGCCCAGGGCCAGGGCCATGGCGGCCGCGGGCACGGAGGCGCGGCGGTCGGACAGCGCCACGCGCGTCACGATGCGCAGCGCGGGGCGCGCGGCCAGCGGCTCGCTCGAGACGCCCGAGCCCGGCGGCAGCGGTGCCTCGTCCTCGACGTCCTCATCCTCGTCGCCCTCGTCCTCCTCGCCGTCGTCGTGATCGTCCTCCTCGTCGTAAGAGACCTCCGCTTCTGCGTCGTCGTCGTTGTCCTCATCCACCTCGTCACCCAAAGCAGCGCCCGCTCTTGCCGCCGCCGATGCCGCCACCGCCCGCCGCGGCGCGCCGCCGTCGCCCGGACCCCCTTTGCCGCCGCCGCCGCCACCCCCGGCCGCCGCCGCCCTCGCCGCCGCCGCCGCCGCCGCCGACGCCGCCTCCAACTCGGCCAGCAGCTCGGCCGACCCCACCGCCCGCCACAGCCTGAACGCCTGCGCCGCGCGCCGCGCCTGCGACAGCGCCGCGCGCGCGTCGCGCCCGCCGCCCATCCCCGCGCGCGTGTTGGGCGGCATTAGCCGCACGCGCATGGCGTCCACGAGGGGCACCCAGGCCGCCTCGACGCAGGCGCCGGCGGCCGCGTGCAGGCGGCCGGAGCGCACGCGCCGGCCGAAGGCGCTCGGCAGCTCGGCGGCCCCGGGCCCCGTGAGGCGCACGAAAAAGAGAAGGAGCTTGGAGGACGGGACGTAGACCCAGGGGGCGCCGGCGGCGGCGGCGCGGTGCGCGGCCTCGGCGGCCGAGTCGCGGCACGTGACGGGGCGGCGGCCGACGTGGGAGGGGCTGCGGCCGTCGCCGTGGTCGCCGCCGCCGCCGCCGCCGCCCCCCTCACCCTCCCTTTGCTGCTGCTGCTCGTCGCCGCGCCCGGGACCACCCCCGCCGCCGAGCGTCGTCAGGGGCGGCACCGCCGGCAGCCGCGCCCCCAGCAGCACGGGCAGCAGGTCCCGCGCGCGCAGCAGGCCGTGCGTCTCCTCCTCGGCCTCGCGCGCCGCGGTCGCCGCCGCGCCCCCCCCGCGCCGGCGGTCGCACGTCTCCCGGCCGCCCAGCGGGAAATTCCAGCCCTCTGCGCGCGCGCTCCGGCGGCGGCGCGGGCGCCCGCCGCCCGCGCGGTCGGCGGCGAGCTGCTCGGCCAGGGGGGTCGAGGTCTGACGGACCATCAGCACGCGCACGGAGCGCTCCCAGAGGAGGAGGTCGCGCGCGGCGGCAGCGGCGGCAGCGGCGGCGGATTGCATGTCCTCCTCGCCGCCGCCGCCGCTGCCGCCGCCGCCGTTGTTGTTGCTGTTGTTGTTAGCGCCGTCTTCGTCGTCTTCTCCTCCGCGCAGGTCGACGTGAGGCGGCAGGATCGCCAGCGAGGCCAAGCGGGCCTCATGCGCGATCTCCTCCACGACCGCGCGGAAAGCCTTCTCGGCCGCGCGCGCCTTGGGCGGCGGCGGCGCGTCGCCCGGGCCGGCGGCGGCGGCGGCCGCCCGCGCGTCGTCGTCGTGCCGGCGCCGGGCGGCGACCGCGGCGCGCGCGGCGGCCAGCTCGGCCGCGAGCATCAGCAACCGGGGCCGGTCTTGCTGCGGGTGCTGGTGATGATCGTCTTGCTCCTGCTGCGGCGTCTGCTCCTGCTGTTCCTGCTGCGCGAGGCTCCCGGCCGCCTCCGCCGCCGCCGCCCCCGCGATGCCGCCGCCGCTTCCCCCCGCCGCCGCGTCGCCGCCGCCGTCGCCGCCGAGCGCCGGCGCGGTCGAGTAAAAAACGATGCCCGCCGCCCGGTAGTCCGGCAACGGCGGCCGGCCGCCCCGGTGCTCCGTCAGATCGACGCTGCGGGCGCCGTACCGGCGCATCAGCTTGAATACAGTCGGGCAGATGAAAGATGTGACGGGCGCGGCGGCGGGGGCGGCGGCGGCGGCGTCGTCGGTGGCGCCCGGCGGAGCGGCGGAGGGCGGCGACGAGGACGCGCGTGGCGGCGGCGGCGGCGGCCGTCGCGGTGCGCTCAAGTCGGGCAGGACGCCGCTTGCCGCCGCTGCCGGTGCTGCCGGAGCGCGCGCCGGGAGATTCGGCGCGCGCCGCGGGACGGCGATGGCGACGACGTCTGACGGGGGGGGGGGCGGCGGCGGCGGCGCGGCGCGCAGCAAGAGCGGCGGGAGCGTTGCCGGAGCTGCCGCTGCTGCTGCTGCTGCTGCTGCTGGGGCAGCAGTTTCCGCCTCCGGCGGCGGAGTCGGCGCGGCCAGAGCCGCCGCCGCCTGGGTGGTCTTGCGAGGGGTCGACGCTCGCCGCTTGGCGGGCTCGGCGACAGCGGCGGCGGCGGCGGCGGCGGCGGCGGCCCCACTGGTGTCTGCGTCTCTGTCCAGCGACCCTGTTGGCGACGGCAGTGGCTGCGGCTGCGGCGGCGCGTCTGCCGTCGCGCGCCTGCGGCGCGCCGGCGTTGGTGAAGCGACTGTCAGGTCGCCCGGTGATGTTGCCGTCGCCTCTCCCGCTGCTGCTGCTGCCTCTGCCGCTGCTGCCGCCTCCCTGGCCGCTGCCGCCGCCTTTTCGGCGCTGGGCGGGCGCCCGCGGCGCTTGGCGAGCGGCGGCGGCGCGGCGTCGTCGGCTGGCGGCCCAGCACCGGGCGTCGACGGCGGCGACGACGCTCCCGCATGGCGCGCAGACGGCGGCGACCGACGGCTTCGCCGCGGGGCGAGCGTCCCGGCGCTCGCGACGCCGACGGCGCGGGCGCCCAGCCGCGCGCGCGTGCCCAGCAGGGGCCAGGCCCCGGCGGGCGGCGCGAGGGGATGGAGTGCCGCTGCTGCTGCTCGAGACGCCATTGCGGTCGATGGGTAATCGTTGAGCCCGCGTCTTTTCAAGGCGTGATGGGGCCTCCAAGAGCCGCCATTCGAGAGCAGGGATCGGTATCCGAAACGCGAGAAGCAAAGGAATGGGGAAGAGTGGACGCCGGAGCTCTGTCGCCTTTGGACCGACGGCGTCCGGCGCCGGACCGGCGACCGGCGTCGCGCAACGCGCCGCGACTGCCTTTGGGTTCAAGCGGCGTTTCGACGCCTTTCGCGCACACACATGGCAATCGGCAGTCACACCACAGCATCCGCGCACGCACGCATTGCGAGCGACCGCCGCTCTTTCATCATACAGGGCGCACCGAAACTAAAAGTCTCGGCGTGTTCAAACATCAAAAAGAGACCCAGAGACCCTTCCCGCCGCGATGCTCGACCCCGAGGACGGCAAGTGCCTGTACGAGGTGAGGGCTCGGACGAGAGAAAGAGAGAGAGAGAGGGAGAGGCGGGATACCTTCCTCCCGAGAGGGGAGGAGCGACAGACGCGAGAAATCGTCTCTCTCGCGCGCCAATCCAATCCAGTCGTCCCGGCAGTCGCACGAGATGGAGGAGCAGCACAATGCGCACTGACACCGACGCGCCCCCTTGTTCATCACCGTCACCCGCCGACCAACGAACAAAACACAAAACACCCCACCAAAAACAAGGTGCTCGGCGTCGCCAAGGCGGCGCCGCCGGCCGAGGTCACGCGGGCCTGGCGCCGCCTGGCGCTCCTCTTGCACCCGGACAAGAACCCCGGCGCGGGCGGGGAGGACGCGGCCCGCTCGTTCCAGGCGCTGCAGCGAATCTACGCCGTGCTGGGCGACGCGGAGAAGCGCGCGATCTACGACGAGACGGGGTCGCTCCAGGACGCCGAGGACGTGTTTTCGGGCGGCGGCGGCGGCGGCGGCGGGCGCCGCTCCGGCGCCGACCTCTACGCCCACTACCGCGCGGCCTTCCGCCAGGTGACGGAGGAGGACCTGCTCAAGTTTGCGGTGAGTGCTTGAGTGCTTGCTGGCGGAGGGACGGGGTTGGTTCAGGCGGGGCATGCTCGCTGGTGTGCCCCTTGCTTGCTTTTCTGCGGCCGCGCGCACGTTTCGCGCTCTCACCCGCTCCGTCGGCCAAAAACACGCAAAACCATAACCCCGCCCCCCAAAAAACGCCAAAAACTCTTCAAAAAAAACAGCGCGACTACCGCGGGTCCGACGAGGAGCGCGCCGACCTCCTGCGCCACCACGCCCGCCTCGAGGGCGACATGCCCAAAGTGTTCGAGTGGGTGATGCTCTCTCGCCCGGGCGTCGACGACCGCCGCTTCGCCGCCGCGCTGGACGCGGCCGTCGCCGCCGGCGAGCAGCGCCGCTTCCCCGCTTACGAGCGGTGGGCGGCGCGCGCGCGCGTCTCCCAGGACCCGGGCGGGATCGACCCGCTGGACCCCGAGGCGGACGGCAAGCTGGAGGCGCTGCAAGGAGGAGGGGGCGGCGGCAAGAAGACCGGGAAGAACAAGCGGAAAAAGATTGGCGGAGCGGCGGCGGGAGCAGTCGGCGAGGAGGAGGGGGAGGGGGACGAGGAGGACGGCGGCGAGAATGGCTGCGGGGGCGGCGGCGGCGGCGGCGGCATGATGTCGCTGGTGGCGCAGATCCGGGGGCGCGGGGCGGGGGCGGCCGGCGGGGGCGGGTTTTTGGCGGCGCTCGAGGCCAAGTGCGCGGGCCACGGGGACAAGGGCGGCGGCGGCGGCGGCGGCGGGCGCGAGAAGAAGGGCGCGGGCGGCGGCGGCGGCGGCGGCGGCAAAAAGGGCGGAGGAGGAGGAGGAGGAGCGGGCGCCGCCGCCGCCGCCGCCGCCGCCGCCGCCGAGCCGACGGACGCGGAGTTTGAGGCGGCCGCCGCGCGCCTGGCGCAGGGCAAGGCGCAGAAGGAGGGTCCTGCGGCGAAGGCGAAGCGGCCGGCCCCCCGGAAACGATGAGCGTAGCAGGGGGCTTTCCCTCTGTTTTCGGTTTTGTCGCCCCAAAAGCGCGCAATGGGCGCCGCCGGCGACGACAACGACGCTGCCCCCTCTGCGCAGCAAAACGAGTAACACACGCAGAAACACTCTTATGCCGTTGGCGTCACAGAACACCAAAGACGTTCGCCGATGGCCAGCCGCCGTTCGGAGGCGATCGCTTGCCTTCGCTGAGGGCGTCCGCCACGAAGGCCTCCTCGCCGTCGGCAGAAGAGGCGTCGCCGGTCGTCTCCTGCGTCTGCGCCGTCCCCTCCGTCGGCGCCGTTTTCTCGCCCGTGCGCGCCGCCCCCGCCTCCGCGACCTCGTCCCGCGCCCTCCCATACGTCGCCCGCGCACCCGCCCGCGCCGACAGCAGCTCCCCCGCCGCCGCCGCCGCCGTCGCCACCACCGCCAGCGCGCCCGCCGCCGCCTCGACCGCATGCAGCAGCTCCGGCGGCAGCGCGAGGGAGGCGGCGGCGGCGGGGAGGCCCGGGCCAAAGTGCCGGTGCAGCAGCGACGCCACCACCGCGCCGTGGGCCAGGGCGTCCAGGGCGTCGGCCGCGAACGCCAGGCAAAAGAGGCGCGCGGCCCAGACCCTGCCCGCAAGGCGCTCCTGCGCCAGGCGCAGGAGGTCCTGCCGCGCGAGGTGGGCGACAAACAGCGCGCCGACCGCGGGCAGGGCGACGAGCGCGCCGCGGCCGAGGCGCGAGAGGAGGCGCGGGCCGAGGGCGCGGCGCAGCAGGGGGGACCGGGCGGCGCGGTCGACGGCGGCGTCGACGAGGCCCGCGATGAGGCCGCGGGCGCGGGTCGGGGCGGCGGCAGAGGCGGCAGAGGCGGTCGCGGCGGCGGCGGCGGCGCGCTCGGCGATCCTCTCGCCCGCCCTCTCGGCGGCCTGCTCTGCCGCCCGCCCCGCGGCCCTCTCGCCCGCGCGCTCGGCCAGCCGCTCCCCCGCCCGCTCGGCGATCCTTTCGCCCGCCCGCTCCCCCGCGCGCTCCGCCGCGCGCTCCGCGACGCGCTCCCCCGCGCGCTCGGCCGCTCGCTCGGCGACGCGCTCGGCGACGCGCTCCCCCGCGCGCTCCGCCCCCCGCTCGGCGCCGCGCACTAGGGCCGTCTCGGCGCCGCGCCCGGCCGCGCGCTCGGCCGCGCGCAGTGCGGTCTCCCCCAAACGCTCGGCGCCGCGCTCGAGCACCTTGAACGAGAGCTTCTCGGCGGCGCGGTGCTGGAGCTGGTGCGCGGCGCCGGCCACGCCGCCCTGGTGGCCGTGGTCGTCGTCGCCATCGTGGCTGCTGCTGCTGCTGCTGTTGCCGCCAGCCGACGACGACGATGCTGCTGACGCTGCTGCCGGCGCCCCGTTTTCTGCTGCTCCTGCTGCTCCTGGTGCTTCAGAGGGCTCGGCGCCTCCCTCCTCTGGCGACGCGGCCGCGGCGCGCCACCGAGACGCCGTCGCGCGCGGTCGCTGGGCGGTCGCTGGGCAGCTGTTGGCAAGAGGGACGAGGCGACGAGGCGACGAGGCGACGAGGCGACGAACTGACGGGCATGAGACACGCGCCGCCGCGACCCCGCCGCTTCTCGACGACGACGGCAACGACGGAGGCGCGGCGCTCCTCCTGCTGATGGAGCTGCTGCTGACGCTGCTGACGCTGCTCCCAAACACTCGCGCGCGCACCATTGAGCGCACACTGCTCCCGATGATGTGCATCGCCGGGCGAGGTGGAAGCGCCAGCAACGACGAAAGCAGGGTTGTGATTCGCCCCGACAGCAGGTTTTCCTCCTTCGTCAATCTTCGTTCCCCGTACAATTGCGGTGCTTATCGGTCAAGAGTGCGCGCGCACGATGCAAGCGAGATGCTCAAAGTGTGACCAGGGGCATGTGGCGGGCCGACGAATCGCTCGCCCGTCCCTTAAAGATGAAGCGCCGGGCCGGACGCCGTGCGCCGATTTCCGCGTCGCCGCCGCTCCGAATTTTGGCCTCAAGTATCGCGCGCGCCACCAACAAGGCCTGCGCACAATCACTCCGCTCCACTTTCATCCCGAGCTTAGACCCCTATCGGAAAATAAAAAGCGACACCCAGCTTTCCCTCCTCGCTCCCTCTGCTGCCGAAAAATGAGCTCCCTTCCGATCGCCGCTGCGATCCTCGCGGTCCTCGCGTGCGCGCCCCTCGCCTTTGCGGCCGAGAAGGGCGCCTCGATCCTACCGCTCAAACCGCAGCCCGTCGGCGCCGCGTGCCAGGAGGTGAGAACCTCCCAGTGAGGGACGAAATCGCCCCGCCGCCGCCGCTCGACCGCCGCCCGAACCGCCATCCTGCCCCCGGCGGGTAGTCATCGCCCCCCCCCCGCCCTCCGCTGCGCCCCGCTCGGCAAGGCACCACCAACACAAAACCCCAGTCCCTCGTGTGCGCGAGCGGCCTCTGCATCGAGGGCAAGTGCGCCGACGCCCTCACCGCCTGCAAGGCCACCGCCGTCGCAGGCACCGAGGCCTGCCCGACATTCTCCGGCCAGGCCTTCAAGCCAGTCCCCCTGACCTCGCCGGCCTGCGGGGCGACGGCGCTCGCCCTGAAGCTGCCGTCGGCGGCGACGGCGGCCAACGCGTGCTACCGCGCGGGCGAGGGGGAGGTGTGCGTGGTCTCGACGCCCAAGAAGCAGGGGGCGTCGGTGACGTACGGCGTGGTTTGCAACGGGCTGGCCGTTGCGACGGGGGCCGCCGACGCGCCCGCGGCGGCGGCGGCGCCCGCGCCCGCGCCCGCGCCCGCAACCCCCGCGGGCAACGGCGCCGAGGCGGCGTCCGCGGGTGCGCGCGCGGTCGTTGTCGCGTGCGTGGCGGGCCTGGTGGCGATGGTCGTGGCGAATTGAGCGCGAGTGGCGACACGTTGTGATTATTTTGGATTCGCCCTTTTTTTTTGTTCGTCGGCGGCGGCGGCGGCATCAGCGGCGTCGGCGGCGGCGGCGGCCCCCGCTCGCCCGACGCGGCACCAGCGGCGGCGGCGTCGGCGGCGGCCCCCGCTCGCCCGACGCGGCACCTTGCCGACTGGCGTCGACTGAATGCGGAAACCTATCTCAGCGCTCGAAATAACACGCGCTAACACACCGCGGAACGTGATTGGTCCGTACCCCTCGATGATCGCTTGTTTTTCTTTCTGCCGCCGGCGCCGCCGACCCTTGCTGCCGTCGCCGCCGCCGCCGACCCTTGCTGCCGTCGCCGCCGCTGCCGCCGCGGAAGCACGACCACGAACGCCAGTCGTTCGCTCGCCGATAAAGCGCAACTGTTTTTGCCGGGTCCCCATCCACACAGCCCTGGTCGCCCCCATCCCAAAGCATCATCGGTCTTGCGCAAGCTCCAATTCGTTCCCTACCATTACTGAAATTCCCCCGCGCGAAGAGGTTTCCTTCCTCCACAAAGCTGGACCACCACTCCCCCCCCCAGAAACACAAATCCTCTCCTCCTCCCCTCTGTCCCGCCGATCGATAAGGAGGATGGAGGCGCTGCGCGCCCGCCCGCTCGGCGCGTTGCCCACCGCGCGGAGGACAGCCGGACCACCTATTGTGCCCGGCCTCGCGCGCTCGCACGCCGCGGCGCGCCGGCGCGCGCCCCTCCCTCCCCGCGCCCGCCCGCCGCCGACGGGCGCCACCGCCGCCGCCGCGACCGCCACCGCCGACGCCCCGCCCGCCCCGTCCCCACCAGGAGCGGCCCACAGCGGCACCGACGCCGGCCCCTCTCCCGCCCCCGGCCCCTCCGACGGCGCCGCCTCCTCCGCCCCCCTCGACTGGTACCGCCAGTGGTACCCCCTCGCCGCCGTCGACGACCTCTTCGCCGACCGGCCCAACGCCCTGCGCGTGCTCGACCGCGAGGTCGTGGCCTGGCGCGACGGCGGCGGCGCCTGGCGCGTGGCGGCGGATTTCTGCCCGCACCGCCTCGCGCCCCTGAGCGAGGGCCGCGTCGAGTCGCGCGAGGGCGGGGCCAAGACCCTCGCGTGCCCCTACCACGGCTGGGAGTTTGACGGCGCGGGCGACTGCGTGCGCATCCCGCAGCTCGGCGCGCTGGCGGGAGAGCCCGCGCCCGCCGGCGCCTCGGGCCGCGACGCGCTGCGGCCCGCGCTCACCTCCCCCAAATCGTGCCTCACTTCCTACCCGGCGTCCGTCGAGCAGGGCCTGCTGTGGGTGTGGGCCGAACCCACCACCACTCCCACAGAGGCCGCGCGCAGCCCGCGCTGCTCGCTTGAGGACTTTCGAGGCGAGGGCGCCGAGGCGCGGCTCGAGGCGGCGAGCACGACGGCGGGGTGGTTTGTGCGCGACCTGCCGGCGTCGTTCGAGGCGACGCTCGAGAACGGTTGAGTTTCTTCTTGTTTTGTTTTTTTGTTTTTTGTTTTTTTGTTTTTTTGTTTTTTGTTTTTTGTTTTTTTGTTTTTGTTTGCGTTTTTTTGTGTCGACTTGCTGTGCTGCTTGTCCGCTGTGGCGTTGTGGTTGTTGCGGCGTCGCCGCAACAAAGAACGAAAGAGACACGCCCAGAACGACGGAAGCGCGCGCGCGCCCCCCGCTGCACGCCCCCCCGCTCTCGCTCCCTCCCTTTTTGTTTTCCAAACGTCCTCTCCTCCTCTCTCTCTCACAGCCTTCCCCCCCCCGCTCCACCCAACACCCGAGCACCGAAACAACCACGCCCACAAACAAAATCGAACAGTCGTCGACCCCGCGCACGTCAACTTCACCCACTCGGGCGTCCAGGGCAACCGCAAGGCCGAGAAGGGCACACGACTGGAGCTGTGCGACCGGCCCTCGCCCTCTGGCTTTTCGTTCCGACAAGACATCAAGCGGGCCGGCCTGCCGCCGGGCGCCCGCGCGCCGCGCGTGGACGTGCGGTTCACCGCGCCCTGCCTGGTGCGGTACGACTTTCCGTTCGTGGGCCGCTCGATGATCGTCTACGTGGTGCCCACGGGCGTGGGGAGGAGCCGCATGCTCGCCCGCTTCCTCCGGCTCGGGGGCGCGGGGTCGGGCGGAAAGGGCGGCGGCGGCGGCGGCAGCAAGGCGGGCGTCTCTTCGTACGTGGCGACGGTCGGCAGCGACGGCGGCGGCGTCGGAAAGCTGGCGGCAAATAGCGCCGCCGCGGCGGGGCCGAGCGACAAGCCGGGGGCGGGCGCGGGGGCCGCCGGCGGCGCCGCGAGGCCCGCGCAGGCGGCCGCCGCTGCCGCTGCTGCCGCCTCGGATGCCGCTGCCGCCTCAGCCGCCCCCTCTCCGCCCCCGGCCGCGGCCAAGCCCCCGCTCATGCGCCGCCTCCTCTTCGCCGTCCTCGGCGCCGTCGAGGCCCATCCCGTCCTCGAGCACGCCCTCGTGCGCAACCGCGTGCTCGACGGCGACAACCACCTCATCCACGTGCAGGAGCGAATCCTCGCCGCGCGCGCCGAGCGGCCAGAGGCGCTCTCCCTGCTGGCGCGCGCGGGCGCCGCCTCGGGCGCGTCCGCCGGCGAGCCGGGCCTGAAGTCGTGGCGCCGGCAGTATTGGATGCCGGGTCAGTCGGACGTCGGGGTGCAGGCGTGGCGCTCGTGGCTGCAGGGGCCGGGCAGGGCGCTGCCGACCTTTCCCCGCACCGCCGCCGACCTCGGCCCCGTGGTCAGCCGGGAGGAGGCGCTATCGCGCTTCAAGCAGCACACGGCGATCTGCCGGCACTGCCGCGACGCGCTCGCCAGCATCGACGGGAGGTGGCTGCCGGGGCTGGCGGCGCTGGCGGCGGCGCTCGGGGCGGCGGCGATGTGGGTGGCGGGCGTCAGGGCCGCGGCGGCGCTGGCGGCGGCGGCCGCCGCCGCGGCCGCGGGGGGCGGCGGGGCGGGCGCGGGAGCAACGTGGGGCGCCGCCGTCGGCGCGGCCGCGCAGGAGCCGGTCGCGTGGGCGCTGGCGGCGGCGGCCGTGCTGGCGTTCATGGCGCGCAGGGCGGTTGCGTGGTTCCGGCAGCAGCTCATCTTTGTGGACTACGTGCACGCGGACAAGAACTGAGCGGGGGGCGAGAGATTGCAGTTTTTTTCGCGCTCGCGGCGGCGGCGGGAACGACCGGGTTTTTTTCGTCGCTCGTCGCCCCGACCCCTCGCCTTGTTTCCCCTTTCTAATCCTCTTGTCCTCTTTTGCCCTCGCTCGACCTTCAATTCCCTCGTCGTCCTGTAATACAACCCAACAGGCCCCGTACGTATTGCGACCAACTGCCGCTTGTGGGAGGTTTGTCGATCGACGCGAGCGGCAGGGCGCTAAGGAGACCCTCCCAAGCGACGCGCGCGCGCCCCTCGCGTCGGCGCCGACTCAAGATTTCGATCAGCGGGGGCCCCTCCTTCGCCCTCCTCCTCCCACAGCTGCACTGCACTTCGTCGCGAGTGGTCCCGCATCGCATATTCCTCATCTCCACCCCTCCCTCACTGGGCGCAGACAGAACAAAACCCGACGAAACGAAAAAATGGCGTCCCTCTCCACTGCCCCGGCGCGCGCCATGGGCGGCAAGGTGCGTCGACCTCTCCTCGTGAGGCGCCTGCATCAGACGCTCCCGACACGCCCAGCGCACGTATTGCACAGCACTGGCGCGCCCGCACGGCGACGGGATTGGGGCCGAACTGATGATGTTTGTGGGAGGAGTTGGGGGTGGGGGAGTGGGGGGGGGACCCCCCCGCCTCTCTCTCTCCTTGTTCGTGGGCAGCATCGGGCGACGGGTGCTCGCGCGCGCGGGTCAGGCGGACCGCCCGCGGCCGGATCGTTTCCATCGCGCGCGCGCCCCGCGCCAGCAGACGAAACAAAGGGCGCTTTGCCCGAGCTCGAGCGCGACCGCCGCCGACGCCGACGCCGACGCCGACGCGCCTCCTTGCCCCTCCTCCTCCTCCAAAACCGAAAAAAAAACAAAAAACAGGCCGTCTCGGTCTCGCGCCGCGCCCCGCGCGCCCGCGCCGTCGCCGCCGCCGCCGCCCAGTCCTCCACCACCACGCCAAAAAAGGTCCTCATGATGGGCGGCACCCGCTTCATCGGCCTCTACCTGGCGCGCCAGCTCGTGCGCGAGGGCCACGACGTCACCCTCTTCACCCGCGGCAAGTCGCCGATCACCACTCAGCTAGCGGGCGAGACCGACGCCGATTACACCGCCTTTAAATCGTCGGTCAAGCACATCAAGGGCGACCGCATGGACTTTGACGCGGTCAAGGAGATCCTGAGGGGCAGCGGGTTCCAGGCGGTGTACGACGTCAACGGGCGCGAGGGGGCCGAGGTCGCGCCCGTCGTCGAGGCGCTGGGCGGCGGCGGCGGCGGCGGGTCGCTCGAGCAGTACCTCTACTGCTCCTCCGCGGGCGTCTACTTGAAGAGCGACCAGATGCCGCACCGGGAGGAGGACGCGACGGACGTCAAGTCGCGCCACAAGGTACGGTGGTGGGAACGGATCGGAGGGACGGGGGGAGAGAGAGCAGCAGCAAGCTTAATGGGGGGTGCCTTTGTTGTTGTTGGCGGCGGCGGCGGTGGCGGGTTTTCGCGCCCTCTCTCGCTCGCGCTTTGCGCGATCCGTCGGTTTTCTCACCTGGCCGTACCCCCCGGAGAAAAAAAACAAATACATCATCATCAACACAACAGGGCAAGCTCGACACCGAGACCTACCTGGCCAAGTCGGGCGTCCCGTGGACCTCGATCCGCCCCGTCTACATCTACGGCCCGCTGAACTACAACCCGGTCGAGGAGTGGTTCTTCCACCGGCTGGCCGCGGGCAGGCCCATCCCCGTGCCGGGCTCGGGCAAGCAGGTGCGGCCTCGGCGCCGCGTTTTCCCTTTTTTTTTCCGTCGTTTTCTGCCGCCGCCGCCGCCGCCGTTTCGTTCCGTCCTTCTCCTCTGGTCATTTGGCGAGATGCGTCGCCGCCGCCTCCCGTGCTTCCGTACTCGGCCCTTTCGGCCGCCGCGGGGTCGCCTCGCCCCCGCGGCCGCCGTCCCGTTCTTCACGTCTCTTCCCTGTTTTTCGCGCGCTTTTGTGTTTTCGGGGGTTTTCTTGTTTCACCCCGGTCGCTCGTCCGCGCCCGCGCTCGGGCTCGGGACCCCGGGCCGCCTCGACGCGCCTGTCAGGCGATAGGTCTCTCACTCCCCCGCCCGCCCTCGCAACAACCACAACAACACCAAAACAAACACCAAAACAATCACCCAATCGAACGAAAACATCGGCGAAAACGAAACAAAACGAAAAAACAAAACAAACCCCAGGTGACGCAGCTCGGGCACGTCGCCGACCTGGCCGACGCCTTTGCGCGGTGCCTCGGCAACCCGGCCGCGCACAACGAGGTCTTCAACGTCGCGGGCGAGCGCTTCGTCACGTTCGAGGGCCTCGCGCGCGCGTGCGCGGTCGCCGCGGGCAAGCCCGAGCCGGAGATCGTGCGCTACGACCCCAAGGCCTACGACTTCGGCAAGGCCAAGGCCTTCCCCTTCCGCGACCAGCACTTCTTCGCCTCGGTCGACAAGGCCGAGCGCGTGCTGGGCTGGCGGCCCAAGTTTGGCCTTGCGGACGGCCTGCGGGACTCTTACAGCAAGGACTTTGGTCTGGGGAAGTTCCGCAAGGCGGCGGACTTCACGGCGGACGACATCGTGCTCGCGGGCAAGAAGGTGCTAACGGCCGTGTGAGGGAAGGGCCGGCCGGTCTCTGTCGAGCGAGAGAGAGAGAGCGAGAGCGGGCCAGCGCCGGGGCGGGACGTGCCTCGCCGCGTGTGTGTTTTTTCTTGTTCTGTTCGGCACGCGTCGAGCCTGGGCCAGGGGATGGTGTGGTCAACCGCCCGCCGCTGCCTCGCCGCCCCAGCATCGCGGGTCGCGGCGCGGCAGATGGAGGGGCTGGCGCTCGTGTGCGAGACGCTCTCTTAGACGACAGGAGGAGAAACGCGCCCGCACCGCCCCCCCCCCCCCCCCCCCCCCCCCCCCCCCCCCCCTCCCTTGCCCCTCCCCCCCTCCACGCCCCCCCGCCGGCCGCCCCGCCCCCCCCCGCCCCCCCCCCCCCCCCCCCCCCCCCCGGCGGCGCGGCGGCGGCCCGC
>Ga0105055_10005625_pt1 | contig 17604 bp, 24 predicted proteins | sample BON03_FD_78090 | JGI IMG/M metagenome (GOLD analysis project Ga0105055, IMG submission 78090) | Freshwater microbial communities from Lake Bonney liftoff mats and glacier meltwater in Antarctica - BON-03 | ecosystem: Environmental > Aquatic > Freshwater > Ice > Glacier meltwater | place: Lake...
TCGTGACATGCATTCGTGACATGCATTCGTGACATGCATTCGTGACATGCATTCGTGACATGCATTCATCGTGCGTACATGTCTCATTCGTACGTGACATGTTTGCATGAGTGTTCGCGAGTTCGCGAGTGGGTATCTTTTGGAATGTCAGCCATCGTTTTGTGATGTATTCTGCCCTTCCCCTCCGGTGTGCTTTAAGGGTTGCGACTCTTTTTTGTGGCCTCATTATTTTCCTCGAATTTTCAAAACAAATGCAGAGAGGCGTGTATGGGAAAGCCAGCCACATGTTGCAAAGGTAGTTCGCCTCGCTGCCTTCGCGGATGCTGATGCTCGCGTGCGCTGCTCTGTGAGACCCACGACACGCGACCCGCGACCCACATAGATGCGCACTGACTCACACGGACGCACAAACGCAACACACACAGACGCATACAGACTCACACGCACGCACACACGCACGCACGCACAAACACACTTCGAACACGCACACATGCACATAAATACATACACACACACCATGAAAACCGACACACGCACAAACACGGGCACATATAAAGGGCATGAACACATATCTCTCACACATGTCTCACACGCACCACTCAGCAAATGTGACTCAATGCCACACTTGAAACGTACACACATACAGTGCGAATGTGATTGTTGTGTTCGCAATACACTGCAACACACTGCAACAACACACTTCAACACACTCAATGTGTATATTTCGTCTGCACCAACCACGCCACACACACATAGGCGCGTCCACACAAATACAGATTTACAACAGAAAGAAAGTGAGTGCAGGGGGAGGGGGGAGGGGGGTCGCTCGATGGGTGAGCGGAAGAATTTATTGAAACAATGCGGAGGGAGGAGGGGGGTCTCCTTTTAAATCCGGGAACTAGACGATTTGTGTTTTTACTTATTACATATATCTACGCAAAAAGATGTGGACATCCGAGTCACTGCAACATATTGCCAAAAACTACAACACACTGCAACAAAATCGCTGGCATGCATCACACATATGTGTGATGCATGAAAGCAATTTTTCCCCTCCGACGGAGATTCATCTTGGGGTGGAGGAAGTCGCTGCAAGACACTGCAAAACACTGCGAAACACTGCAGAACGCTGCAACACACTGCAACACACAGCAACACTCCGCAACACACTGAAACACACGCGATACAATGCACCACATAGCACTAATCTGCACTACTCTGCATCATACCGTACCACACCGTGTCACACTGCACCGCACTGCAACACACTGCATTACATTGCAGCATACTGTAACACGCTGGGCGGAGGAAGGAAATGGAAATCACTGAGTCACGGTCGATCAGTGAAGTACGGAAAGGAAATGGAAATCTCTTAGTCGATGGAAATCACTGAGAGTGGAGCAAGGAAGTGTTCATGATTGGGTCGGAAAAAAAGAAAACCGACTGTCGGACGCCCTTCTTCCCCTACGTCGGGAAAGGAAAACGTGTAGAATTCCAACAAATCTGCACGGGGTTGATCGCTCGGCGAGGAGAATGTATACGTGGGCAATGGCAAGACAATAAAGACACTGCAAACGACCATTTGGTACAAACGTGATTGTGTTATTAGGCAAACTCGCGAAGACCTTCTTTCCGCCGATGGAACCTCTCAAAAAAGGACGTCAACAAAAACGTCATCATAAAATAATTTCTGGGCCAAACTAGAAAACTCTGTTCTAGAACTCAACGTGTGTCGCTGCGTGACCAGAGATGATGATGCTTACTTTGATTATCACTGTTGGAGAAATACTTTAATAGTTGCGCTTAAAACTCTCTTGTCTCTTCTTATCTAGCTGCAAATAGTGAGTGGCGTTGTTTGTCTTGTCTTTGTTTCTTGCAGGTGATAAAAAAATTGAAAACATTCATGTCGAATCTAGCGTTATTGTTATAAGGTCCTACCCTCCTGAGTACCCTCGCTCCTCTACCCCCCTAAAACCGGCTTTGCCAGAGACTCAGGCTACGAACGGACATATTCAAAACTACCAAAAGTGATCGAGGTTGAATGGGAAATTACAAAAACAGCAGGACGTCTATATTTTGATTAATTGTTCTTTCAACAAAACTAGATGCAGCTTGCGTTCAAATATTTTGGGTGGTTTCGGGCACAAATGACGCCAGCTGCTGATGACACGATAAAGATGACACCGTACGTAATACTGAGTAATCTTGGTACCATGATTCTTTTCTGCTACTTTTTTTAACGATCCGTCCACATCTTGACCATGCAAACAACCAAAAACCAAAATATGGCTGGTACAAAGGTTCAAACCTCGAAGTTTTGAAAATGACCAATTTTTCCTGATTTGGCCCGATTCAGCGGCGAAACCGGTTCTAATCCCTCCACCCCCCCATTGTTTCTTTGTATTTCTTTCCCTTCTTTTCCCCTGTTAATCCTTTTTTTGTTTTTCGTTTTTTGTTCTTTTGTTGTTGCCAGTGTTTGTGTTTATTGTTTTGTGCGTGAGTTTCTTCGTGTGTATGCGTGCACGTATTTGGCCACTCTTTTTTCTCGTGCCATGATGGCAACAATCAGACCCATGTGTGTCGGCCACCGATGATAAAGCCAAGCAAAAAAACATGAATATGGAATATTTTCTTGACACGAAAATCCATGAAAAGAAATAAGTGAGAACTCATGTACATGAATATTTCAAACGGATGATCGCCAGCGACCCCCTTCATCAAGACAGAAAGCACAAATGCACTTTGTCACTTTTGAAACTTGGACTATGGGATGGAAGCAAACCATGATTGTACAATTTTTTAGACAAAAATCGATGTTGGGGATCGAAATGACCAAATTCTCAAGTAAGTGCACTGAAATTCAAATCGTAGACCTCTTGTTGGGTTGACAGTAATTCAAGAATATCTGGAGGAGGGAGCAATTTTTTCAAGAAAGTGCCACTCATGGAAAGATTGCTGTTGTAGTTGATCAGAGTTGATCAGTGATAACGGCGAAATCGGCTCACGGAGTCGCCCGTACCAGCCTGAGGCGTATAGGCCATCCGGCCCGGGCTGATTTTCTTTTGGGCTGAATAACAATTGTTTTGTTCTTTTCCTTTTTTGCTTAGCCTCCATCCCCTCACTTAAACCATCTCTTCTCCAATTTGTTTCAACTACGTGCCATTGTCATTCTATTTTACTGTTGTTGATTCACAGAAACCCAATCTTTGAACCTATGTGTGTGTTTTTACTTATTTCTCTTCTGTCTTTGCCGCAGGCTCCCTTGACAATGATCAGTGGATTTCAGATTTGAGTCCCTGTTTGCAATTTTTGTCGTTATCACAGCAGGATTCCACTATTACTTTTACTTTTACACAGTTTCTTGACGGTATCGGAAATGATATTGAACCATTTTCACACTTTTGCTGTGCCTTTTGTGTCTAACGCCCTTGGTTTGCTCATCTTACTCAAGCGTTGTCTTGACGTTACCTTTCTTCAGCAGCTGGCGACGCGGGGATTAAAAATTGTTTACAACATGATACACTTGGTCCGGATAAGGCCTGTGGTATACCCACCGCAGGTACTAATCAACTCGATATTTAATATTGGGTATTTCTGTGTATCCTACCGCACAATTTGATTTCAAGTGTGTGGCACACTTGCGGATCAAAATTTGGTTTCCGGTACCATGTTTTGTACCAATGGGTTTTTTGCACGCCATTTTTTGGTTTTTTTCCTTGTTCTTTCTTGTCCTGCGAGGTTCTTTGTCAATGTCGTCGTGTCAGCCCCAGAAAGCCCATGTATTTCTTGACATTGCGATCAGATCACTATGTCATGTATTTCGCGGATGCGTTGCAAATGTACATGCACAGGAGCCGCCAGCATCGTGTTCCTCTTTCTTGCTTGTACACTGAGCCTTTCGAGCTTGTTATAATAATTGTCTTCCACTACTGCACCACGCCCTCCTGCCCACAAAATTAATTTGTTCAAACATGTTTTTGCTGACATTATATTTGGAGCACACGGGGCCCGAATGTCTCTTGTGCTTTTTGCACGCCACGGAGCAATCAGAATTAACGTAATGCCCGATGATGAAACAACATGGCAATACATTTTCCCTCGTATGGCAATCGCCAATTACGGGCATTCTATTATTGTGTTTTCGCCATGCTTGCCTAACGGCATGCAAATTTCTCACGCGTTTGCACTGTTGATATTCCAATGTGCTCATGCTCTTCTCGCGTGTTCCAAGGCCCAGTGCATGCTCGCAAAAGTGTCCATTCGCTCGCACTTGGATGTGATTGTGCAAGACAAGGAAGACATTAATTTGTACATAAATCACGCGTATGACACAATTTCCACATAGAACAAAAAAATTCAAAACGGAAAACACAATTGCGATATAACGTTTGAATGAATAAACCTATTTTGAAATTTATTTGGTCATACTAACCACACACAAATGCGAGAATATATAATTTATTGTTGATTAATGCATAAAAACACCCATTGGGGTGCGATTTTCAAAATCGGTCTATTCGTAGTATTTGTGCAACTCAGACGATCACAACAACAATCGTGTTTGTCAAACATAATGCGTATTATCAATTTCTATCCATAGTTTGCATCTTGACATTTTGGCCCATTCGTTCTCCACACTGAAGACATTGTCTTAGGAACAGTAAAATTTGTCTTGGCAAAATTTGAAAATATTTCCCCAGGAATATTTTCTAAGCTTGTCTTCTGATGCCTCTGCCATTCAAGCTCTCGAAACATCACGCTCTTGCCTGAGGCAGAAATGCATTTTTTCATTGCCGAAAAAACTTTGGCTTCTTCAAATGCGGGATAGGAATCATGAGATTTAGAATACATGTTGTTTTGTTTACAATAAACTTATTTTGAAACTTATGTGGCCATACTAATAAAGACCTCAGGCCCTCACTGTAAGCATTTGTCCACTCAAGACACATACACATAAAAACGCAGTTTTCGTGTAAAAATATGAACATAAAGCACATGTGCTGGCCATAATCTGGTCGCTTCTGATTTAGTCATCTCTACTTTCAAAATCATTCCATGATAAACACATAATCAGTGTCTGATTTTTTGATCTGAAATTCTTCTTTTGCTGGCTCTTCTTGCATTTGATGGATGTCGATCAACTTGAGCTGTTATAAAAGTCAATGTATTTTTACTGGCTATTTTTATTAGACCCACAAACAAACATATAACCTGTGTAGAACAGACTGGTTTTGAAAGTCTCGCCCCAACGGGTTGACTGAATCATAAACGACTAGACTATGCCCACTACCTGTCCAACAAGAAATTCTATATTTTCGTGTATGTGTCTGGAGTGCACAAATGCTTACATAAGGGTCAGAGTCTTTGGTCAGTACGACCAAATAAGTTTATCAAGGAATGCCAAGTGGGTTGGGGGATTGGTCTTCAAGCCAAGGTGGGACCCCGAAGTAAAAGTTTGAGTCGTCTCCGGGTGCACGGTGCACATTGTCATTTGCTGGCCAGAAGGACTCACCACGATCGAGGCACCAGCGCAAACGTCTGAATATCTCAGCACTTTGCATTCTCAGCTTGTGCTCACAGCCATGTGTGTCGGGTGCATCCAACATTATTGAAAAAAAAAGACAAACACCTTTTTTTTATGAGGAATTAAAAAAATCTGTTTTTAAGAAAAAAACATATATAAGGTATGCTTCAGATATCTCGAAAAATTCAGAATTCAATATGAGCTCTGCGGCAGAACAAGTATTCGCATGTTTGGAACTGAGGGAACATCTTATCATAAAACAAGACACCATGAAGCAGCTCAATACTATGTTGTGTAGTATGAAGAGAATAGAGCAACTCCCAGAAAATAGGACAACTGTAGAGAGGATGAAAGAAAATGTAAAATCCAGCAAAGCATACTTATCCAAGCAGACTGATGATTCTCCCACATTGAACATCGCCAACTTATTAAGACAGGAAAAATGGGTGCATATTCTTGAAAAGTGGAAAGAATATATGATTAATCCGGATGTGGTGATGGCGACCCTCAGTGCGCTGTCTAGTCGTGATCATCATTATAGTACTTCAGCAGATTCACCTACAAGTTTTGTGCCATTGATTTTGCCTCGATTGCATGTATGGACGGTTGCTAATCAGGTTTCCGGGATAGCAAACATGATTAAAGCTGGAGTGTTTGATCTGGTTGAAGAGACAATGCGAAAGCATACCGAAAACCACGCACTTGTGGCAGCAAGCATTGAATTTCTTCTCGACTGGTTCCTGATGATGGATCATATTGACAAAGAATGCGTTTGGCATTTGAAAATAATGGGAGGTATTGTTTATGGATTCAAGAATGTAGAGACTCCGTCCCTCGATGGCAGTTACAATAACGAGTGGTACGACAATCTTGTCCGCGACGAGACTGGTCTGGAGCTTACAGAGGATCCAGCTGACAGTGATGTGTTTTTTGAGCCTTATTTGAGGATCACAGACACGGTTGACGACGTTGGGGAAGAATACACAGAAGCCTCAGATGAGGCTCCAGAGAAAGATTTGGTGAATGCGCAGAGGTACATGGATGAGTGCACACAGAACAGTATGGTGTATCAAAACGTTGACCTGAGACCTGTAGTGCATCAAGTCATGCAATGGCTGCGTACTATTACACAACAACAACTCCCCAAACATGGGTGAAAGCAGATCAGAGCTCTGGCATTCTTACAGACTGCGCTCAACACAAACATAATATGAGGATGGCCTTGATTGAATGCGGTGTTGTACCATTTGTCGTGCGCCAAATAATAATCACAAAGCCACGCTCATGAGAAATCGGGTTCTGGATGCACATGATCCGTGCGTGTAAACTCCTTCTCAATTCGCATATTACTCTTTGATATATACGTTCATGATGAAAACAGACAATGATGTGATTGTGGCTGAACTCTCCAAAGCAGGCGCCATTACTGTTATACTCAACACTCTCGAAGAAGCATCCATGAAAAACAGCCCGTTTGAGTTTGAATTCGCAGGCAAAGACAGAAAAGATGTCTATTATGTGGCTCACATCCATCATCAGTGTTACAAAACGACGGAAAACGACGTTCCTTTGCACAACATCTCAGAGCTTGCATTTGTCGTGCTGTCGAAAATGTGCATCCCCAACTGATTCACAATCAACTCAAAAGACTACAATGAAAACATGGCGTACTTTCAACAACATGGTGGCTTGAATCTGTTGACAATGGGATTGCTCAGTTTCACAAACATCGAACAAAGTGCAAACGCGCAACACAATGGCATGTCTGCTGAATATCACGAAGAAAGGCTACGTAACCTGGCTACTTTAGAATTGATGGCACCCAACTCACACAATCAGTGGATGGCAGCACATTCTGAAAGAAAAAACGCACTCTCGAATGTATTTGCAGAACAACTGCAGTCGGCTTGAATAAAACAAAATCAGATGCTACGTTTTCGAAATTTTTAATAAATCTCGCAACTCATTTATGAACTAGGCGTCCGAGATATCTTCAATGATGATATTGTCATCATTGCACCAATTTTGAAACACAACTTATGTTTCAATCACCTGATACACAGTGCCATACAACAAATTGTAAAACAAAAACAGGCATGACCTAAATAAACCTCTCTTGAAACTTATTTTGTCATACCAACTAATGACTCTGGCACTCATGTAAGCAGTTGTGCACTCCAGACACATGCACGAGAATATGTAATTCCTGGCCGAATGATGCTTGAACAACACCAGTGGTGGCCACTGTCTAGTTGCTTATGATTTAGTCAACTGTGCTTTCAAAATCAGTCTATTATGCATCAATATTTATTAAAAATCCGCCATCAAAAAATCACCTTTGATCCACCTCATCCAGTCTTTTTCCTGAAAAATACAACTCAAACACACACTCAATTGTTGCATTGACTAGTTTTTTGCTTTCTTCTGATGAGGCGCGGTACAATCCTCGTCAGCTGCATTGCGGGCAGGTTTGCCTTGGGTGGAATGGTCTTCTTCTTCGAATTCTTCGATTTCATCCTCATCTTGGTCGTCAAGTACGAAGCTCTCTCCCACGAGCTCCTCCTTGTTATCCTCACACCTGCGAAACGAAATAGACAAAACCTTCTGGTTGGGTTCGCCTATGCATGTCGGGGCCCAGAATTCTCACTGAGTGTCGGCAGTAACACTCGTGCCCAAATTCGAGCAAAAATGCCAAGACAGCGCGCCCTTCAAGCCAAAGATTTGCGAAATAGCTTGGTGTTTATGGCCAGGAGTCTTCCTACCAATCATCACCAGGTGGGGACTGCAGGTGTTGGACGCAATGTGCATACTGAAGCGTCCGTTCTCATGCTGTTTCTGCAGATCCAGGTTTGATTTAAATTGCTTTTATTACTGGAAACAGTAGTTTAGAACCCTTGGTTGAGGTTCTATGTGCTCAAATCCATGTGAATCTGAGTTGACGTGTTTTCGGCCGGAATCGAACCGTGGACCTTACGGATTACTAAATTTCTTAAGTGCCGCGCTCTCCGCCACTGAGCTATGGTGACGGATGAATCGCCGAAAATCCTTTAGGACCCTCTTAGGTAGATATGCTTGCAACTGACGTGCTGTGCTCCGACACATGGGTACGCATGGTGCTGCACTGTCCAATCAGATCCACTTTCGCAGTCACAGAGTACACGTAGACAGCGTGGTTGTTGTCAATGTGCGTTTCTACGTCAAGCGTAGCAGAGGATATTGATGTCATCAGGATGTGTGTATTTGAAACAACAGAAACGCTTAAATGCTGGATTCGTCCAGTGATCTATTAATAGAATATACTTGTGTTTTTTTAACAATCTATTTTTTGATATATTTTATTTTGATCAGAATACGATTCAAATTTATAGTTGTAAAAATTGGATGAGAATAAACTCTTTCACTTGATAGCTGACACAGCATAAGGCTTGCGGTGAGTCAGATTGTCAGGTGGGGGGGAGGGTTGTCGTCTCTTGAGACGAGACACAACAGAGTGTTCTGGACCAGACACCTAATACTTTCTTTTTGAGGGAGGGTCTGAACTGGATGGGGTATTGAGAATTACACTGTTCTGGTCATTGTGCAAGAAAAATATGGAGACGCAAATGCTTTCTGGAAGTGGGTTATTTGAATCCCCAATCAGATTTGGTCTTAGTGACTTCTTTCCTCCACACAGACGTCATTGAGCAGTGCAATACACATAAACGCAATTGAGAACTCGTCGAATTTCTTCCTCAGAAATACTTGGTCAACCGCTACACTTTCCATATCATAATAAGCCATTGAAAAATCATCGAAAATTAATGTAAAGGCAGTTGTCAGTTTGGAAGCATACGTGTAATCGTTATCTGGTCTGTACTTTCGTGCTATCGGCGAGCACTTACGAGTATCAATTGCCAATACACGATGCAAAAGCTGGGCTATACCATCTATGGTTTTGTTTACAAATCGCTCGATTGCTTCACAAGCTTTCGTGCAGACGCGTTTCCAGATTTCCTGCAGATCTGCTTGGTTGTAGAAAACCTCATACGCCTCAATAATTCTATCTTCAAAAATCTGGAAATTTTTCATGTCCTGTGTCTGAGCTGTGAGTTTGTCGCCTGAAAATGCCACATAGTGCATGTCATTTAAGATAGCTTTAACATCCTGAAACGTTGGTGGATTATATTGTTGGAGACACCGATGCAGCATCCCAAAACACACGACGAACATGTTGTACTGTACAGGATCGCATTTTCGAACATTCCACATAGTATTTTCGATATCGTCAAAATGAACACCTGAGAACAAATGGTGCAGCACGTTTCGTCGGACACCGTGCTCTACAGCAATCCCAACCCCAAAGTCAATGATGCTTAGACATAGCTTACCATTTCTCATTTTGCACAAGATGTTATTTCCATGCATATCGTAATGTCCAATCTTGTTTCTAGCAAGTATTTGGTAATCTGCTGCCAGTTCGTTGTGGCACTGATGATATCTTCCACTGTTGTCGTGAGATCTTCCTCTTCCCCATATTCATAAAGAGGTTTCCCAGCATCAGTGACATACAAGAAAAACAGCCCCTCTTGATTCTCTTCAATCAACTTGACCAGCTCGTCTCCTTCATGTAGTACGTTACTTCTACAATCTGCTACCTCTTTCTGATGTGTTTTTACATTTCGACTGATTTGTTGTAGGGCTTGAAAGTCGGCAGAGTTCCAACTGATTCCCGTATAATATAGCAAGAACGGAGTAAAGACCCTGGTTGGGTCGACAGCTTTGACTTCATTAAACAAATTGATTTCTTTGATAATCGAATCATAATCACACATGGCGTCTACAATAAGCGTGTAAACTCCATCCGTACAATCTATGGCCTTCATCGCATCGTGTACTTTACACACGTGTCTTTCTGGGCCAATAATACCATAGAAAGCTTGTTTGACTTTTTCTTTGAATTCAGGGTGGTGTTCAAGAGTGCATATAGAATCTACTGTGCAGCCATGTATACAACCACATTCGCCATGCTCATTTGTATGGGCATTTTTCCGAAGAAGCTACATTGAATCTCACTGTTGGGTTATTTATTCCATACAAACTTGCATATATAGTGTAAACCATCGCAAGGCTTATTTTGAAGTAGATTATATACAAATGCAAAAAAAAAAAACATGATATGTGTTGGCTTCAGATCTTATAGCAAATCACAGTTTCTCACTTTGGTGAGCATAAAAGACTGCACCTTGAGAGTTCCAAACAAAAATGACCATTATTTCTTTACGAGCAATAATAAAAGCAATCTTCACTTCACTTGAAGAGTTGAGATCATCAGTCGTAATAGTATCTGAAATAGTTTGTATACAACGGATTCGAATGTAGGGTATATATTTTATTTGTCTTGCCACAGGGTTCTGGCAGTTCCGGACAGAGATTACCAGAACATGGCTTGCAATCAGTGTATAACAGCGTTAAAGTAGGTTTGTACATGCCAACCAGACAGCTTATACATTCCCAGATGTAATTGTGTGTCCGCATCATAAACATATTTGAACCGCATGTCGTTTGTGTCGAATGTAGATAAGCTTTGGCACAGGTTTCTGTAGCAAAATTGTAATTCTTGCTAACAAAATTCGGATAATATGCATTGATATTCTCTTTCAATTCATCCCACGAGACGCTGGAGATTTGTTCAATAATCAAACCCCCATTTATGAGACCAGTTGACTGAATGTCAACACAAAAAATAATGATTTTAAAAGTATAAGATGAATTGATCTTCACGACCTGGCAAGCACATTGTATTTCGAGAAGTCGAATAAGTACCAAAAGGACATGGTGTGCATGATGTAGATGCTGTAGCAAATGAAATCCAAATTTTGGGGCAATTTTGATACAAGGTGGAGCCAGGAAATTGGACAAACGTCCCTCGTGGAGCCTGAACACACGACATACCAATATGTGATGAATACAATCCTACAAGACATGGTGTACACTTGGTATCTGATGCCCTTTCAAATCCAGGCATGCATGTACAAGACTCTTGATAATTGATTGCTGAATTGTTTGGTGTTGTGTGATTGTGCGGGCAGCGCACGCAATACAATTTCTCGTAATAATACCCTGGCATACAACCTGTGAGTTGTGTACATACTTTATCAGCTGTAATGAAGACACTGTCCACTTGACACGACTGGCACATTGCGGATCCAACTTGTGTCTTGTACTTGGGCACAGCACATACTGTACACGAACTTGTTTCAGTAACCCAATATTTTCCACTGTCGCACAACACACAACTTGAAACCCCATTTCCAGATGCTTGGTTCGTAGGGCATGACAGACATCTCGTTTGATTTGTTGATTCCTGATATTTTCCTGGTTCGCATTGTTTGCATTGTGATAGTCCCGCAACATCTGCATATTTTCCTGGTTCGCATTGTTTGCATTGCAATAGTCCCGCAACATCTGCATATTTTCCTGGTTCGCATTGTTTGCATTGCTATAGTCCCGCAACATCTGCATATTTTCCTGGTTCGCATTGTTTACATTGCTATAGTCCCGCAACGTCTGCATATTTTCCTGGTTCGCATTGTTTGCATTGCGATAGTCCCGCAACGTCTGCATATTTCCCATTGTTTGATGTGCAGCCTGATATCGTGTTCAGAGCCACTAGGGAAGAGTATTTACCAACTGGACACTCTGTGCACAATTGAGCCGTCAGTTTGTACTTGCCAGCCGCACACTCGCTGCAAATTGCCCCGTTTTGTCCGGTGTATCCACTATTACATAAACAAGCAGTAAAATTCACACTATGTTCCCCTTCCAGTTTGTGCAGACAGAAGTCCCAGTTATAGACTTGTATTTTCCAACAGTACATCCAGTGCACGTCCCCCCACTAGGACCCGAAAACCCGGTATTACATAAACAAGCAATAGCGTTTGCACTGTTTATAAGAGAGCTTGAATTTGCTGGGCATTTTGTGCAGACAGCAGTTCCAGAAGAAACAGAATTGTAGTTGCCAACAGTACATCCAATGCAGTTAGTGCTACCTTTAGCTGAAGTTAAGCCAGCTAGACAATCTTGACAATCTGTCTGATCAGTACTCTTGTGTTGATTGATTGCACAATCCGCACATGATGGTAATACTGGACGCACATTAGGATAAAATGCGTACGTGTCAGTGTAATCCTCACGCGCTTTAAATTCACCGTTTCGACATATAACACAGTCACCATATTCTCAGTGTTCATATTCTCCCTCACCAAGACCAAAATACCCTTTCCGTCCACGGTCTTCCATATAATAGTTGTTTTCACAAATAGAGACTGGATAAAACAACGATGAGAGCATATATCCCCATATTATTTCAATATTTAGAATAAATAATACAAATATCAGTATGTACTTGCTCACATAACTTTTCAAATTATACAAACGTGTGTTAGTTGTTTGGAGTTCTATATATATATGTTTTACGGCATAATTGCAATTTTGATAATCGAGAGTATAATATAGATGTGTATAATCCTGGGCAACATGAAAAACAAAAAATATATTGTGACAAAACTTTTTTTTGACCTCATGAACTCAAACATGATTTGTTCTGGCGATTGACAAAACATATCAATAAACTTGTTTTGAAACTTATGTGTCCATACTAATCAAGACCTCGGGGCCTCATGTAAGCATTTGTCCACTCGAGACACATACACATAAACCACAGATTTCGTGTCAAAATATGCATATAAAATACAGGTGGTAGCCTTAATCTAGTTGCTTCTGATTTAGTCAACTCTACTTTGAAATCAGTCTATTAAAGACTCTGGTTCTCATGTAAGCATTTAAGCACTAGAGATACATACACGTAAAAAAAATTCCATGTTTAAACGCGTGGTCGCTTATGATTGTGTCAACTCTACTTTCAAAATCAGCATACACTGAATGTGATTCGTTCTACTCGTTTATATTAAAATGTCATGAATCAAAGCAATCAATTCTTGATCATCAATAAATCCCTTCTACAACCATTTCCAAAAATAGAACATCTTTCAGTTTGTCATATAGTAACTCGTCAAGCAAACTACTGGTCAGACTTGACCCACGCAGCCGTCTTTTCAGAGTCAGCCTGAACTCAAGAAATTCCAAATTTTGTTCTGTCTTTTCAAACGCATTTTTTTTGTTTTCTTTTCCGTATTAATTGGTCTTTGTATGTTAGTTCTAGACATGTCCATCGAGTTGCAGGGTGTAGAATCGTGTCCAGAAACTGTACAACTCGAACAAAATAGTGGATGCAACCAACGTGATGATCTCTGTGGAAAAAAATATAACGAAACTGTACACACGACAATGCACAATGCATATGCAACAACACAGGACAAATTTATTTATTGCACAGCACCGAGGTTGTATGACACTTGCGTTAAAAAAAGGAGTACGAGCGTTTATGTTAGATTTGCACATGATGTCTGAGCACGAATTAGGACTCTGCCATTATTCATGTGCATTTGGATCAATATCACTCGACAAAAATTTTCAAATGTTTAGAGATTTCCTGCATTTGAATCCACGTGAGGTCATCACAATTATCTGGGAAGTCGTATGTATTCACCCATGCGAAAACTCAATCATGTACACAATGTGGGTCAACAAACTCAAGTAATCCGAGCTTTTCCCGCAGATGTTGGTACAGAAGCAGGGGCAGCACCCATGGCCGACGCTTGAGGAGATGATAACGAACCAAACACGACTTGTATCGTTTTCTGATTTTGGGCATGACCTTAACTTTTGGGATCTACGTTTTGATATGTTCACAGTAGAGAATACGTATGAAAGCGTCACGCTGCATGACTTGAAAAAACCATGTACTCTGCTGAATTCCTACGAGATTTGGACCTCTGCATGGACTCCATTATTAGTCATGAACCGATTTCTAAGTCATGGGTTATTGAGCATCGATACGTACAGGGCGTTTAATGGAAAGACAAATCTGAACCAGGATGGTTTTGTGGAAAATGTACTGTTTTGCTCCAGGGAAATTGGCCAATTTCCAAGTTTTGTTATGGTCGATTTTTGGGAGTCAAGTTCGGTTTTTGAAACTGTAGACCGTGTGAACAGTTTGCCGAGTTTCCAAAATAATAATACACGCAAGAGTTTCTGATTAAAATTTAATAAACCTATTTTGAAACTTATTTGGTCTTACTAAACAAAGACTCTGGGACTCATGTAAGCATTTGTGCACTGTAGACACAAATACTAGAATATATAATTTCTTGGTGGATAAAATGCATAAAAGCACCTATGGTGGCCATTTTCCATTCGCTTATGATTTAGTCAACTCTGATGTTCAAAATCAGTCTATTCAAATGTTTTTGGTATCAATAGCCTGGTTCAATTATAGGAATAGACTGATTTTGAAATTAGAGCAGACTAAATCATAAGCGACGGGACAATGGCCACCACCCGTGCTTTTTATGAATTATGCAACAAGAAATTATATATCCTCGAAATCGTGTCTGGAGTGCACAAATGCTTACATGAGAGTCAGAGTCGTTGGTTAGTATGTCCAAATAAGTTTCAAAATAGGTTTTTGTACATTTAATATATCCAATCCTACATCTCCGAGACGTTTTCGTCGTAATTCATCACCGAACGCTTCAGGTACTCGATTTTGCAAACCTTACCATCCAAGTACTGTTTCACGCGAATACAGTGACGAATGAACCTTGAGATATCTTCTTTCTCGAATAGGTTGCATGACGTAAAAGCCTCCCTCATTTTCATTATGTCTTCTAATTGGCCCGGAGAAGTTTGCAAACCACATGACACTGCAGTCATCTCTTGAGCTACCAACGCACTCAAAAACTCGGATTCGATGCATGCTTTGTGGAATACCAGAACAAACATTTGGATGATGTGGCGTATGTTTTCTGCATTGAAATACAGATTCCACTCTTTTCTCGGATTCTTAATTCAGTTCCAAAAATAGAATGTTTTGTTGGTACCAAAAATAGAATGCTTCTCCCTGATAAATTGGAGAATGGGCCAACGAGGGTATTCTGCGTAATGTCCCAAAAGCGTGCTCGTTCTGTTGATAGTGTTTTATCTGAAGACGGCTTGTTGTTTAATTTTGATCTACTTAGTAGAAGCCACTCAGTACCAGGAACTACTGATGCAGTTCTTGAAGTATTGAGAGACATGTCTAACTGTAATGAAAGAAAGAGCACCGATGGACATACAATTAATATCACTGTGGGTGAGTTTTATCACTGGTGTTGATCTGACATAACTCCAGAAAAAATGTTCCATGTCTTTGACAAACACGTACAACTTGATGATAATTCGTGGAACGCGACACATAATAATCGTCTTACGACAGAGAAAATGAGTGAAAACATCGGAGCGTTTTTCCAGCAATACATATTGTACAATCAAGTATACACAAGCGTGAACCGCCTGAAGATCAAAGTCTTGACTGGAGGTGAGATGCTCAGAAGTTTAATTTGTTTCAGACATGGAATATGCGCAATGAAGTTAGCAAAGGCTGTGCCGTGGACGAATGGTAAAAAAATCACAGAAATATTATTCTCAGACTTGCCCAGCAAGGAACGAACCATTTTCCTCGAAACCAACATTGCCTTTTTCTTGTTCAATGATCTCAACAGCGCCGAAAAATCTGCATACATCAAATGGAACAATCGCACGGATTGATATAATATATTATACCAACACACAACATTCCTTAAAAATTCGTCGAATCTCAACCCCGTTTTATGTAATAAAAAACACAGAACAATAGATCATGTACATTACATCGTTGTCTATTATTTCTCCACGCAGAATATCTCCCCAAAACATGCAATTACCTACAAATGACAATAACTTGATCAAAATCCAGAGACATCAACATGCTTAAAAAACAGCACCCTGGCCGCTGTGAGCGCCTCGATGATGCTGTGGTGTTCAAAGTTACTCATTAGCCGCATTTTCCGAAGTTCTCCTACTCCCAGAAAATTCTTTTTTTCTGTCAAACAGATTTTCATTTGTGTCCGATGATTGTTTAAATTCTGACCTGAATTGTGTTTGATCATTCTTGTTTTTTTTTGGCAAGATTAGTGCTTTTATTACATGAAACAGTAACTTAGTACATTTGACTGAATGTCTAGTACGTACGTCAAATCCAATTAAACCTAGGGATTAACAGTTCCTCGCTATGACGAACTGATGTCTTTTTGACTCGTCTTGCAGGTGCTAATCACTATGCCATCCGGCCTCTGATTCCAAAAAACAATTTTCATGAAAGGAAACACTGTTGTTTCGAAATCATGAACTGAGTTCTTTCTTGTGCTCTTTTACCTAGATCAAATTTTGCTTCCGTTTCCGTGAGCAATTCCGAGTCTCTGCTGCATATCTGCTCAAACTCTTTCGATTGCCACAACGTGTCACTGATTTCTTTATGGTTAATAGAATGACCCATACAATTGCCATCATTTTGCGCTTTTATTTCGTGCCTTTTAAGTCTCCAGGGGACGTGCAAGTCGTTCAAATACTTCCCTAAGAATGCTTTGCTTTCCTTTTGCCGCAACATGAAAGTCTGCCGTCAACGTTCAGTGTGCAGCGTGATTGACATTGTCTTGCTCTGCCCTGTCTCGCACGCAGAACTCAACTGTGTCACAGCGTGTTCATAGCTCGTAATGAGACCGCAGCCTCAGGTTGGGGTTCTCGCGAAGTAAAAATCAATGAGTTGAGAAAGTGGAAATTAACGAGAGTCGGGTAAAGGAAATGGAAATTACTGGATCGAAGTGAAATTCATGAATTGATCCCGAGAGACGGCGTGCACTGCATCATACTGCATCACAATGCAACATCCTGCAACACATGCACTGAGCGCTCACTGCAGCACATACGCGTCGGTTGTGAAAGGCGGCGTGGGTCTTGCTGACACCTTGCAGTTTCTCAAACAGTCAGCTTAATCGTGATTTCACACACACACACACACACACGCGCACACACACACACACGCACACACAAACACACACACACACACACACACACACACACACAAACACACAAACACACGCCCACACACACACACACCCACACAA
>Ga0105055_10005632_pt1 | contig 17583 bp, 17 predicted proteins | sample BON03_FD_78090 | JGI IMG/M metagenome (GOLD analysis project Ga0105055, IMG submission 78090) | Freshwater microbial communities from Lake Bonney liftoff mats and glacier meltwater in Antarctica - BON-03 | ecosystem: Environmental > Aquatic > Freshwater > Ice > Glacier meltwater | place: Lake...
ATGCAAGCAGCCCAGCCGGAACAGTATTCGAGCGGGCATAATAACCCGAGCCCGTTGCAGGGATCGCTTCAGCAGCAACGCCGCCTGGTGCGGCAAACCGGGAGTGCATCATGGCGCTATTTTCACAGCAGTCGCTGAATGACGGCGTGCGCAAGCGCGAAGTATTCGGTTGGGCCATGTACGACTTCGCCAACTCGGGCTACACCACGGTGGTGCTGACAGCGGTATTCAGCGCCTACTTTGTGGGTAGTGTGGCTGGCAACGCCGCCTGGGCCACGCTGGCCTGGACCGGCGCGCTCGCCCTGTCCAGCGCCCTGGTGATGCTGACGATGCCCGCCCTGGGCGCTTACGCCGATCTGCGCGCGGCCAAGAAGCGCCTGCTGTTGATCTCCACTGTCGGTTGCGTGGTGGCCACCCTGGCGCTGGCCGAGGTCGGCCCGGGCGACGTCGCCCTGGCGGTGGCGGCGGTGGTGCTGTCCAACCTGTTCTACAGCTACGGTGATTCGCTGATTGCGGCCTTCTTGCCCGAGCTGGCGCGCAAGGACAGCCTGGGCCGGGTGTCGGGCTGGGGCTGGGGCTTTGGCTACTTCGGCGGCATGCTGACCCTCGGCCTGAGCCTGGGGTATGTGATGTGGGCGCAAGGGCAGGGCATACCGGCCACACAGTTCGTCCCCGTCACCATGCTGATCACCGCGTCCATCTACGCGCTGGCGTCGGTGGCCACCTTCGTGCTGCTGCGCGAGCGGGCCGTGCCTCAGCCACAGTTGCTGCAGCCCCAAGGCATCGGCATTGCTGCGTCGCTGGCGCGCCTGCGCCAGACCTGGCGCGAAGCGCGACGTTTCGAGGACTTCAGCCGGTTTCTGGCCTGCACAGTGGCGTACCAGGCCGGCATCTCGGTGGTCATCGCGCTGGCGGCCGTCTATGCCGAACAGGTGCTGGGATTCAAGCAGATGGAGACCATGATGCTGATTTTTCTGGTCAACATCGCTGCAGCGCTGGGTGCCTTCGGCTGGGGTTATGTGCAGGACCGCCTGGGGCATCGCCCGGCGCTGGCGATCACGCTGGTGGGTTGGATCGTGATGACGCTGCTCGCCGGCCTGGCTATCGAGGCGACGCTGTTCTGGGTGGCCGCCGTGATCGCCGGTCTGTGCATGGGCAGCAGCCAGTCGGCCGGCCGTGCGTTGGTCGGAGCGTTCTCGCCGGAACAGCGCCGCGCCGAGTTTTTCGGCTTGTGGACCTTCGCCACCAGGCTGTCGGCCATCATCGGGCCTTTGACTTATGGCGTGGTGACGCTGCTCACGGCGGGCAACCACCGCATCGCGATCCTCAGCACTGGCCTGTTCTTCGTGCTCGGCCTGGTGTTGCTGGCGCGCGTGAACGTGGCACGCGGCATAGCCGCCGCCGATACTGAATCAGCGGATGCAGCAGCCTGAAGGCGCAGTATTGATGCAGGAAGGAATTTAGTTTAATATAACAAACGTTATAACTAGGAGGCTTGAAATGTCGGCACTTAAATTGACTCAAATTGGCAACTCGGTTGGTGTGATTTTGCCCAAGGAATTGCTGGCGCGCCTGAAGCTTGAAAAAGGCGATTCGGTGTTCTGGACGGAGGCGGCGAATGGGGTCACGTTGACGCCTTACGACCCGGAGATGGAGGCGCAACTTCAGGCTGGCCGGGAGTTTATGCATGAGTACCGTGAAACTTTTCATCAGTTGGCCAAATGAGCGACTGGAGGTGGATCAACCGCCAGGTTCTGCTGTTGTTGCATGATGAAAGCTTGGTCGAACACGGCGGTGCTGGTGGCTTGCGCGATGAAGGTCTTTTGGACTCTGCGTTGGCACGCCCGGTTAACTTGGCGCTGTATGAGCAACCGGATGCGGCAGGCCTGGCGGCATCGTATGGCGTGGGCCTTGCCAAAAACCATGCGTTCGTTGATGGCAACAAGCGTGCTGCATTTTTGGCTGTCGGCTTGTTCCTGATGCTCAATGGCTTTCGATTGCAGGTAACGCAGGCAGAAGCGACTTTGACGATGCTGGACGTGGCTGCTGGCGACATGAATGAAGCCGCTTTTGGCGCCTGGATTCGCGCTCATATCCAGCCCCGATAAAGCTCTTTTATCGCGGTTCAAAACAAAAAATATCGTTGCGCCCGTTTGGGCATGGTGGGCTATTCCCGCCGCGCCGTCAGCATGTGCAGCACCTGGTATGCCGCGGCGCCGGCGAGAAGGTGTTTGAGCGTGTGCCCGCTGACGATCTGCCCGAGGTCGAAGATCCGCGCGTCCAGCAGATCGCACAACATGGCGAGCGCGTAAAGTCCCAGCGCTTGGAGGACCTCCCGGTCTCCGCCGTAGCGCGACGGGAAAAGCAGCACCATCACCGGGATCATCAGGGCAGCGTAGAACTGCACGAATCCGTACAGGCGCAGGTCGCCGACGCCGCGCTGCTCGCCCAGCTGCCACAAAACCACGCTCGCCAGGCCTAGAACCAGGAGCGGCGCGAGGCCCAGGCGTGCGGCTCGGGCGGACATGCGTTCGCCGACTGCGGCGGCGAAGAAGGACATGAAAATCAGCGTCATCGGCAGGCGGTCCCAAGTCAGCCGTTCGGTATCGGGCAGCCAGTGGTACCAGGCGGAACCGAAGCCAGTGAGCAGTACGCCGACGAAGAAAGCCAGATAGGGTGTGCGCTGCCACGACTGAGCGGCGATGCCTGCGTCCGGCCACTTGCCGCGTCGCAAGACAAACCACAAGCCGGCAGCGCCGACGAGAACGAAGGCGGCGTTGGACGCGACATTGAGGAAATGCGGAACGCCGAACAACCCGCGCTGGTCGGCGAAGTTGTGGTATGCCTGCGGCTGGGGAAACGGCGGCAGCGCAAGGACCGCCAAGAGCGCCGCCAGGGTGAGCACGGCGAGAAGTCCCAGGCGCCAGCGGAGCGGCCAGGCACGCACGCGCCGGACGATAGCCGGCGCAGTGGCGTGATGGGGTGCTTTCAACCCGATTCCGCCCCGAGGCAGCGGGCGATCTCGGCGCGCGCCGCCTCGCGCAGCTTGACCGCGGCCGCGAACAGGTCGGCGGTGTCGGCTAGCGGCATGATGGGCGCGCCGATCTCGACCTCGATCGCCCCACGCTGTGGCCACCAGGCGAGATCTGGAAGAAGCGTCCGGCTGCCCCGAATGGTGACCGGCAGCACCGGCACCCCGGCGCGTGCCGCCGCCAGAAAGGCACCCAGGTGAAATGGCAGCAGGCCCGGCCGGGCAACGAAGGTGCCCTCGGGGAAGACGGCTAGCGATCGGCCCAACTGCGCAGCCTCGGCCATCCGGTTCGCATCTTCGACGCTGCGTTTGACGTCGAAGCGCTCGACGAACTCGGCACCGAGGCGCTGCAGGAAGTGACCGGCAACGAACTGCTCGCGCAATTCGCGCTTGGCGACGAAGGCATACGGCCGCGGCAGCGCTGCCACCAGGATGATGCCGTCCAGGTAGCTGGCGTGGTTGCTGACCAGCACGCACGGCCCGCTCGGCAGGTGCTGCAGCCCGCGCACCGTCAATGGCGTGGCAGTCAAACGGAATAGCGTGCGTGAAGCGATGCCGCCCAGCGCCCAAGCGGCGGCCGGGTTTGGCATCAGCAGGGTCAGCAGCCAGGTCAGCGGTGCCAGCAGCCAGAACAGCAGCGCGGCCCAGAGCCCGTACAAGGCGCGGCCGACTGTGCGGCCCAGGTGCTGCAGCCGCGGCAGCAAGGCACCCAGCGCCAACCGCAGCAGCTGGCGCCGGGCGCTAGAAGGCGCGGCACCGACAGCACCGGCCTCGTACAGTGTGCGGCAGGCTGAGCGCCGCACCTTGCCGCTGGAGGTCTTGAGCACAGTGTGCGGCGGCGCCAGCACGATCTCGTCGGGCGGCTCGCCGATGGCGGCTATGACCGCGCGCGACACCGCATCGCGCAGCATGGCTTTGGCATTCTCTTTGGCATTGGCACGGGTCGGCTGCGCCTCGGCCAGCACCACCAGGCGCTCGGTACCGGTGGCCGGGTCGGGGCTGCCGAACACGGCCACGCAGCCCTTGCGCACGCCGTCCACTTGCCCGACAGCCTCCTCGATCTCTTGCGGGTAGAGGTTGCGCCCGCCGCGGATCACGATGTCTTTGACGCGGCCAGTGATGTAAACGTCGCCGTCGGCGCTGTAGGCGCGGTCGCCGCTGTCGAGCCAGCCGTCATGGAATAGTTTGGCGGTCTGCTCGGGGTTGCGGAAATAGCCGCGGGTAGCCGACGGCCCCTGGAACTCGAGCTGGCCTTCGATGCGCTCGCTCACCTCTTGGCCGGCCTCGTCGATGATGCGGATCGCATGGCCCGGCAACGCCCGCCCGCAGGCGACGAAGCGCAGTGCGCCAGCATCATCAGGCGCGGCCGGGATAGCACGATGCTCGCGCGTGAACCGCTCGCGCTGGACCCGGTCGATAGTCGCGATGCGGCCCAGCGGCGGAAACAGCAGGCCGACCGAGGCTTCGGCCAGGCCATAGACCGGCGCCACCGCCTCCGCCGTCAAGCCGCAGGCGGCAAAGCGCTCGGCGAAGCGCCGCACCGTGTCTGGGCTGACGGCCTCGGCGCCGTTGAAGGCGAGCCGCCATGAGCTCAAATCCAGCCCAGCGAGCGCTGTATCGTCGATGCGCTTGAGGCACAGCTCATAGGCGAAGTTCGGTCCCGCCGACAGCGTGCCGCGATAGCGATGCATGGTCTGCAGCCAGCGCAGCGGCTTGGCCAGAAAGGCCAGCGGCGACATCACCACCAGCGGGAAGCCGACGTACAGCGGCGCCAGCCAGGCGCCGATCAGCCCCATGTCGTGGTACAGCGGCAGCCAACTGACGAACACGTCGCGCGGTGTGGCCTCGACGGCCTGCGCCATCGCCCGGATGTTGGCCAGCAGGTTGGCGTGGGTCAGCGCCACGCCCTTGGGATTGCCGGTGCTGCCTGAGGTGTACTGGATGAAAGCGATGTCACTGCCGCGCACCTGCACCGGCGTCGGTGTGCCGCCTTTTTCGGCCAGTTGCTGCGGCGTCAGCACATGGCGCAGGCACGGTACACGCGCCTGCAGCAGGCGTGCCACCACCATCGCCTCAGGCACGGTCACCAGCACGACGGCCTGCGCGTTGTCGAGAATGCCGGTGTGACGTAGCACATGGTCTTCAAGTTGCGACGCGCGCGCCGGCGGATAGATCGGCACCGGAATGGCACCGGCCATCAGGATGCCGAAGTAGCTGCTGAAGTACTCGGGCGAGGTTGGCAGCATGATCGCCACGCTCTGGCGCGGCACCACACCGGCGCGCTGCAGGCCGGCCGCAACCGCTGCCGCCGCATCGGCCAGCTGGCGGTAGCTGATGCGCTGCTCGCTGTCGTCTTCCAAATAAATGATCTGGGTCTGTTCGGGATGGACCTGCACATGCCATGCCAGTACGTCGAGCAAAGTGGTGGCGGTCAGCGGCGCGCCGTCCTGCGCGGTGTCGGCGTCGGACAGGCGGGCGGGGACGAACAAGGGCACCTCAATGACAGAGACACTGCGGACGAAGTCAGGCGCGGCAGCACCCCGTTGCACCGCATCGAGCAAGTCGGTCACGGTCTCGGCACGTTGCAGCGTGTCCTGTGGCAAGTCGATGCCAAAGGCGCGTTCCGTCCGCAACATCAACTCCATGCGCCCTAGGCTGTCGAAGCCGAGGTCTTGATCGAGCACGCTGGCGAGCGTGACCGGCGGCAGATCCATCCGGCCCGCATGCAGGTCGCGCAAGGTGGCTTCGACGACGGCCAGCAACGCAGATGCCGCTGGCACGTGCGCGGGTTTTTCCATAGTCGCGGCTATCGTCACTTCAACTACCATGCCATGCCTCTCTGGTGAGATTATGACGGCGCGCAGCCCTGAACGTCTCTTTGCAGCCTTGTCCTCACCGCTCGACGGGCCTGCCAAACACCTCTTCGCGCGCCACTCGGCTGACCGCGACGACCGCCGGGTGCGTCAGGCGGCGCTGCGTGGTAATGGCGTACAACTGCTCGCGCACCGTATCGATGGTGCCGAGGCTTCGCACGCCGTACTGGGCGCTGACATAGTCTGCAATCGCCGTCGGCGCCACGAAGACGCCAGAGCCGGCCTGCCCGAAGGCATTCAGCAAGGCGCTGTCGTCGAACTCGCCGACGACGTGCGGCCGGACGCGCTGCTCATCGAACCATTGCATGAGTCGGGGGCGCATCGCCACGTCCGCCCCAGGCAGCAGAAACGGTGCGTTGTCGAGGCACGCTGGAAAGGCCCCCGTCAGGGTGGCCGCCAGGTCCGGAGCGGCAAACACCGACAAGCCGCTTTCGCCGAGAAAGTGGCTGTAGCCGCGCACATCCACGCTGGCAGGCATGGCGCGGTCGGCGATGACCATGTCCAGCCGGTGCACGGCGAGTTCGGCCAGCAATGAATCCAGCGGCCCTTCGCTGCACACCAGCCGAACCGGTTCGTCCAAGTGCAGAGTCGGCTCCACCAGTCGGTAGGCGACCGACTTGGGTACCACATCGGCGATGCCCACCTTGAACACCAGAGTCCTTTGCGCTGGCGGGTCGCGCAGCATGTCCAGCAGTTCGTCACCGAGCGTGAATATCTCGTCGGCATAACTAAGCGTGCGCCGCCCGGTCTCGGTCAGCTCCAGGCGTCGCCCGACACGCTGGAACAACTCGACACCCAGCGCTTGCTCCAGCGTCGTCAACTGACCGCTGATCGACTGCGGTGTCAGGTGCAGTTGCTCAGCAGCCCGGGCGATGCTGCCGGTCTTGGCCACGACCCAGAAATAGCGCAGGTGCTTGAAATTGATCGTGATCATCGTGCGGGCTATTCATCCAAAAATTCGATTTATTCATCAATTATATTCAGCTAGTTCGACGAATGGATTTTGGCTAGACTCCTGTGCTTTGGCAATGTCCATGGGGAAAGAAGATTCGACAGAACCTCCGCCCTTTGCCCTTGCCCAGGCTGGGAGTGGCGGTCGGCCCTTCTGATACCCGCCAAACTCAATCTACCTACTAACCCAAGAAACACACAAAATGGAAATATTCTCAAGCCCGGCATTCTGGATCGCCGTTGGGCAGATCGTCATGATCGACATTCTGCTGGGGGGCGACAACGCCGTGGTGATCGCTCTGGCCTGCCGCAAGTTGCCGGCCAAACAGCGCACGCAGGGCATCCTGTGGGGAACGGCTGGCGCCATTATCCTGCGCGTCATCCTGATTTTCTTCGCCCTGCAGCTGCTGGCGATCCCCTTCCTAAAGATCGTCGGCGCGCTGCTGCTGGTGTGGATCGGCGTCAAGCTGCTGATGCCAGAGCATGAGGACGGGCACGGCAACATCACCGGCAGCGACAAGCTGTGGATGGCCGTCAAGACGGTGATCATTGCCGACCTCGTGATGAGCGTAGACAACGTCATCGCGATTGCCGGCGCGGCCGAGGCCTCGAACACCGGCCACACCATGCCTTTGGTCATTTTTGGCGTTCTGATCAGCATTCCCATCATCATCTGGGGTAGCCAGATGGTCCTCAAACTAATGGACCGCTTCCCAATGATCATCACGCTGGGCGGCATGCTGCTGGGCTGGATCGCCGGCACGATGCTGGTCACCGACCCGGCACTGGCCAATCCGGACATCATGTCGCAAATGCCCAAGATCGTCCCCACCGATGCAATTCGCTACGGCGCTGGCATCGCGGGGGCCCTGCTGGTGTTCGCCTTTGGCAAATGGCTGACGGCACGCTCCAAAGCTGCGACCACTGCAGCGACCCCTGCAACGCCGGGCGCGGTCCATGTGCCTGGCCTCAAACGCGTGCTGCTGGCCGTTGATGGCTCGGACGATTCGCTAAAAGCGGTGCACCACACGCTCGCGCTGCGCCAGGATTTGCGTGACCCAGCAGCGTTCGAGCTGCACCTGGTCAATGTCCAGCGGCCGCTGTCGGGCGACGTCTCGACCTTTATCGCCAGCCAGACGCTGGAGGAATATTACAAGGAGCGCAGTGACGAGACCCTAGCGTCAGCGCGAGCCCTGCTGGATGCCGCCAAATGCGCCTACCAGCTGCACGAAAAGCTCGGCGACCCGGCGCCGACGATCGCCGCGCTGGCCGATCAACTCGGCTGTAACCTAATCGTCATGGGCACGCGGGGCATGGGGGCCGTCGCATCTGCACTGATCGGATCGGTAGCGCAGGGTGTGGTCTCGCACGCGACGGTGCCGGTGCTACTGACGAAATAGCGAGGGAAGCTGTGGCGGCCGGGGCGTGTGGCTTGACCGAGGCCTTACACCAGCAGTGTGAAGCACACAATGCCTACACCCAGGGTGATGTTGAGGGCCACCCACGCACGTATGTTGGCCAGCTTCAAAACGCTGTAAATCATGAGTGTGGCTCGTAAGCGCGGCAAGGCCCCAGTATCGTCGCTATGGCGATCGCGTTCTGCACCTCCCGCCGGGTTCCCATCAGTGCCATCCGGGAAAAACGAGCTCTCGGAACCGGAGAGGAAACGCGCAGCGCCCCGGATTGGCCGAACCGAATATCGGACAAAGCCGATACCGGTGAAGTCTGCGGAGTTGCCTGCACCTGCTCCAGGGGTTCCGGATCAGGCTCATCCTGCGGAGATTGCTGTTGCTGTTGCGGTCCGAACCGCTTCATCAGGTACTGGAGCAGTAGGAGGGCGACAAAGCCCAAGGCATAGATCAGTTCTTCGGGGAGACCTTTCATGACCGTCCTCGCTACTTTCTCGGAGCGGCGGAGGACTCGTCTCCGGCGCTGGCGATCTCTTCGCGCATGACCGTATCGGCTTGCAAGTTCTTCATGCGGTAATAGTCCATGATGCCCATGTTGCCCTGGCGGAAGGCCTCGGCCATGGCACGCGGGACCTCGGCTTCGGCTTCCACGACCCGGGCGCGCATCTCTTGTTCCAGCGCGACGGCCATAGCGCGACGCTCCTCGGCCTTGGCCTGGGCAATCTGCTTGTCGGCGTTGGCCTGGTCGATCTGCAGCTTGGCGCCGATGTTCTCACCCACGGTCACATCGGCGACGTCGATGGACAGGATCTCGAAGGCGGTTCCCGCGTCCAGACCCTTGGAGAGGACATGCTTGGAGATGTGGTTCGGATTCTCCAGCACGCTTTTGTGGCTCTCGGAGGAACCGATGGTGCTCACCATGCCTTCGCCGACACGCGCGATGATCGTCTCCTCGCCGGCGCCCCCCACCAGCCGGTCGATGTTGGTTCGGACCGTGACCAGGCAAACAGCAATGAGCTGGATGCCGTCCTTGGCTACGGCCGCGATCCTCGGTGTCTCGATCACCTTAGGGAGCACCGACATCTGTACCGCCTCCAGCACGTTGCGTCCCGCGAGGTCGATGGCCGCGGCCCGCTTGAAGGGCAGGGGGATGTTCGCCTTATCCGCCGAAATCATGGCGTTGACGACCCGCACGACGTTGCCGCCCGCGAGGAAGTGGGCTTCTAGGTCGTTGATAGAAATGTCAATGCCGGCCTTCACCGAACTGATCCGCGCCGTGACGATCGTGGTGGGCGGCACGCGGCGCAGGCGCATGCCGATCAGGGTGAACAGTCCCACGTAGGCCCCCGAAGCCCATGCCGCGATCCACAGCGGAATCGGCACCAAATACAAGATAAAGGCCAGCCCAGCCACCACCATTAAGAGCAGGCCCGAGCCGCCGGTTAGGCCAGTTACGATTTCGTTCATTTATTAGTCCTTTGGGTTGATGTGCGGTACTCGCCGCACGACGATTTAGTTGCCGTCCACATGCGTCACCTTGACGATCTGGCCAGCATCGATTAATTTTCCTTCGGATACGACATCCACACGGAAATTCAACCGCATGAGATGCGAAGTATGCCACCGAAAAACAGCCCCAGCGAGGACAGTTCTGGTATGGTGGTCCACATGTGCGCGGGTTCTGCGGGTCACCGCGCCGTTCAATAATTTCGTTTAATGTCAGGAAGGTCAAGCCATGAATACTGCGTTGGTGCCGATCGACGGGTCTCCCGCCGCACTGCGCGCGCTGGCGCACGCCTTGCATGAACTGCGCAACCGTCCCGACGTGCAGATCCATCTGCTCAACGTCCACGACGCGCACAACACCGGCAACAAGCCCAAGCACATGGTGGGCGGCAAGAAGGCGATCGAAGTCTGTGCCACCTGCCACCGCAACAAGGCCGCCGACATGATCAAGGTGATGGATGGCCGCAAGGGCTGGGAGCCATCGAAGTTCGGTGCCTGGGGCACGGAATTCGGCCGTTCGGCCCCGCGCCAGCACCTGTTCAACCTTGACGACAAGGGCCGTTCCTTTGGCCTGAAACCCGAGCAGTACCACTGGGCACTGAAGGCTAACGGAGACGCGGCGAAAGAAACCGACTGGGTTGCTATCTGGCCGATGGAGAAAGCGACTGCCGACGCGAAGGGACCGCGCACCGCGGTTGGTGCCGCGCCCTGGAAGAACTGATCCGCCCCTCCTCCGCAACGGGTTCACCTCTTTTTTTGCCTGTGGCCGGTCGCGCGGGAGAGGCTTCAAACACCCCGGCAAAAAGAATCTTTGCAGACTCTCAGAGAGACTTCAAGCGGTTACCAAATAAGTGTTGCATGTAACGATTTTATAGGCTACATTGTTACATGTAACCTAATGGAGATTTAGCAATGGCCACGCCAGTAGCAGAGCGAGTTCAAAAGCGGCGTACTGCGCTACGCATGGCCGGGCTTCGCCCGGTTCAAATCTGGGTGCCAGATACCAGGCGCCCAGATTTCGCTGCGGAGTGCCACCGTCAATCCAAGTTGGCGGCTCAGGCTGATTTGGCCGATGTGGACATGATGGAATTCATGGACGCCGTGTTGGCCGACGTTGACGGATGGACAGCATGAGTCGAGGCGACTTTGTGAGCATTGCTCTCCAAGGTGACTTCGGCAAACCAAGACCGGCACTGGTCATCCAGTCAGATCAATTTAGCGAGCATGCGACCACAACGGTATTGCTTGTATCCACAACTTTGGTCGCTGCGCCGCTGTTCCGTGTGGCGGTTCAGCCCAGCGACATTAACGGCTTACGCAGGCCGTCGCAGGTTCTTGTGGACAAAATAATGACCGTTAAAAACGATAAGCTGGGCGCAGTGTTCGGCACCGCCAGCGATGAGTTGATGCTTGAAGTTTCGCGCTGCCTGGCTGTGTTCTTAGGCATCGCTAAGTAATTGGGCTTGGGTGTGGGTTGGTAGACATGGCGCTACTGGCATCCACACTCATTACGCTAGGCGCTGAGTTGTGGACTCTTGATAAGCGCCTTGCAGACTTGGCTAGGCGCTTCGGCGTAGCTCATCGGCCGACGCTGCATTAGGGAGGTCTAAGCCCAAACCGGCAGAAATTTCAAACGGCACCATAGATGACCAACATTTGGACTGCCCCCATCTATGAACCGAGATTGTCCTTAGAAGAAATTGCCGCTTACAGCAGGCAATATGGCGAGCACAATTGGGGCTGATTTCTAATGGATACCATTAGAAATCCCAATGAAATCAACTCGATGACATGTAAGGACGAGACTGATGGCAGCCGATGACCCGTTCGACTTGAAATTCACTTCTCGCGAGGTCAGTGCTTGGGGCGGCTTGGCTTTGCTCAGGCGCATGCTTGACGGTTTGGACTTCAAAGCTGCGCTGCGGGGATGATCCAGATTTGCAGGGCTGGCGCTATGGCGCAATTTTGACGGACTTGAGTTTGCCAGCCGTTGAGGCCTGGCGCTTGTACCGGGACACTCGCATGAAATCTTCTAATGGACAATCTCGGTTAATACTGACATGATCAATCTGTCTGTAGCTTGTCCTGTATCAAATGGAGGCTATTTTTGAATAGAACCCTAGAACAACACCCGGCTGCGTATCGTGCCCGGCACATCAGCCAGTTTTTCCAGCGCCATATCGGAGTGCGCCGCATCAATGTCAATCACCACGTAGCCAATATCGCCACTGGTTTGCAGGTACTGCGACGCGATGTTGATACGGTTGACCCCAAACACCTTGTTGATCTCTGACAGCACACCGGGCACGTTGCGGTGAATGTGCAGCAGGCGGTGCTTGCCGGGGTGAGCGGGCAGGGCGACTTCGGGGAAGTTGACCGATGAGGTTGAGGTGCCGTTGTCGCTGTATTTCACCAGCTTTTCAGCGACTTCAATGCCGATGTTCTCCTGTGCTTCCATCGTTGAGCCACCGACGTGCGGAGTGAGTATCACGTTGTCCAGACCGCGCAGAGGCGACTCAAAACTGTCCTTATTGCTCTTCGGTTCGGTCGGAAAAACATCAATCGCTGCACCAAGTAATTTTTTGTCTCGCAGCGCTTTTGCCAATGCTTCAATTTTGACAACTGTACCGCGCGAAGCGTTAATCAGCACCGCCCCTGGCTTCATAACTGCAATCTCGGCTTGGCCAATCATCCACTGGGTGGAATGCAGTTCAGGTACGTGCAGCGTCACCACATCAGACATTGCCAACAGTTCTTTCAAATTAGAAATTTGCCGTGCATTGCCTAGCGCTAGCTTGGTCACCACATCAAAAAATACCACCTGCATACCGAATGCCTCAGCCAGAACCGAGAGCTGCGTGCCAATCGATCCATAGCCGACGATGCCCAGCGTCTTACCACGAATTTCAAACGAATTTTCAGCTGACTTGAGCCAACCGCCCCGATGTGCAACTGCACTTTTTTCAGGCACACCACGCAGCAGCAATATCGCTTCGGCCAGTACCAGTTCTGCCACCGAGCGGGTGTTGGAAAAAGGTGCGTTGAAGACCGCAATGCCACGTTCGCGCGCCGCATCCAGATCGACCTGGTTGGTGCCTATGCAAAAGCAGCCAACTGCGGCCAGCTTGTTGGCATGGGCGAACACATCGGCGGTCAGTTGTGTGCGCGAGCGGATGCCGACAAAATGTGCGTCTGCAATTTTGGCCTTTAGCTCATCACCTTCGAGTGCGCCAGTCAAGCTTTCGATGTTGCTGTATCCGGCTGCATTCAATACCTTGATGGCGGATGGGTGAATGCCCTCTAACAGTAGAAATTTGATTTGAGTTTTGTCGAGCGAGGTTTTTATCATGCCAAGAGTATGGCGTAAAGTGAAAGTCGCACTGCGATTTTTTACGTTCAAAAGCGTTTAAACGGTATTTTTGCTGTGTGACAATCTTCAAAAATCATGCAAAAAATCATCCCCCAGATCGCGCTTGAAATCAAAGTCAACGAACATCAAATCAAAACCGCCGTCGATCTGCTCGACGGCGGGGCTACCGTTCCCTTTATTGCCCGCTACCGCAAGGAGGCTACAGGTGGCCTTGACGACATCCAGTTGCGCGAACTTGAATACCGCCTTGGCTACCTGCGCGAGCTGGAAGAGCGCCGTGAAACAGTTTTAAAAAGCATTGATGAACAAGGCAAGCTAACGCCCGATCTGCGTGCCGCGATTGAACTTACAGCGACCAAGCAAGACCTTGAGGATTTGTACCTGCCCTACAAACCGCGCCGCCGAACCAAGGGCCAAATTGCGCGTGAAGCGGGCATAGAGCCGCTGGCCGACAAGCTGTTTACTGATCCTTCGCTGGTGCCGCTTGATGAAGCCGCGGCATTTGTTAGACCTAAAAAAAACGAGCTGGATGATGATTTCACCACGCTGCAGGCGGTGCTCGATGGCGTGCGCGATATTTTGAGCGAGCGCTGGGCGGAAGATGCGAGACTGGTGCAGTTATTGCGCAACTGGCTGTGGAGCGAAGGCTTGTTCTCGTCAAAGCTTGTCACGGGCAAAGATGAGAGCCATACAGACAACGCCAAGTTTAGAGATTATTTTTCCTATGACGAGCCAATTGAGCGTGTGCCGTCACACCGGGCGCTGGCGGTTTTTCGCGGAAGGGCACTTGAAATTCTGGATGCCAAATTAATCTTCCCCAAGCCGCCTGAAATCGCAGCCGGTGTGAAGCCTGGTCCTGTGATCTCATTGGCCGAGGGCAAGATCGCATTGCATTTGAAATGGAGCCACAAGGCGCGGCCTGCTGATGACCTGATCCGTAAATGCGTGGCCTGGGCCTGGCGCGTTAAGCTCAGTTTGTCGCTGGAGCGTGACCTCTTCACCCGACTGCGTGAAGATGCTGAAAAAATCGCCATCAAGGTGTTTGCCGACAACCTGCGCGACCTGTTGCTAGCCGCACCTGCAGGCCCGCGCGTGGTGATGGGGCTGGACCCCGGCATTCGCACCGGCGTAAAGATCGCAGTGGTGGACAGTACTGGCAAGCTGGTAGAGACGGCAACCGTCTTCCCGCATGAGCCGCGCAAGGACTGGGAGGGCTCGCTGCACACCCTAGGCAAGCTGTGTGAAAAGCATGGCGTTAATCTGATTGCGATTGGCAATGGCACAGCGAGCCGTGAGACCGACAAACTGGCTGCTGATTTGATGAAACAGCTCGCCAAACATTCGAATACTGTGATTGAGAAAGTTGTCGTCAGCGAAGCTGGTGCGTCGGTCTATTCGGCCAGCGAATTCGCCAGCCAAGAGATGCCCGACGTGGACGTGAGCCTGCGCGGCGCGGCCAGCATTGCGCGCCGCCTGCAAGACCCATTGGCCGAGCTGGTGAAGATTGACCCCAAATCGATTGGCGTAGGCCAGTACCAGCACGACGTGAACCAAAGCGACCTGGCACGCAGCTTGGACAGCGTGGTGGAAGATTGCGTGAACAGCGTGGGCGTTGACCTGAACACGGCCAGTGTGCCTTTGCTGGCGCGTGTCTCAGGCCTGTCACAAACGGTGGCCAAATCGGTGGTGCGCTGGCGTGATGCGAATGGCGCGTTCGCAAGCCGGTCTGACTTGCTCAAGGTCACTGGCCTGGGTGCCAAAACCTTTGAGCAAAGCGCCGGGTTTTTACGCATTCGTAGGGAGGGCTCGAGTAGCAACCCACTCGATATGACGGGTGTTCACCCCGAAACCTATGCAGTCGTCGAGCAAATCATGCTGCACACCGGCAAGCCGGTGGCCGAGCTGATGGGCCGCGCCGACATGCTCAAGAGCTTGAGACCTGAGCTGTTTGCGAACGACAAGTTTGGCGTTATCACCGTCAAAGACATCATTGCCGAGTTAGAGAAACCGGGCCGTGACCCGCGCCCCGACTTCAAGGTGGCGCGCTTTAACGACGGTGTCGAAGACATCAAGGATTTGCGGGAAGGCATGGAACTTGAAGGCACCGTGAGCAACGTCGCCGCCTTCGGTGCCTTCATCGACATTGGCGTGCATCAGGATGGGCTGGTGCATGTCAGCCAGCTCAGTCACAAATTCACCACCGATGCGCGTGAGGTCGTCAAGACGGGCGACATCGTCAAGGTGCGTGTGACCGAGGTAGATGTTGCCCGCAAGCGCATCGCCCTGACCATGAAGCTGGGCGAGGCCCCGGCGCGCCGGGACGCACCTCGCGACAACCGCTTTGAAGCGGGCAGGCCGCTAGGCGCTAACCGCACCCAGCAACCGGCAGCATCAACCGCCATGGAATCGGCCTTTAGCAAGCTCGTAGGGCTGAAAAAATAAGATGACTTCTTGAGTTATCGTTGTCGAATACGATTATCTCGTTTCTGAACTTCCCCAACCACTAAACGAAAGTTTCATCCGCCATGCAGCTTCCCACCTACGACGATGTTGTTGCCGCAGCCGCGCGGCTCGAAGGCCACGCGCACCGCACGCCGGTTCTGCGGTCAGCCACCGCCGACGCGCGCTGGGGCGCGCAGTTTTTCTTCAAGTGCGAGAACTTCCAGCGCATGGGGGCCTTCAAATTTCGGGGGGCTTTTAATGCCCTGTCGAAGTTTGACACCGCGCAGCGTCGGGCCGGTGCCATCGCTTTTTCCTCTGGCAACCATGCGCAGGCGGTGGCGCTTTCGGCGCGGTTGCTGGGCATGCCCGCGCTGATCGTGATGCCCACAGACGCACCGGCTGCCAAGCTCGCCGCCACGCGCGGCTATGGCGCAGAAGTGCTGCTGTACGACCGTTTCACGGAGGACCGCGAGGCACTCACGCAGCGGCTCGCAACGGAGCGCGGCATGACCCTGATCCCGCCCTATGACCACCCCGATGTGATCGCCGGCCAGGGGACGGCCGCCAGGGAATTGATCGAGGAAACCGGGCCGCTCGACCGCCTGTATGTTTGCCTAGGCGGCGGCGGACTAACCAGTGGCTCGGCACTGGTTGCCCGCGCGCTGGCGCCTGATTGCAAGGTCTACGGCGTCGAACCCGAAGCCGGCAACGACGGGCAGCAGTCGCTGCGCGCGGGCCGCATCGTGCACATTGAAACGCCCAAGACCATTGCCGACGGCGCGCAGACCCAGCACCTAGGCCACTACACCTTCGGCATCATCCAGCGCGATGTCGATGACATTCTGACCGTCAGCGATGCGCAGCTGGTCGAGGCGATGCGCTTCTTCGCGGAGCGCATGAAGATGGTGGTGGAGCCGACCGGCTGCCTGGCTTTTGCAGGCGCGTGCACGGACTTCGATGCGATCAAGGGAGCCCGCGTCGGCGTGATCGTGAGCGGGGGCAATGTAGATCTGGCGCGTTACGCCGACCTGCTGGCAATGCACTGAGCGAACAGCGGCACGCAAGCGTGCAACACTACACTAGCTTTTTAACCAGCACCAAGCTCTTGCGGTCCCAGTTGTATTTCCGCTTGCGGGCTTCGGGCAGCCAGTCGGGGTCTGTCTGTACAAAACCGCGCTTGATAAACCAGTGCATGGTACGCGTAGTCAGTACAAAAATGCTTTTCAGGCCGGCGGCTTTGGCGCGTTGCTCTATGCGCTTTAAGATTTTTTCGCCGTCGCCTTGACCCTGACTTTGGGGGGATACGGTCAGGGCCGCCATCTCGGCGGTTTTGGCTTCGGGGTAGGGATAGAGCGCTGCGCAGGCAAAAATAATGCCGTCGTGTTCAACGATGGTGTAGTGGCCAGCATCACGTTCGATCTCGGTGCGGTCGCGCTTGACCAGCGTGCCGTCTTTTTCAAACGGTTCTATTAGTTGCAGTATGCCGCCCACGTCGTCGGCGGTGGCTTCACGCAGCTCTTCAAGCTTTTCATCAATCACCATGGTGCCTATGCCGTCATGCACGTAAATCTCCAGCAGCAGCGAGCCATCGACTGCAAACGGCAGGATGTGGCTGCGCTCGACACCGGCCTTGCAGGCCTTGACGCAATGTTGCAGGTAAAACGCGGTGTCGGTGGGTTGTTTTGGGTTGGGTAGCTGGGCCAGCAGCTTTTCCGCGGCGGCCAGCGGCAACTCGGTATCGACGGGATTGTCTTCGCTTTCAGGCTCGTCGGGGTTGGTGCGGATGCCCGAAATTTCGGTTAGAAAAATCAGTTTGTCGGCCTGCAATTGAATCGCCACGCTGGTGGCGACTTCTTCCATCGTCAGGTTAAAGGCCTCGCCAGTTGGCGAATAGCCAAAGGGCGACAGCAGCACCATGGCATCAAAGTCCAGCGTGCGCATGATGCCTGCGGTATCGACCTTGCGTACCAGGCCTGAATGCTTGAAGTCCACGCCATCGAC
>Ga0105055_10005637_pt1 | contig 17575 bp, 14 predicted proteins | sample BON03_FD_78090 | JGI IMG/M metagenome (GOLD analysis project Ga0105055, IMG submission 78090) | Freshwater microbial communities from Lake Bonney liftoff mats and glacier meltwater in Antarctica - BON-03 | ecosystem: Environmental > Aquatic > Freshwater > Ice > Glacier meltwater | place: Lake...
AACTGGTGGCCGAAACGCTACTCCCGCTTACCGCGCAACAAGCCGCGACCATCGATGAACTAGCCCCGGTCTTTCACGCCTGCGTCGAGCAGGGAGACTTCGCAAAAATCGATACCGCGATTCTCCATCTGGCCTTTGGTTGGCAAGGCAACGATACGCCTACCGCCCACGACCTCTGGCGCACCGCGATCACCCGCCTGAATCCCACTGCCGAGGCCAGCCCTGCTGAACAAGCCGCCCAACAAACCTATCTTACCCAAGGCACGCTCTCCCGCCGCATCACGACCGCGTTGGGCTCATCTCCCACTCCAGAATCAATCACCGCCCTCTACCGCCAACTCGCAGAAGGAGCGGCAGAGAATCGGATGTTAGGGGTTTAACCTCTCTGTGCGTCGAACATGCCGCACCGTCACAGGGGCGTTCCGGTCCACCTCAAGCCCAAACCGCCAGTATTTGTTCAAAAAAGTAAAATCAACACGCGTTTGGGATCAGACGGGGTCGATGACATCAAGACCGCGCACACCGAAGTGGGCGGCGGCAGCGAGGAAATGGCGATCATGGGAATACACTTCGGTGAAACCGTGCTCGGCGGCGCAGGCGAGATGAAGCGCATCGGCCGCGCGGAGGAAAACGGAGGCCGAGGCGTTTTGGAAAAACGTTCTCAGTCGTTGCTGGACGGGATCGCCCAGAGGCAACCAATGAAACAACCCGTCCTTTGAGTCCGTGGTGAACTGATCCAAGGCTTGGGCATAGGCATCATGCTGAAGGCGGTCCTCACGAAAGGCGCGGTGGAGCGCCGCCACGACCTCGGCCTGGCCATGCCAAGCGCAGGTAATCTGAACCGCCGTATCGGCAAGGGCGCGCGCTTGGGCGTAGCCGTGATCATCCAGGTAGAGTCGCGCGAGATACGACGTGTCGAGGTAGGGGATGTCAGCGGCCATCGCGGTCATCGGAGATTAAATCCGTGATGTCGCGATCACCGACTTTCGGAGCGAATGCCCCTTCGCGCTGCAACTGGGCAAACCCGGGCCGCAAGCGGCGTTTCTCGGCGAAGGTTTTGGGCTTGGCTTCGTCGGTTGTCCCGGAACCGAGCTCGCGTTTCAGGGAGGTGAGCACAAGTGCCTTGAGGGTTTGCCCCCGCTCGACCGCCCGGATCTTGGCCTGTTTGTAAAGCGGATCGGGAATCTCGATAGTCGTCTTCATGGAGCTACGAATACGGGAATATGGATTACCGTCAATCCGTATTGATGGCGGATGTGCTATATGACTTCCATATTCACTGAGCCTGGGGAGAATTTGAGATGTCGAATCAGCTGCGTGTGTAAAATAGTGAGGATTCACATGATCCTCGATAATCTGTGTGTGTGTGGGAATTTCGCGACAGTCTCGATCCGGCCGACTATAAAAACTATATCCTCGTGATGTTGTTTGTGAAATACATCAGCGATGTCGTGAAGGATCATCGCACGGCCTATCACCTCGAATATCAAGGAGACGAGGCGCGGATCACCCGTCGTTTGGCCTGAGAGAGATTTCAGCTTCCCGCCGGAGCCGACTTCGACAGTCTCTGCGCCTTTCGCAACGAAGCTGATATTGGCCAGCGCATCAATATTTCGCCCGAACAGATTGAGGAGTCCAACAAGGCCAAACCCGAAGGCGTTTGCCGTGAAGTGGATTTCAATTCCGAAGGCAAGCTTGGCCAGAGCAAGGATCGCAATGCTCGCATTAAAGGCCGGCTCGAAGTCTTGGCTGATCCACGCCTCGATCTCTTCCGAGCATGAGCGATACTCCCGACAAGATCGTCATCTATCTGGCCAAGGATGGACCAACCCGATATTCGGCTCCGCGTGGAGGACGGCACCGTATGGCTCACGCAATTGGTAATTGAGGCACGCTCTCACGGCGAATCACGACCGCTCTCGGCGCAGCGCCCACCCCGGAATCAATCACCGCACTCTACCGCCAACTCGCGGAAGGCGCGGCGGAAAATCGGATGTTAGGAATCTGACTAGAGTTTTCGGGGTGCCGAGGCCACTACGGATGGAGTCGACAATAAATGATAAAATCTTCCGGTTCCTGGGGCCAGGACTGAGCTAAGTCAGGCGGGCGAAGCCGACTTGTTGGACGAGTGGGCCGGTGGTTTTGGCGAGGGTGCCGGCTTCGATTACTTTTGCGATTTCGCTCAGTGATTCATCGGCAGCGGAGAGCATGGAGGCGATTTTGGCCTCGTCGTGCGCGAGCATCACATACGAATAAGCCATCACGAGGAAACCACGCGATTGCATTTTGCGCACATAAAGCGTCTGCGCTAACGAAGACTCCGGCCCGAGGTCGAAAGTCATGTGTGGCGTGGCGACCATGCCATCGACTTTGAGGCGGCAGGCCGGATGGCGAGTGGCGAGTTCTTGCAGGGCCGTGTATAGGCGTTGTCCCCGTTCTGCGATGGTTGCGGTGAGGTTGATCGCCTGTGCTTTTTTAAGAACGGCGAGGGCGGCCGCCGTTCCGACGCCATCGGTCCAATAACTCGAGGAGATGAAGCTCGCATCAGAGGCGGCCATGATAGCTTCGCGTCCGACAACCGCACCAAAGGGAAAGCCGTTGCTCATGGCCTTGGCGTAAACCGCGATATCGGGATCGACTCCGAGCGTGCTCATCGCACCAGGGAAACCATAGCGTAATCCGCTGGTGACTTCATCAACGACGAAGACGGCTCCGGCCGCGCGACAACGGGCGGCGACTTTGGCGACGAAATCATCCTGCGGTAGTTGTGAACGCATCGGCTCCATGACGACGGCGGCGAGATTATCGCCGAGTTGAGCGATGGCGGCTTCGAACGATTCGAGATTGTTGTAACTGAAGGGAACCGATGTGCCCTTCAGTTCTCGGGGAACCCCATGGGGTTCGAGACCGGGAATGAGGTGGCCATTAAGGACATCGGATTCGCCGAGATTGGCGGCAAGATACCAATCGTGCCAGCCGTGGTAGCCGCAGAACGCGACGCCGCTTTTGCCAGTCGCAGCGCGAGCGATCCGCACACTCATCGTCATCGCTTCTCCGCCGCCACGAGCGTAGCGGACTTTTCCCGCCCACGGATGCAGCGCGAGTAACTGTTCGGCGAGTTCGATTTCCTGCGGGTTAACCAGGGTGCAATAGGTGCCGAGCGAGAGACGACGGCGCACCGCGTCAGTGACGTCGGGATCGGCGTAGCCGAGTAGAACGGCACCGACTCCGCCGGCAAAATCGATGTAACGTCGATCTTGCAGATCCCAGACTTCGGAACCGGAACAGCGGGAGAAATACGAGGGCCAGCCTTTGGCATCGAAGGATTCGGCTCGTTTGGAAAGCAGCCCCGTTCCACGAGAGATGACCGACTGGGCTTGTTGCCAGAGTTCGGGGCCGTTGGGCTGGGCAGGCGGCGTCTCTTTAGGTAGATGAGGGGCGAGGGTGCGGAGGGCGTTATTGAGAAAAATGTCATCAACGTCACCGCCGGTTAGGCCGGCATCTTCGCAGGCTTCCTGCAAGCAAAGGAGGGATTCGAGGCCGACCAAAGTGAAGTCGGTAGAGGTCGGCGCGACGTGGTCTGGACGGAGGAGTTCAGGATGGAGCCAGAAAAAGCTTTTACCGGTGGAGACGCATCTTCCGCGCATTTCGCTGACCGCAAAATCAGAGCCCCAGAGCACGCGACGCGGACCGAGAAATTTGAGCGCAGCGGCAAAGGCTTCCGATTCGCAGATGGCGGAAGTATCGACGACGACGTTATCTAAATCGACGAGGCTGTGGAATCCGTTGCGGGCGTTGCGGTAGTTGAAGCTGCGTCCGATGTGCGCGAGAATGAGTCGGGCTTTGGGGTAGGCGCGACATAGACGTCGGATGGACTGTTGGTTGGTCGCGTCTTCCATCGCGCCGTCGCGCACGATATGCAGGAGCATGATGCCGGAGACTTCGTGCAGGATTTCCCACATCCAGTCGGGCGCATATTCCTCAACCGCAGCGTTCATCGTGTCCTCGCGACCGGAGTAACAATGGTAGACTTTGATCCCGCAGAAGAGGCCGCTGCGCAGGGCTTGAGCGACGGCAGCTTGATCGTCGTCGGGACTGACTAGCATGAGGCAGCGACTTAAGGACGTGCCTTGTTGGGTCACTTGATCGGCGACCCAATTGTTGATGACCGGACGATCCGCTGTTTTGTGCGGCATGCCAAAGTAGAGACCGTGAATGGTCTTCGAGGGCATATACCTTTGCAGGGCAGTGCGATGTTCAGCACAGCTAAGGAGGCCTTTGGCGTCCATGAATTTCCACGTCCCTGGAGCGAAATGATCGGGGTGATACGGGTGGGTATGGATGTCGTAGATTTCGTCGGGAACGAAATCACTCAACCTGCGGGCAAGCTCCTGATCGCTCGGGGAAAGTAAGTCGGCGTATTTCATGTGATGCTTACCTATGTCTTTGGGCGAATGCCCCTCCCCTCTTAACCGAACTACTTAATCGTGACCCGACTGCCGGTGCGGATCGATTCGAAGCAGGCGAGGTTGAAACGCACGGCTTGGACGCCTTCTTCAAGAGTGGCTAGAGGCGTGGCTTTGCCTGCGGTGGCGTCGATGAAATCATGGGCTTGAACCGAGAAGGGGCCGTCGCGCCCAAGTGGCTCAACTGTTTCCCAAGTCCAGTCCGCGGCGCCGAAGGCGAGATGGCCCCAGCGGTTATGGTGATACTCGAATTTCACGCTGCCTTTTTCGCAGTGGAATTGGACGGTGACTTCGTTGGGGGCCTGAAACTGATTGAGGTTATAGCTGATGATTGCGCCGGATTGGCTGCGGGAAATGATCGAGACGGTGTCTTCAACTTCGACGCCTGCGAGCACCTGATGATCAGCTTCGCAGAAGAGGGAAGCGGTGGGGCCGGTGATCCATTCCATCAGATTCACCATGTGGGTCATGGCATCTTGAATCGCACCACCGCCTTGGGCATGATCGGTGTAATAAATTTCGCGATAGGCCGGACGGAAAGTCGGGAAGTGTTGACCGCCGACCGTGGAAGCCGCGCGCACAGGGCCAAAGGCGCCGCTATCCAGAAACGCCTTGGCGGCTCTGGGTTCGTGCCGGCTGTGATTAACATAGGCGACGTGGCAGACGCGACCACTGGCTTGATGCGCGGCTTGGAGCGCTTCCATGCCATCGAGGTTTAGCGACAATGGCTTTTCGAGGAGGCAGTGACGTCCCGCTGTGAGGACCTCGGTGCCGATCGCGACATGACTGGGAGCGGGGGTGCAGACGACAACAGCGGTGCAGGATGGATTGGCCATCGCTTGCTTCCAATCGGTGGAGGTCTCCACTTGATATTTCTGCGCCATATCGGCGAGGATCGCAGGACGGGTATCGCAGGCGATGACGTTGCAGCGGCCAGTTTCTTTGAAATTGCGCAGGTGGCGTTCGCCGATGCTGCCGCAGCCGATGATCAGAACGGTGGGGAGGTCACTCATGGGGAAAATGTTCAGAGGTTTGGAAGAGAGTAAATAACTCTAAGGAAGGTATGAAGATTGAGCACGCTTCACTGATGACGAGTCGAGGCTATTGGTTCCAAAGTGGAGCCAAACTTACCAAGCGGTCCAACCCCCATCAACAGACAGGGTTTGCCCGGTGACATACGATGCTTGTTCGGAGAGTAGAAAGAGAACCGGACCCAGCATTTCTTCGTTGCGGCCGATCCGACGAAGCATGGTCTTTTGGTTGAGCGTTTTTACGAAATCGGGATTGGCGGCCTGAGCCGTAGGGTTGGGGAATGGCCCGGGCGCGATGCAGTTGAAGCGGATACCATCCGGACCGTAATGCATGGCGAGATAGCGTGCGAGTTGGATCATGCCCGCTTTGCTCACCCCGTAATCAATCGGGTTGGGTTTCATTTCCTCCTGGTAGGCGTGCTTATCAGGGGGGACGAGACCATACATGCTGGAAAACAGGACGATGCTACCGCCGCCACTTGCTTGCATGGATTTTGCCAGTTCGCGGCAGAGCACGAAAGTCGGCACCAGGGAGCGGTCGAGCGTGGCTTGAAATGTTTCGGCGGGCAGATCTTCCAAGGTGTGCCCAACGGAAGAGGCCACTGTGAGATGGGCGAGGCCATCGGGTGCGCCATGTTCAGCGATCAGGTCAGCAACTGCTGCCGGCAGCGTGGCCGGATCGTTGACATCGAGTTCAACTGGAACCGTGCGTTGGAGATTCGCTTCCTTGATAAGGGCGGCGGCTTTGCCCGGAAGATCGATGCAGAGCACTTTAGCACAGCATTGGTCGAGGGCGATCGTGGTCGGAGTGCCGAGGTAACCGGCGCCACCGGTTATCCAGATTATCTTGTCTTTAGGTGAGTTCATTTTCCGGTGAAACCACCATCAACCGGTAGGTTGACTCCGGTGACGTAAGCGGCCGCATCGCTGAGCAGAAAGATCACCGCTCCGTTCATTTCGTCTGGATTCGCCATCCGGCCGATCATGGTTCGTTTGTTGTATTTTTCGAGAAAGGCATCCGGCTGGGGTGCAGCGGGATTGAAGATGCCGCCCGGCGAGACGACATTGCAGCGCACGCCTTTCGTCCCATAGACGGATGCGTAGTAGCGCGAGACATTGATCATGCCGCTTTTGTGGAAGAAGTAATCTGGGGCGGGTGTCATGTCGGTGCCTTCGTAGTTGGCCATGTTGGGGCCGACCATTCCCATCATCGAAGAGATGTTCACGATGCTGCCACCGGTGGGCTGTTTCGCCATCACTTCAACAAATGCATTCAGGGTCAGGTAAAGGCCCGTGGCATTGGTTTCCATCGAATCGCGCCATTCGTCGGCATGAGGGCGTTCGCCTTTCATCGGGCGGCTTACGGTGTTGTAAACAAGACCGTCAACTTGCCCGTTCTTAGCGAGGACTGCATCGCGAAACGCGTTCACCGAATCCTCATCGTTGACGATGAGTTTCTCGACTTGGACTTCGACCCCCACTTTGCGAGCGAGCTCGCGATCGGGACCAAATTTTGCGGGATCGCGCGTGCCGACGACGAGGGTCGCTCCGGCTTGACCGATGGCCTTGACGAGCTCGCGACCGAGCAGTCCGGTGCCGCCGCATTGCACGATGACCTTACCTTTGAGAGAAAATGGATCAGTCATAAGGAGTGGCGGCTTTGCTGATCTTACTGGCGGTGCCGCGCACCGAAGAAAGTTTGGCATCGAAGAATTCGCGCAAGCCACCGACATCGGAACCGGCGTTGAAGACGTTCACGCCCTCGGCGGCTAATTCTTCCATGGGGAGAAATAGGCCGGAAGTCATCGCGAATTTTCCATTGGCGCGGGCGGCTTTGGCGACCCGCTTACGAGCTTCATTGACCTCGGGAGCGGTGACTTGACCCGCCTTGCCGATCCGGTGACTGAAATCACCGGGGCCAAAAAGGAAGCCATCGAAACCGGGCACGGCGGCGATTTTTTCAACCTGTTCGAGGCCTTCGGGGGATTCGATCTGCAGAATGGTGATCTTCTCGGTGTTGCTGTTTTCGAGGTATTCATCCTGCGGCACGGCGCAGAACATGCCATCGGTGCAACCACCATCGAGCGGGCGTTTGCCGATCGGGTAAAAACGGGTCCAGGAAACGATTTGTTCGGCTTCCTCGGCGCTTTCGACATGCGGCACGATGATGCCGGTGGCGCCTGCTTCGAGCGGGCGCACATAATCCGAGTAGCCCCCCTTGGAGACGCGCACGAGTGTATCCATATCGTGGAGTCGTGCGGCGCGGATCGTATGCTCAAGCGTCGTCCAATCAGTGGGCACATGCTCATTGCACAGCCACATGCCGTCAAAGCCGCAGAACCCCGCGAGTTCGGTGATCCGAGGATCGGTCAGGTTGGATTTAATCGTAAGAGGAAACTTTCCTTCTTTGAGGAGCCTCTTGATTCGGCTTTTGCGTAGGGATGACATTTATTTGAGTTGGGTTTGAATTTCTGAAAGCGAGATGCGACGTCCTCCTTCGTCGCGGCTTTGGATGCCGGCAATGACGAGTTGCATGAGCTCAACCGTTTCGGAGAAGGGGAAGGGATATTCATCGGTGCGCAGATAGTGGACAAACGCTTCCAATTGAGTTTTGAAGGCAAAGAAGCTGTCCCCGGTGGAAACGGCGCGACTACCCGCAGTGCCGCAAAGTTGGAGGCAACCGAAGCCGCCAAACATATCCGCGCTGGCGACGACGACGATGTCGGCGCCGCATTCGTGCGTGAGATGCACGACGTTGCGCTCCTTGGTGCCAGTGTTTTGTGCCGTGAGGAAGCCGGGGCCAAGAATCGGATAAATGGCCTCCAGCGCGTGAATGCCATAGGTCTCCCACTTTTTGGCGGTGGTGATGCTGACGTAACGTAGATCACCGAGCTCATGCGTGGAGTGGCGATAGGGCATAAACTCCTTCGTGTAGCGCATCGAGCTCGAAGACATGATGCGCTTACCATCGGCCACCCAATCCATGAAAGTCTTTAAGTCGGCTGAGTTGTCGGCCAGTGGTTTGTCCACGAATACCGGGATGTCTGCTTCGACAAAGGGGCGGGCGCGTTCGACATGTTCACTGCCAATATCGGTCGCGATGATCACCGCATCCACTTCGCCGATCACGTCGGTTGGGTTCTCAACTACGTTGGGAATTAGCGAACACTTGGCCACGTGTTCAGCCGTGAATCCGCCCTCGCCGACACAACACACATGGGTGACCTGCGCATCGGGAATCTGGAGGGTCTGGCTGGGCTCCTTGTTGAGATAGTCCGGAATGCCCGCAAAAGGGCACTCCTTGGTCATGGCTTCGCGATCGTAGCCGTTAAACATGGCGCTCCATGAATACGGGTGCCCGTTTCCGGGGGTGCTGCCGATCATGGCAAGGCGTAGGGGGGATGAGGGCATGATATGGGAATCCTGAAAAAAGCAGAAATATATAATAGGTAACAGAATAAAAGAGCAGGCAGCGGGCGAAGTGACTACCTCTGCTCGCCATTTAGAATGGCGTGCAATTCAAAGCGTGTTTTCAGTTATAAGTAAAAAAGATGGAATCTAGGAATGACTAAGAGGTCGTAAATCTCTTAAATAGAAAATTGAGGTGTGATGTGATGCGTTCTTGCAAATCTGTATACAGCTGCATTTCTTGATCCAATGAAGAAAGTCAACTCTGATGTAGCCTATGACTATATTCGCAAGAGAATTTTAAGCGGAGCATTCCTGCCAGGCTACGCATTGATGACCGAAGTTCTTTCCAATGAGATCGGAGTCAGCCGCACGCCGATTCGGGAAGCATTGCATCGTTTAAAAGCGGATGGGCTCGTTACGATCCGCGCCCATTTGGGAGCCAGTGTCACCAAAATGGGGGTGGAGGATTTTAAGGAAATGTGTGATCTACGACTCGCCTTGGAGGGACATGCGGCCGGCCTTGCCGCCATTAATCACAGCCAACTCGATTTACGGGAAATCAGATACGCTCTAGAGGAGATGAGGAAGGTCACGGCTCTGATTATCGAAGCCAAGGAAGAGGTGAATCTCCTCGATGATCTGGTGAGAGAGGATGTGCATTTCCACATTGCGATCATGACGGCGGCCAAGAACAAGATGATGAAAAGGGAGATCTTGCGTTTGCATCTGGTGAATCGAGTTGTCTTTGGCCCCACGACGGCAGCGGCTTCACGTAAAAATACGAAGGAGGCTCAGGATGAAAATCGCCGGAAGGTAATGGCGATGCATGAAGACATCTTCGCAGCCATCCTTGAGCATGATGCTTCAGCGGCGAAAGCAGCAATGGAGCGACACATTCAGGATATCATTGATAAGTCTCTGCGGGATATGGCGCTGTTTTCCGGTCGTCCCTCTTCACGAAAGCTGACCGACGAAGAGCTGATCTACAGCGGTTAAGCTTCATTGGTATTCGCCCAGCAATTTATAGCGGAGCGCCAAGAGGAACGGAATATGCTGATTATCAGGGAGATGCTAATATCCTTCGATGCCATTCGGTCGTAATGAGCGCGAATAGAGTCCATGAGCAACAGGCTCTTTCTACTAGTGGTTAGAAAGAAAATCATTGACGCACACGAGATGCTTTTAATACGGATGTATGCAATGAAATGGGTGCGTATCCATTTCATAGGTTGTTCCCCCTAGACCCCTACACCCACGAACCCCTACTATGAACTACAAAAATGAATCTGCCTATTTAAGGCGGTTATTAGCTACGTGTGCAGCCATGCTTGCTGCCTCTGTCACTTCGGTGGCCCAAACAATCGACGAAGACTCTGATAACTCCAAAGCAAAGGGAGAAGTGGTTGAACTTAGCCCTTTCGTGGTCGCCGCTGAAGATGCAGACGGATACCGCTCCGAGCAGACCATGGTCGGATCGCGCACGGCCAAGTCTCTCATGGAAGTGCCCGCGAGTCTCTCGATTATTAACCGTCAACAAATTGACGATCTGAACGCTGTTGAGGTCCACGAAGTGCTGCAATTCGGCACGGCGGGTGTGACTCAGAATCAGACGATCAATGATGATGTGAATATTCGTGGTTTCCGCACCTCGGCATCACTGCGTAATGGAGTGACCAAGACCAGCTTTAAGCGCAATCCGATGTATGACGTCGAGCGCATTGAGGTCATCAAAGGTCCCGGTGCCATGCTTCTGGGAAATAACAGTTTCCTCGGTGGTGGGGTGAACTTCGTGTCCATGAAACCTACGCATACTAAAACCGGAAATGCTCAGGTGACCGTGGGTAGCAATAGCTATGTTCGCTTCGCTTCCAATGTGATGGGACCCGTGGTTGATTCTGAAAACTTCAAGGTCGATTATCGCCTGACCTTAGGTGGTCTTCGGGCGGACAAGGATAAGGAAATCGAAGAAGAAGATCAGGTGTTTGTTGGGGCAGGATTGGCCTTTTATTTCGGCACAAATACGAGCTTGTTAGTTAATGGTTATTTCTTCCGTGATAATGGTTATTTCTACTGGGAAGACTTCCTCGACTATAATTCCACTGTCGGCAGCACCACTGCCAACCCACAACCAGCAGTCATACATCCCAATTCGGGCAAGAGCTTTTCCGCTGGCCGCAGCGAAGACGCCCTGTGGGATAATGCAGATGCGTTTGTTGATGTGACCTTCCTCCAGAAGCTCACCGATAACACCAACATGCGTCTCTACTACTTCGGTGGTAATTTGCAAGATCGTCGTCGCCATGTTCGCGGTATCCGGATTAATGCAGATAATTATACCCTGTCTCGTCAGGATATTCCTCTCGTGATCGATAATGTGACCAACAACATCCAAGGTGATGTCACTCATAAGTTCGAGACCGCCGCCTTTACGCTCACGAGCACGGTTGGCTTTGACTGGAATTCCGGCTCTCACCGTCAAGATCTCTCGGTGAATAATCCGGGCGACCTTGATACCCGCACCGTTGATTTTACGGCTGATGCTGCGTATTTCTCGCAGCCGGCCAACGGTGCCGGTTTGCCCAACACGAGCCAATCCATGGCCCGGACGAAATCATTCTCTTACTATTTCCAAGAGAATGTTTCGTTCCTCGACGATAAGGTGATTTTGGTGGGTGGTCTTCGCTGGTTCCAAACTGGCGGAACTCGGGAAAACCCTCTTGCTGACACGGTCACCAAGAACAACGACGAGCGGTTCCGCACCCATAAATACGGTATCGTGCTTCGTCCGATTCCATCAATCTCAGTATACTATACTGATGCCGCCAATACCTTCCCTCAGAACGGTGTAGTCGATCGTTTTCAGGCTAATGACGCACTTGGCGCTCCCTTGGATATCCAAGAGGGAACCTTGAAAGAATTCGGGATTAAGGTTGACCGTGCCTTCTCGGAGACGGTCTCTGGCTACGGTTCATTGGTGTTCTATGACATGTCTCTGACCAATGTCCGCACCTTTGGTCCGTTGCCTGAAGCGACCATTCCCGGTGACCAAGGTATTATCCAGACTGCTGGTGATTTGGCTGATGGCTGGGAATTGGAATATGGCCTCCGGGTTAATAATGATGGAGGAGTCTTCGATTTGATCGGCACATTCGCCCAGGGCAATTCCGAAACAGCTGGCGCGAGCAACGTGCCTGCCCATGATTTCGTTCCTCAGAAGATCAGCTTGATGGGCAAGTATGAATGGACTTCGGGACCGCTGAAAGGATTCATGATTGGCGGCACTTACTTCGATCAAGATGCCAAACGTAATGGGATTTGGACGATTGATTTCCCTGCCACCTACGGCGCCTTCACGCGCTACGCTTGGGGCAAAAACTGGAGCATCCAACTCAATCTGAATAACCTCACCGATGAACGCTATATTGTGGCAATCGCGGCTAATGGTCTGATTCAGACCGAGCCCGGTTTTGACGGTAAATTGGCGGTTAAATACAAATGGTAATCACCTTTGAAACTCAGGTGGTCGTGTAATCCCGCTTTCTGCAGCTACCGGATCACCCGATGAATTCAAATTAAGCTTTCGACAGCGCCTACTGAGAAATTGGTAGGCGCTGTTTTTGTTTAGAGGCCGCCGGCAGACTATTTCTGAGAGCTCCAATTAGACTCACTTTCGAAACCCCACTTTATGATGGATCGATCAAGCATAGATTCTCTCGCAGGAGGGGCTTGTTTGCAGCTGGGAACTCTGATTAGTCGGGTAGTTGAGGACGGCCGATCAACCTTTGCATGCGTATGCCTTCACTTGAGACAAACCAGAACTAAGTTGGTCGAATTCAATGGTTTCAAGGCACACATTATCAGAGCGATGGTTCCGTCTCTTGGCTCGGTCAAAAAAGTCGCTTTTTCACGTCATTCGTAAACCGGTGCAGTTGAAGTTCTCGATCATGGATGCGGATGTCTATGCGTTGCGATTAAGGTGATTTCCCCGCTGTGGATAGTGAGGAACTAGACAAGTTGTTAAGCAACGAATGCTTTATTCATCTTTGGTCGACATGGAGGCTACCAGGAGTTCATTCGAGTAATTAGCTCCTGATCGATGCGGCGGTTCATCGCTTCGACCGCGTTGTCGATATGCGAGACGTTGCGGGCCCCGATCAGGATGGAACTGACACCGGCGTGTTGAAAGACCCAGGCCATCGCCAAACGGGTCATGGGTTCGCCGGTTTCCTCGCTGAGTGCTTTCAGATTTTCAACTATCTTGAAATTTCGATCGGTGAAATAGATATTCCCATGAGCCGGAGCAACGTCGAAGCGGGTGCCCTTGGGGATGCCGCCTCCGGGGGTGTATTTGCCGGTGAGAAATCCGGCGGCAAGAGGACTGTAAGTGATGGTGGAGATCTGCTTCTCTTGGCAAAAAGGCAGCAAGTCATGGCGAATGCCGGAATCAGCCAGATTGAAGGCGGGTTCAACCGCACTGATCGGTTCGAGACCGAGGGAGATCGTCGCCCGTTGTGCTTCGCGCAGTTGTTCGGCGGAAAAATTGCTGCAGCCGATCGTGCGGATGCGTCCGGCGCGGACCTCATCAGTCAGCGCGCCGAGGGTTTCTCCGATGGGCACGTCTCTGAACCAACAATGCAGCATGTAGATTTCTACGTGATCGGTTTGGAGGCGTTCCAGACTGTCGGTGAGTGATTTTTTAACCTGCTCAGGTTTCCCACCGGTATTGAATTTTGTGCAGAGCGTTATCTGGTCACGGCATTGGCGTTCTTTGAGCCAGCGACCGATGATTTTTTCTGAGGAATGCATTTCATCTGATACTTCACGGGAGTCATCGATACCGTAGGCGACTTTACGTCCGAGCTTGGCGTTGCCGCCTCCGTAAGCTTCAGAACTGTCGATCAGGTTGATCCCTTTACTGAATGCGTAGTCGAGCATTTTACGGCAAGTGGTCTCATCGATTTCACGACCAAAATTAGAGCTGCCGAGTGCGATGCGAGGAATACGAAGGGGGCTTTTACCAAGAGGTGCGGAGTCCATTAGCTGCTTTCATCGACCATGTGGGCGAGGAGGGGTTTAATATTTTCGGGAAGAGTCTCAAAGACTGACAAGGGGATGGGTTCTACTTTGGCGGTGAGTCCGTCTGAATTGTCTTCCACAATCATCGCCCGCTCGCGAGAGCCAGGGCAGAGGGGCTTAAGATTCAGCCACCATGGGCAGTAGCGGATGAGCACGCCGATGCGCGGATCGCTGGTCGTATTTTCGGCCGTAGCGTGCCACGTGCGCGCGTCGAAAATACCGACGTCACCAGCTTTCCCCTGAAGTTGGACCTCGTCTTTATAAGTCCTGATCGGTTCGTAGTTACTCCCAAAACGCGGAGCGTAATCTCGCTTGTGGCTACCGGGTATCAGATGGGTGCCACCGTTATCGATCGTGTAGTCGCTCAGCATCCACATCGTAACCATCGTCATAACTACATCGGGATAAGGGGTGTTTACCCGGGCCGCGGCGTTTTGGTTATACGGCCAATCGGCGTGCATCGGGCCACGTTTCACTCCGGCGTTGTTTACGAGACCAGTAATGAACGAGATCTTGAAATGCTCTCCGAACAGTCCGGTCATCATCCCCATGAAACGCGGATGAGTGAGGTAAGATGCCATGCTAAGGTCATGGCGTAAGAGGCCTGTAACGACGCCATTTGGCGGTGGAGTGGATGAATGCTTTTCGACGGTTTGAGTGATGGAATCACGGACTGCCCCGATTTGATCGGAAGGCATGACGCCTTGCATCACGGCAAACCCATCCGTTTCTAGCTTTTCCAGAATATCAGCTGTTTCGCCAGTTAGTTTTGGGATACTCATAACGCGGTGGTAAGCATGATGACTTACATAATGTATACAATTATATGTCAATAATGCTCAAGAAGATCCTCGGTTGATCCTAGAACTAGGATCTTCATGGAATTTATCAGTCAGAGGCTTACCCGTAGCTTGCTAGTAATCACGGGTTATCAGTCATAACGATTTTGTTTGGCCAGTGATGGGATTACGTTGACAGCAAAATATAGACATACACATGTATACTTTACTGAAGGCCAGCTTTCGGCTCGATGGAAATTACCCCCTTAATCAGCACCATAGAGTGTCCGTATCACCCTGAGAGTCTCGTTGCGGATTTGCCCCGCTCGAAAGTGAACCTGCGTCGATAGGTCATTCGAGACTAGACCGTGTTTCAGACCAAACCTTATCCGAATTTACGATGAAATTTAGTGAAATCAAAGCGATTGATGCGCATGGTCATTATGGAAGGTTTCCCCATGCGGATGACTTACTAGAGAAATTTTCCAGCGCATCGGGTGCCGAGGTGGCCCAAAGGGCAAGTGACTGTGGGGTCGAGTGGTCGATTGTCTCCCCACTGGAAGGATTGATGCCCCGCGGTCGCGAGACGCAAGTGGCCCCGGCGAACGAGGTGGCCTTTCAGGAGGTGCCTTCGGTGAAGGGACTCCTGCAATATGTGATCGTGAATCCGCTCCAACCGGAGACGTATGATCAGGCTCGTGAGATGCTGAAATCGCCTCATTGCGTGGGCATCAAAATTCATCCTGAAGAGCATGCCTATCGAATCTCCGATTGTGGCGATGAACTCTTTTCATTCTTTGAGGAAGTTGATGCGCCGGTGATGACTCACAGCGGATGCCCGAACAGTCTTCCGGCTGCGTTTGTGCCCTTTGCCAATAAGTATCCGAAGGTGAGGATGCTCTTGGCGCATTTGGGGAATGGGGCGGGTGATAATGGGAAAGTGGATTTGCAGGTGCGGGCTGTGCAGGCGGCGGAACATGGCAATCTCTGGGTTGATACTTCAAGTGCCCGCAGTATTCTGCCCGGGTTAATTGAATGGGCGGTCGAGGAGCTTGGCGCGGAGCGGCTCCTGTTTGGCAGTGACACCCCCCTCTACCATGTCGCGTTGCAGCGCACCCGCATTGAAATGGCCGAAATTTCGGACGAGGCCAAACGAATCATATTGCGGGAGAACGCCCTCAAGTTTTTCAGTTTGGAAGATGTCTAGGGCGTGACGCGTTCCCCTTACGCGTAACCCACTTCTCTCAATTTTACTCATGAGCGCACTTTCGTTACAGGCCGCAAACTCGGGTGATCGCACACCCTATGTCCATCACTTCTCGGATGGCCATGGAGGCTGGTTCTCAGACCGTCATTATGCCCTCAAAATATGGGATGGAGCGGCCCAATGTTACTCGCCTTGGTTTGTCGACCCCAACCACGCACCCCCGGGAGCTGGCTATCTTCATCTGGGCATGTGGATCTACACGGCCCAGCACTGGTATCAGCCGGATATGCCGGCGGCCGCTCGTCTGCCCTATCAGGAAAGTTCGTTTGCCGATCAGGGGAAAAGCACGGATTTGCGCGATGCGCGTCTCACGGTTCGCCTGAGAGGGGATGTGGATCTCAAGGGAGCCCAGTTACTTTTGCTGGCTCAGGCTCAGACGGAGAAGACGACTGCTAATTTTATTCTTACGGGGCAGCCGATTGAGATAACCGAGGATTGGAGCGATCAGACGATTGTGCTGGCCAACGATCCTAAGCAGTGGACCTGCATTGGTTCCCGTAAGGACCTAGTCGATCTTTATGGGTGTGATGATCTGAATACGGCGCTTTCCGATGTAAATGTGGATCTCATCTTCGTGCTGTTCCCTCTGGATATTGAGCCCGCCTGCCCTGGAGTTACTGATCCGCACGGTCTTAAGGCAGATGTAGATTATCCTGTAATGGCGGCTAAATTGCCGCGCGGATTAATCCAATTTGAAAGCGTGAAGATCGAGTATCCAGAATAAAATTATCCCATACAATTATGACTAAACCCAAAATTAAACCCCTTACCCGTAAATCTCTCCTTGGAGTCTGGAGCGCCTTGATCACGCCTTGGACCAAAGGCGACAAGTTGGACAAGCGTCGCTTTGCCATAGAAATCCAAAGCTATGCCGGATCCGGATTGAGTGGCCTCTACACCGGTGGCACCACCGGTGAGTTTTACGCTCAAGATGACGAGACTTATGCGCAAATCACGAAGATCGCCTGTAAGGAATCGCATGCGATTGGTCTGCCCGTGCAGATCGGAGTTTCGGCCTTAAGCACACGCACGGTGATTCAGCGCATTAAGGTCGCGAAGAAAGCTGGCGCGGATGGCCTTCAGGTAGCGTTGCCATTCTGGCTCGAACTGAAAGATGATGAAGTGAAACGCTTTGTTCACGAAATCGCTGAAGCGGCCGGAAAAACTCCGATCATTCTCTATTTAACCGGACGTTCTAAACGTAAAATCGCTCCTGCCCTCTTTGGGCAATTGGCCAAGGAAGTGCCCACCTTTATCGGGACCAAGGATACTGGGTTGGATGTCAAAGGACTGAAGGCACTGTTAAAGAAAGCCCCGGATATTGCGATCTTCGGCGGTGAGGATTTCTACGATAAACTGCCCGCAGGTGGGAAGGGCGGTTACTGCTCTGTGACCGGTTTCAATGCCCCTAAAATCGTCGAGCTCTATAAGCTCTGCGCTGCGGGAAAAATGAAAGAGGCCAAACCACTGTCGGATGCCGTGCATCGTTTTCTCTATGGAGCTCTGGTCCCCATGGTTACGAAACAGGGCCTGTGGGATTCGGCG
>Ga0105055_10005638_pt1 | contig 17571 bp, 9 predicted proteins | sample BON03_FD_78090 | JGI IMG/M metagenome (GOLD analysis project Ga0105055, IMG submission 78090) | Freshwater microbial communities from Lake Bonney liftoff mats and glacier meltwater in Antarctica - BON-03 | ecosystem: Environmental > Aquatic > Freshwater > Ice > Glacier meltwater | place: Lake...
ATACTCTTGTTTATTAAGAAATTAGCATTTGATGGCTTTTATCCACTACTAGTAGTTTTAAAAAAATCGATTTTTGTTGTTGTTTGAAAAAAAAAAAGTGCCCTAGTAAAAAAAACATTTGTGGTGTGTTCTTGATGCAATGTGCACTGTGTATATTAAAAGCAACTTATGGTCCTCTTGGCGCTGCTGAAGATCGTCCTTGGTCGCTGCGTTTCGTAACAAACCAGCTTCGAAAAGTAGTTCAAGAACAGGGAGGCGATAAACTGATTTTGGAAGACCGCATGAACGGTGTTTTTGGGGATCCTGCCCCTGGCGAGCCCAAGGTTTTAAGCGTTCACTATATTCAGAATGGAATTCAAGGCTTCAAATGTGTCCAAGAAAATTCAAGGCTTCTCATCGATGCTAGACAGTATGAAGTGATAAAATCCAGGACTCGATCCAACGCGGCCACATCTGTTGCATCCAGTATGAACTCGAATCTTCCTCATAGAAATCCTGATATTCTTCGAATTATTTTGAAATGCTTGCCTCTCTTTCCAGATAGATTAATGTGTGCTTCTGTATGTAGGGCCTGGAGGGATCAGTTGTATGAAGAAGGATTAACGGATAATTTTAGTGTCGGAATTCGTTCTTATCATGGACAACCTTGTTATCTCGATATGCCCGTTCACGTGCTTCAAATGTTGTTCAATCATTCGGAACAATACCTAATTCACTTGGATTTGAGCTTCTATGAGCCTCTAAGTGACGAAATTATTGGACCTGCGTTGGTGAAAATGTACCTTTTAGAAGATCTCAACCTCAGTGGTTGTTCAAGGTTGACAGATGCCAGTGTTCAACTAGTAGGTTCCAGTTGCCCGCGATTAAGAAGATTGCAACTGAAACGACTTGAACATTTAACCGATCTTTCTGTCACGAATATAGCTATGAATTGCCTGTCACTTGAGCTATTTAACTTGAGTGATTGTTGCAAAATCACTGATTTAGGACTCATGGCTATTGCTCAGAATTTATCGAATCTTCTTGTGTTTCATTCAAAAGATTTGTATAAAGTTACCGATACGTCAGTTTCTTGTTTGTTGGAGAATTGTGGACAGAATCTGGAAGTTCTGAGCTTTTGGTCTTTATATCGAGTTACAGCGCGAGGCTTAGAAACTTTTCAAAACGGAACTTTTACGAAACTTGCTTCTTTGAACTTAGGAGGATGCTGGGCACTTGATGATGCCTCCATTCGAGATTCTGTTTGTTGTTGTAAAAATTTAGTGGACTTGAAAATTAGGAACTGTCATTTGCTAACCAATTCCTGTATCGAATATATCTCGGAGCATTTAGTGAAACTTGAGCATTTAGATCTCTGTTACTTGGTTGAAATCACAGATGAGGCCCTTGGTTTTATCTCTCAACGCCTCACAAGGCTTCGTTCCCTTAATATATCCCATTGTGTAGATGTTACAAGCGCCGGTGTATGCCAGTTGGTGAATACACTGCCCCAGCTATCGGAACTTTTTTTAGCATTCATTTCAAAATTTACCGATGATACAATCCAATCCTTGATATCTTGCTTAGTCGAAAAGGCGAAAACCACGTTGAATTTATTGGACTTTCGAGGAAACAAACAAGTCTCAACAAAATCATTGCATTTGCTTTCAACCTGTCTTCAAAAGCAATTCAAGGAGAGCCCGAAAGGTTTGTTTTTCTACGATCCGAAATGAATCAGAATGATTTTAGTTTTAAAAGGGGTTTATACAAGACGATTCGTCAGTCTATCATAGTTCCGAACCAGCCAGGAACTTGCTTCACCTTCGGTAAATTTACTCTTGTCGAAAATAGCCGCTACAATTTGTTCTGTGTAATCAGATTCTCGCACTCCCATCATTAGAGAAACACCCGCTCTCGTTGAGCCTCTATCACGTTTCCTGTAGAATGAATCGAGCTGGAAATCATTGAAGTCTGCAATTGGAATCTTGCCTCTAATGTCACAGGAATTGTTCGCAAATGAATATTTTCTTTCTGATACATCATCAACGACCGGTTCTAAGTAGTCCATGTCGCTTGTGGACGATATGTATTCAGATGATTGATCAGGTATTTCAGGACTATTTTCTTCTTCATTTTCTGGTTCAGCTGAATCACCATCCTTTATTTCAGTCGATATATTCAATTGCTGATTAGAACTTGAATCCTCATTCGGAGAATCATTCAAATGAAAATTTGACATCGAGTTTGACAATGTTGAGCGGCATTCATCCAATAAATCTGGTTTTTTCATCTTGATGTATCTAGAAACCCTTTTTACTTGAGGTTTTTTCGGTGGTAGCCCGTTCAAAGTTGATCTTTCCATTAGTTCCATTGATGGTTCTATTTCTTTAGCAATGCCAAACGAGCCTGTGGACAATTGACGCTTGATAACGCTTTCTACGCTGGAGTACGAAGCCCGTCTAACGGTGCTGGAATACACGGGTTTGTATGTGCACCCTTCGATTTCTTTGTCATTCAAATCGGCCCTCATTTTCTCTGCCTTGATATTCTTCTTTGTTAAACAATACTGTTGCCGTTCAAGCAACGTCATCGACGACAGTGACTTGGTATTGGACATGATAAAACTACCAATTTCACTCAAAGAATTTAGATCCGGAGTAGCTGCTCTTCTTTCTGGAGTAGCTGCTCTTCTTTCTGGAGTCGCTGCTCTTCTCTTTGGAATACCTCCTTCTGTGTGTCGTCTTTCCATCACGAAATGGATCTCTGTGTGACCTGACCTACTGGTGTCAATGCTTATGTTTTGAATTTCTTCATCCAAGATATCAATTTGATTTGCATGATCGTCTGGTAAAGCATCTTTAACATTGATTTCTTCTTGTTTAGTAGACGGAATGTGTTCTTCATTCAAGGTTGGATTTCCAGGTACACCATCTAGTTCAAGACATATATGTGCCCAGCACTTGATTCGAACTGCTTCTGATTTATCTTCCCCCTTGTTGATCATCATCCTGACTAGCTGTACCGATTCAGTTTCAATTCCTAGATTCAACGGGTTGCTTCTCAGCCAACTTTGGACTTTATCGCATTTCGACTCCCACCAATCCCTCGTATCTTCATCTGAATCGGCGTTATTTGAATCGGAATTCCGCTTAACAAGAAAGGGTCTCCTGCCTCCTCTCACTCCATGGTATAACACTTCCTCCTCAACCATCTTCAAATGCCTTCTGGACACGAATTAATAAAATAGTCGTCTTTCCAATTTTCAAGCAAGAGGAACAACCAATAAAGGGTAAGGAAACAACGGTCGAGCATCGTTGTTTTGTTCGTTAAATACATTATTCAACGGATCTATCAACGCTTCTTAGACACGCCGTGTCCACTACGATGCATTCCTCAGTACACTAACTGTGTCACTAATACAAGACTCGATTTCAAGGCGATCAACCCACCGAAACGAAGGAAGACATGGGTCAAGATCCATTGAGACATAAAACGACCAGGAAACGACGACGGAAGCTCCTCACTGTTGATGATGAGTCACTTCCTTTAGTTGAGGCATTCCTTAAAGTACCGGGGCCCTCGTTGCCTTTTAATCTCTCTCCGCGTGTTCATCAAGTTTTAAAGAAACAAACCAAAACGAATGAAGCTTGGATAAACAAACGAAAGACAGGAGTTCCTCCTCATGCACCAAAAATGAAAATAATTCATAAAGAATCAATCACCAGCGCAAGGTGTGAGCAACAAAGCAGAGTGTCTCGATTTAACAACGCTCAAAAACCATCAATTTCAAATGTTAAAAATGAAGTCCGAAAAACGAGTAAGTGGCACGCCATACAGAAGACACTCAAGATGGCAAATCTTGTACAATTGCAACCAGCAACGCTTGAACTGGAAATCAAGAGATTATTGTTAGAGAATGCGGAGTTGGCCAAAGTTATGACCTATTATGATTCACAAGTACCTGGTAAACTCAGGCAAATAGAACAGCTGAATTTTGATTTTGATAACGAGTGGACTGAATTTCAAAATGAGGTACATTATGGAGAAAGGTTAAATGCAAAGGTGAAAAAGCTAAGCTCTATGGTGGCCACAAAATTAAAAGCTTGTGGTGGTGAAATGACTCACACAGCAACATATCATTTCATGGCCAATAGACTTCGGAACACTTGCAGTATCATCAAACTGCGCACCCAAGAATTAGAACAAAGAAGTTACAAGTCCCATGGTAAGAAGCTTGAGTTGCAAGTATTGGAAATCAATCAAGAAAAAGAAGTTTTAGAACAAGAATACCTCCAAGAAAGAAAATCGTTGGACAAACTAAGAATGAAAAACGATGCGGCTTTATCCAAGAAGAAAAAGGTTTTACAAGATGCTGAAGAGTTAAGGACTATGCAATTCAAAACCACTCTTCGTCGTCGTGAGATCGTTCTACTCGCAGCTGGTGACATGACGCAAAAAGCCGAAAAGCAACTTAGACGGAGAAGTATAGAACAAGCAATGAAACTCGGAGTTGTAGGTGGCGTCTTAGCAAGTCTTAATGCACATTTAACCAAATACGAGAGATGCATGATCAAGTTACAAGAAGTTTCCGGTATTAATGACATAGGTGAAGTCATTGACAAATTTTTCGCGCAGGAAGCCAAAAGAACAGAGTTGGAAAAAGAAAAGGCTACGATTTTGAAACGAATTGAATTTTCAAAATCCTGCAATTTTTCCTTGATCGCTCAATTGTCGCATCTGAAGGAATACGGTGTTGAACTGCAAGAAACGGAGCTTTCAGACACAGCAAGTTTAGAGGATAGCATCTTGCAATCGAATGTTATCATTCGAAACTGTACTAACAAGTATAACGCAAATCGAAACTTGTTAATGACCTTGATAGAGGGAATCATTCCAATCGCTCGATCGTTGGCTGTTAATATTCCTGTCGATATTTATAAACCAATTGCCAAGGAAAGCATGTTGAATGTGCCTACTATACAAGCGTATGCAGCGTATACAAAACAAATTCTTACAGTGGGACAAAAGCGATTAAGGATTTTAGGAAGGGTATTTGATACTTCAGTGGAGTCTATTTCAGAAGTTGATGACTTAGATGCCAGTGAAGTGAATGTGGATGTTCTTTTAAAATATATAGGATTACAAATTGACAAAACCCCAGTAAGGAAGAAGTACGATCCTGAAAAAAGTTCAAAGTCATTCAAGAAGAGAATGGCGTTGGTAAAACGCGTGGCTACTACGTCTAACATGTGTGATACTTTTACACCAAATGAATTGTTTTTGAAAAAACAAAGAGCTCTGGAATCTCAAGGCAACATCAGAGTATCTGTTCGACCAGTTTCACCGGAGGCAAAAGTCCAAGATATATGTCAGTTTGTTCAAGAAGTCAGATCAAGTGGCGAATTTGAATCTTCGGATAACGTTGATGATGAAGGAGAATACGATGCTATCATTTCAGAGGCAAACAATAAAACATCCGTCATTGAAATCACGGATGGAATTTCAGATCCTGAAAAGGAGCAACTTTTGATACAGAGTCTTTTACACAAGAAAATATTAAAAGAAATTGTCGGAAACCAGTCATTGAAACATAGCAAAGTTGATGATATTCCAGCAATAGAATTGTACAAGGACTACGTAAAACCGAGGGTAGCTGATTATGTCATAGATAGAACTACTACCAAAACGATATCACATCATTTGATTGAGCAGCAAAAGTTTTCCGATCTATGTCCTAAGAAAACCATTGATGGCCTAAGAAGAAAGCAAACGTTCCTCTTGGAGGCAAGACAAGGATCTAAAGCACTGGATTCAAGAAAATCATTCCTCGCTCTAAACCGGCCTGCAGTAACGAACGAACTAGCATTTTCTCCCAAACAACCGCCTCGAGCCTCCATACATAGTAATTCCCCTCGACAACGGGCCAATCTCTTGAGCAAATAATCACACTTTATAAAATTATTTTAATCTTGTTGGATTTTCATCGAGAAATCTAAACATGAATATCCTTGAGTAAGTTTTCCCATGCTAACAACATCTACATATGGACTAAAGAAACTCGAGAGAGTGTCTTCAGTAATTCCTCCACTAGCTTCTACAATAAGATGGGGAAACTTTGCCTTCAACTGTTGAGCATCAGCTTTTAAAGCTTCTGGTGTGTAATTATCAAGCATGATCACTTCAGCTCCAGCTTCGGCAGCCTCAATAGCTTCAGACAGCATGCGGCATTCAACTTCAATCTTGGACGAAAACCCCGCCACACTTCTGGCCCTGGTTACTGCCGCTGTTATATTTCCTACACTCCATACATGATTGTCTTTCAGCATAACCATATGACTCAAATCCATTCGATGAGTTGAAGCCCCCCCAACAACAACTGCATACTTCTCAACCAAAGAAAACCCTGGAGTGGTCTTTCGGGTTGCTGCAACTTCCCCATGCCAATTTGCTTCTTTAGCTGTTGAACTAACACTCCTTGACATCGTAGCGATCCCACTTGCTCTAGACATGATATTAAGCGCAGTTCTTTCAGCCAACAACAATCGTCGCACTGGCCCGTATACGTTTCCAATACACAATTTCCCATCAGCTTCAACTTCAGTTACAACATCGCCGTCTTTCCGAAACCATTCTGCTCGAACTCCTGTCTGTACAAACACTTCATTGGCGAAGGCAATACCTGCAATAACCCCAGGACTCTTGGCTAAAACCTTCGCTACTTTGTCATCGTTCCCAACAACAAACCCCCCTAACATGCGAATAAGGACCAAACATAAATAACGGTTTTACCATCTTACCAATATCAAACGTAGGCGCGTCACTTTCTAACCAGCAAGATATCAAATTAGAAATCTTTCCATGAGGCGGAAGGAGACTCTCAAAGTCGCTCATTATTTCAACGTGTTTTAATGCTTATTATGGTCTACTACATATGTTGTTTTACTGAGAATAGCTTTTGATGGGATGCACCACCTCCACACTCAATGCATCGAAGAAAGCTTCGTTATCGGCTGTCCCTATATCGCCTACAGATGTATTTCTCATGGTAAACGGAACTTCCGGGGGAAATGCATCTAAACAACTACTTGACCTTGGACTCACCCATTTCACTTTTCAACACGACCATGCAGAGTGCACTGTTTGGGTATTCAATCTTCGCGATGGAGACAATCGAAAGTCCGGCTTCTCCAAGATTGTAGAGAAAGCATCAGTTCCGCATCAGGTGAAGGAAGGAAATGTTCGAGTCATAGCGTGTGGTGGGGACGGGACAGTTAAATGGGTTATTTCAGAACTGGTTAAATTGAAACGCACTGATATTCCGATCGGGGTGATTCCCTTTGGAACTGGGAACGATTTTGCACGAGCTTTCAATTGGGGTTCAACAGCCCCTAACCCATTGATAGGCAACAAATTGCAAGCTCTGAAGCAAAAAGTGATATCTTTTTTGAACAGTGAAATCGTTTCGATGGACTGTTGGAGATGCTCAATATATCTGAAAGATATTGAAGATGCATCTTTTAAGGAGGTAAAAGATGCAAAAGTGATACAGACTCACGAAGGTGCAAAAGAAATGCACCACGAAATGCTGAATTACTTTTCTGTTGGTTTCGATGCCCAAATAATGTTTGAATTTGAACAGCAAAGAACGAAGAGTCAACTAGGAAATAAAATTGTAATGGCTCGGAAAGGAGTCGGACAAACGATAGTTCGGCCTCCAAAGTTAAAGGAGTCTATTGACATAGTTATGGCCGATGGAAACGAATGCAAGGCTCGATTAAACGACCGGTTATTGCTTTTCTCGAATATACCAAGTTACAGCGCCGGTGCAAATCCATGGCGTCGATCGAAAGATGATGACAATATGCTTGGAAATAAAGACGGTTTTCATCCTCAGTTTGTGGGTGACAGTGTTTTGGAATGTCTTACCATTCACAGTTCTGCGAATATCGGATTGAATATCACAACGGGAGGTTCAATCAAAGGAGGTATTCAAAGAACAGCTCAAGCAAAAGAATACAATGTACATTTCAAAGATATGTCCTCGATCTTTTTACAGGTGGACGGGGAAGCGATGCAAGTGGATCATGCAGACCACATCACAATTCGTCACGGATACCAAATTCAAGTCCTTCGAAACGACTCTGCTATTGCAATTTCATTTCCTGATGGTCATGTGCTTGCTACGAAGAGCATGGGCGAAGAAGTGTTTGCTACTGAATCTAGGCAAGCTTCAGATATCGATATGGACGAAGAAGAGAATGACGACATCGAAGAAGTTGTGATAGACGAGATCAAATCGATTCCAGAACCGGAATTCAGTCAACGAAATTTGGATATATCAGAAGATGTGGCATTAGTAGAACAATAAATTAATTGGTATTTTAATTGAATCCAGGCACAAAATTAGGATGGACCACGAGCATGCGATGTTCTTCTGGAAATGGATCATCCTCTTCGTTCTCCTCCTCCTCCTCTTGAATCTTTGCTAAATCTTCGGCGGACAGCTGCACTTGCATAAGAATATTCTCCTTGTTAATAAGTCTCTCGATGATTTGATTAATTAATTTGCGAACTGCCACCAATTGCTCCTCCGAAGTAATATCTGTCCTTTGTTCCAAGTAGAAAGTTACGACATCTCTTTGTTTGACTGCACTTGGCATATTATTAGCACGTGCTTCATCCTCTTGGCTTCGTAAATACGTGGCTATCAGATTCGTAGTTTGCATGTACTCCTCATAAGAAATTTGAATGCCAGATTTCGTTTTCTTGGAAGGTGGGCGATTCGGGTTTACGTTTTCTTGCTGAGATGAGTCACTATCAATTGCCACATGATCTTCTCCTTCTTCTTCTTCAAATGTTTCTTCTCGGTGTACCGCACTACCTGGTTGTGCTTCTGCTCCTGGATCGTCAAAACGAACATCTGCTGAGTCTACATGAACAATACTTGTTTTGAGCAGGTGATAGGCCCATTCCACGTATCGAGGTCGAACAAATTCATCCAAATGAAGTCTGGCTAAGGCCTCGGCTAAACGGATTAAAGCTTCTAGTTGTCTCACTGTAATTCTATATGCAGTCCTATTTTGTCCCACCACATCACCCTGTCGAAGTCGTCTATAACACTCTACCAACTTAGGTTGAACATCGGGTGGAATGAAAGGTTCAATGGTTCGAGCATACCGAATATAGTTTTGAAGCTGGGCTGTCGTGAATAAACGCGAATATTCTTCTTGGGTCTCTTCATTCTCTTCGTCCAGATCTTCCGGATCTTCATCGTTGATAAGTTTCTCGACCCGCCTTTGATGCACACGAATAATGTGTTCCGCGATGATCCTATCTTGACTCTCTTCACAATCATCCAGGACTACAAAAAACATGTCAAATCTGCTCATGATTGCAGGAGATAATTGGACATTGGCTCTCAATGTCTTGGACCTGTCGTACCTCCCATGTATTGGATTTGCTGCTGCTAGAATTGAAGTCCTTGCGTTGAGAGTTGCTTGAATCCCTGCTTTCGTAATAGATATAGTCTGTTGCTCCATCGCTTCGTGAATAGCTACCTGGTCAGTGTCATCCATCTTATCAAATTCATCAATGCAGCATATACCATTATCAGCCAGCATCAGTGCTCCTGCCTCTACGCAGTACTCGCCTGTCTCCGGATCTCGAACTACACTGGCCGTTAGCCCTGCTGCAGAAGATGCTTTTCCTGAAGTAAAAATCGCTCGGGGAAGAAAGGAGCAAACGTATTTAAGAAATTGGGATTTAGCGGTTGAAGGATCGCCAATAATACAAACGTTGATGTCTCCTCTAAGCTTCGTCCCTGCATCTGTCCGTTTATGAACCCCACCGAAGAGCATTAACAATATTCCCAGCTTGATATCCTCATGACCGAACACAGCCGGTGCCATACTTCTTCGCATTTTGGCTAGAAGATTAGGTTGACTTGCCATGAGACGCAATTCATCCATTTCCTCCACTGTATACTGCTCTCTAATCGATTGTACTGTTTCCTCTTCCATCGATCCAAAGTTTCCGTTTTGTTGCTGTTGAATCATTCGAGCCACTTGCTGATTGCGAGATAATCGCACTGTAGAAAGATGCGGTTGAGAAAATCTTGAACTAGATGAATGAATCGAGCATGCAAGAAATGATAATTTATAAGACATTTCCCGTACACCTAGAGACTTCAAACCTGAAACGCCATCATTATTATCACCCGAGTTTTTCTGAGCCCCCCCCGAACGCTTTAAACCTGGACGCTCACCAGCAACCGCTAATTTGGATACATCAGGAATCGCGATCAACGTTCCAGTAAATATACATTTGTCACCAGGTTTGGCTCTTTCAACAATATCGTGCCGAAGTATGATATCAACAGATCGAGGCATACTTCCTGCAGGTACTTCATTTGAATTCTCTTGTACTCGAAGTTTCTGCCAGTCCACAAATTTGCTCAATTCAACCCGAAGTTCCCAATGCTTTTCATTCTTGCAGTCTCGGTTTGGACACTTCATTGGCTTCGTAAACTTAAATTGTTGCTCTACGCCTTCAACAACACGCTTGCAATCCAGACATTCAAACGCCCCAAATAATAACTCCGGTCTTACTTCAGAAGATCTTGTTACTGTTCCAGATATCGAACACAATACACCGATTTTACTAGTGCGTAAGTTACGAATTCTCTCGACTCCCGGCAAGTTGTAAAAACTAACAAAGAACTCTTTATCTTCTCCTCTTTCTTCAGTGACACGATTAGGTAAACACCCACGAATGAATATTTGAACAGCCTTATTCAAATACGGGGTATGGCGGAAGTACTCGGCCAATACCACTTCAGCTAACACATTATCTTTGTTCAAAAGTTGGGAAAAATCAACAAGGAGTGTCGAACGCTCCGCCTCCATCATGTAACCAGCTTGTGCAATGTAAAGATGCTTAGACCGCTTGGCTCGATCTATATCGTTCAATCCCTCGAGGTCATCTTCAACTGGTTCTTCCATATCTTCATCGTCATCACCTAGCAGCTCCTCAATCAAGAAAGAGTTGAGGAATTCCACAAATCGATTCTGCACTTCTAATCCTTCCTGATCCTGAACTACAGGCGCTTCATCAAATGCTCCACTCATCAATTTCGAATGACACAACAAGTGTTGATCGTAAATATTTTCAAAAATAATTCGACATGTAAATATAAAGTGCAGCCATTTGGTAGACCCTCCTAAACTGAATTTTTGAAAAAAGAATGATGAAGGTGTTGATATCATGAATCATAAAGAGCTGACAATGTATCCGATTACTCATATTGGGGGTATGAACGAATGGGGTATTCAATGCTTAAAGAATCCTTAATAATAATATATTTGATTTCAGGGGATTTGAAACTGTTCCCGAATGGATTTTTGGATTAACGTACCTCGACGAACTACGCTTATTGGACTGCCACCATATCGAGGCTCTTTCCGATCTTCCTTCGAAAATTTAAATTTTGGAAACATCCAGAATATTTCTAATTTTGCTTTTAATTAACCTGCAGCACTTGAAGCATATCTAAAAGTTTATCTTCTTGAAAATAGTACTAGCTATGCTTTCATATGTTCAAACTTCATTATTTTTAAAGATGGTTTCCGGGTAGTCTCCCATCTGATTCATCTATTGCAAAATGTTGACGGCCTCGGATCCATCAGTGTGTTGAGGATGCATAGCTTCATTTTCATACCATTCATCTATGTAACCTTGAAAATTTCAAAATCCAAGATAGCGTAGTACGATTTTTGGCAGCAATGCCTCGGCTTTGTCCGTTTCTTGATGATCCAACGCAACAGCATCCTTCACAATTTGGGAGCTACCGAAAGCATCGAAATATGACTGGTGATAATGCGACCTGTATTTCACTTTTGCTAAAAGTCTGCGAGATTGCCGTGAGGACACTAGTAGTTTGAGTTGTCGAATCTCCTCCTCTGAATAGTCAATATTCAAAATTGGAGGCACAATCGAAGGAAAGAACAGTTCATCGGGCTTTTCTGAACTGAACCAAATTGCTAACGCGCGTCGTTTTGCACGAGAGGTGCGTACTCTATGAAGTGTTTCTGTGGAGCAAAACAACGCAAATGTATCGTGTGCCGGTTCTACCAAAACGGGCTCTAAAGGAAAGGGAAACAATTCCAATTCACCCCCATCTTGGCCACTTTTATAATCAGGATTTAAATATAAAAGCGCGGTAATAGCGCGATTTGAAATCGATGTTTTTGTATCATAATGCATATGAAAGGCTCCTCCATCATTCACTTGTACTTTTAAAGTATCGACGCCTTGAAGTGCCAGACCAGGGTAAGCCTGGTTCAAGCGCATAACCAACGCAGGCCCATGCGTGTCGACAAAACTTTGAATATTGGGACAAAATTCCAACGTGTTTGACACTTGTTTACCATCAACAACCAAAGAGTGCTCGAAAACAGCATGTTTCGCTAGTAAATGCCCTTCAATAATACTTCCATCTTTGTCACGTTTCACAGGAAGACGGTTCTTTGAAGCATCCAATTTCTCAAGATCCATTAACATGTCTATCTCTTCTAAGATGGCATCACCCCAAATTCCAGTTGCATTTTTCCATACCACAAGCGCTTCGTGTTCGAGACGGCTTTGAAAATCTTTCAAGTCTAGTTGGAAAGGATCTTGAGACCCAGCAATGATCATCCAATATGAATTTTCAACACATTGCCTACCTTCAATACCTGAATCTCTGCTTGCATCGGATCGATATGGATTAGATTCTGGTGCTTTTAGTACAACCCATTGCTTAGGGTACAAGGCTTCGTTCAAGGTATCGAAATCATCATCGGCTTCAAACTCATTATACGATGTAATGATTACAGGAATGCCTTTTTTGAATATATACTCAAGTGTAGGGATCCAAGAATCATAGCCCCAAATTCCTGCATTAAATAGAAACGAAGCATCTCCGCAAGGACACGACGATTCATGATACAAATTTAATTCTTGCACAACTTTAACTGTAAAATTCTCGCTAAAATCAAATGAACGGCTTGAATTCGAACTAACATTCGGACCAACTAATCGCAATGTTAACTTTTTCAATGTTGTTTCATTCCTAAACAGTTGAATTAGACTTTTGAACGCCAGAAGAGGCTTGCTTGCTTCAACATAATCTGCTCCTACAATATCCAATTGAATATGATCCATCGATTTAAACTCTGGGAGTGTACTATGCAACGAATTCCATATTGTGTGAGATCGTGACTCATTACTGGTGACTGGCATCTTTCGAAAAAAAAATCAATACCATGGTCACCACATGGATGGATTCGTATCTTGGTGAGATGATTTCATTAGGCTCTCATCCTGACAAACTTACAATAAACCTGTTGACTATGAAGGCTTCAGATGTACAGAAATCCAGCGTTCCAGGAGTCAGTGTCGAGGATGTTGTCGGTGCTATTGAATCACGATTACTACGAGTCAATCCAGAAGAAAAACTTCCACTTCTCTACCTCATAGACTCGATCATGCATAACAGCAAAGGCAAATACCCTGTTAAATTCTCTAAGAACATTGCTTATATGTTCCAGGACGCATACAAGGAAGCTCCTAACGCTAAAAACAAAGATAGCATGAAACGCTTATTAGGTAGATGGGTGATGGGAGACCCAATAGGAAGACCCACACCTAAATCTCTCGCCAAAATTCACAAAGATGTTTTTGACCCTAATTTTAATGAAGGTGCCTTTATTGCCGACCAAGAACATAAATTCCCTCTATTGAAACAACCGACTGTTAATACTTGTTCTACACGATTCCATCCAAATCAACATGTGCCGCAGTCGGTATATGACGATATGCTAGCCAAAGAGGCTTCCCATGTTCTCTCGGAATTGCTGGACTCCATGGAGGTACCACGTTCCCAACACTTAACCCTCAACGAGATTCGAATTGATAGACCTGAGTTACATAAGCAGGTATTAGATCGCGCGAAAGATTCTCTTGTGAATGTGCATGTACGGGTTCCTACACCGGTACCTTACCATCACGTACAAGAACCCTATCATCATGAGCAAGAGCAGCAACATCACCATGAACAAGATACTTATGTACAAGAGCCTTCTTATCAATCACGTAGAAATTCCCCAGCACACTTCTCTCCTCCAACCGAACGATTTGATGATTGGGATCCAAAACAAATCGCAGCAGCACCAGATGCAGCTTATGTAGCACTTGTTATCAACCATAATGCCGTCGAACAATCATCGTTTCGAGACAGGAATTCGCAACTATGTTTTAGAAATAAGGAGCAACTGGGAGATTTTCAAGCGTATCGAGATGAAATGGTTAAAAAAATTGAAAATTTAGGAAAGTCGTTCGATGGCTTAAAAGCCCGAGGATGGTTTTTGGCATCCGAAAGTTGGTTGGAAGGGGTTTCATTTAAAATGATTGTAGACGGAACCGGGTTCGACGACGAGGAGAATGAAGATGGTGCTATAATAGAAGACGATGAACAATTGCAGTTAGCCAGGCAAGATTCTCAAGTATCGGTGGATCCACGACTGCATGCAGTACCCGAAGATGAATCACAAACAGCATGTCCTATTACGGGTTTAGAATTCAAAAAATTCTGGAGCGACGAAGAAGGCCAATGGATGTTTGAAGATGCTATAAAACCTGTGGAGGATGGTCCTATATATATGGCGTCTGCTTACTTTGAGCAAAATGCGAAGAGAAAATCGGAAAGCCCGGAAATCTCGGCCAAGAAACTTAAGATATAAAGATTGTGAATTATTATTTTGGTTTTTGAAACGAACCGATTTATAAACAAAAATAAAGAAAAAACCTTAAAAGAAAAGATTTTGGTATCACTATGGATTGGAGCAAAAGTAGGAAGCTCCTTCAATAGAAAGCAAAAAGGATGCGGAAGTATATATCCGCAACCATCATTTTCATGACACTGGATATTGGAATAATAGAAATAGCCAATTTAAATCTCTTCCAGTATGAAACCTTTATCCGATCTGCAAATACGTTGTAGTGATGTTTTCTTATCTCATTGTGAAGTTCATGATACAGAACTTGGGCCACTTGTATTACAGGACGGATTTCTATGGGAAGCATTTGAATTCCAATATCCGACGAAGCATAGAATCGATCCGCAATATCAAACATGTTTTCCAAGAGCGATACAAAACCACTAAAATCTGAATTTCTATCCTCCAGTCGAACTTCGTATTGATTGCATACATCTCCGGGGATATATTGTCGATGTAAATCCAAATCTTCGCCAATATCACGAATCATATTCGTCAATTGAAAGCCATTCCCTAAATCCCTCGCATGAGTTAGAGCTGCGCTTCGTTCTTTATCACTAGAAGTAGACATCAAAATGGGAACCATAAAGTCACCAATGATAGCAGCACTACCTTCCATATATATCTTAGTATCTTGCCATGTATTGCATTTGTTTTCCTCGATATCCATTCTCATAGAGTGGAAAAAGGATTCAAATAGCTTTTTAGAGTAACCAAGACGCACCACAGATTCTATAACTGCTGGAAGAACAGGATGAAGAGCATAATTTCCATTTTGGGTTTCAAAACACGCCCAGAAATTCGAAATGAAATTTTCAAGGTCTTCCCTTCTTTTCTTGGGGTCAAAGTTTTTCGTGTCAACGAAATCATCGGCAACCCTAAACAGCGCATAGAGCGCAGCTGTATCTAAGAATTGCCTTTTGCTCATCAAAGTAGAGGCTGCAAAGTAGGTTCTCCCATGTTTAAATAGCAATCTGACACAAGTTGCATAAGATCGCCATCGAGTGGATGTAGCAATTTTGAAAAGCATCCACAAGTGAACCAAAAGTACAAACAATACAATCCCTGCAAACAACTTATGCACAATTCCACGTGGTTGTAACTTGCTATGTAAAAGCTTAGCAGCAACAATACCAGAAACCATAGAAGGAGGAACTCCTGGACCAGGGTTCGTCAGGTGACCAGCAAAAACCAAATTACCAGACAACGAGTCCATCTTCGGTTTAAAGATTAAGGATTGCAAAAGGTAATTGGCATGTCCAAACGCATTTCCTCTGAACGAGTTTAGATTGCTTTCAAAGTCCTTCATTCCATATGTTTTTTTATACACGAGGGAATCAGCTAGCGATGCACCATTGGCTGTTTGGATCTTTCGCTGCATTCTTTCTAAAATGCCTTTCAACAAAGATTCACGATACTCTTCTGTATCAGTTCCATTCGCAGTGAATGGAACAGGAACCAAAACAAAAACGGTTTCGCCATCCAAAAACGCTACATTTTTATCGCTCTTCGAAGTGACTGACACATAAAATGTGGGATTCAAACTCAAGGAGTTTTCAATGAATACTCTATGCAAATGGTCATCTAAACTATGATCAAAAAAGAAATTGTGATGAAGTATTCCTTCAATCTTGGTATCAAATCCTAGATAGAACAAAATGCATGAAGGTGAAAGCGCTTGGGAGCTCCAATAGTTTTCATCATATCGTCTTAAATGTTCAGGCAAAAGTTTTTGCTCAACATGAAAGTAGTCTGCAGCAGCAACAACACCATCAACATCAGTGCATTCATCCTTTGTACATAGTTTAGATATTTCGTCGTTTCTTCCTACATCAAGACTGGTAATTTCACTATTCAATATGAAACTCACCCCTAAATCACATGCGATTTGGTGAAGTGCTTTAACTGGAGCAGTCATTCCTCCGTCAGGATAAAATGTACCTGCGTGGCCACCGTATGTCATCAGTGAGTATAAAGCTGGGGCATCAGCTGGAGATGCTCCAATGAAGATAATGGGCCATTTGAGAATCATTTGAACTAAACTATCACTCGTATATCTTCCAATATGAGCCTCAAGAGACCCAAACATATTCATAGTCAATGCTGCATGAATGAGATTGAGATCTATCAATTCGAAAACAGAGGTCATTGGCTTCCAAATCCATTCAAAGATTCCCTTGTCGTATTTCACTTTGGCTTGGGCAAAAAAGCTCTTCAAATCGTTGTCTGGATCTCTTGAGGTGGCCCAGTCGATAACTCCTTGTAGAGTTCCAGGTACATCAACAATCTCGTCGTCCAAATGGACCCTGTAAGCTGGATTTAGTCTGGTAATGTTATAGAACTCAAGCCTATCTCGTCCGAAACGACTGAATATTCTATCGAATAAATCAGGAAACCAATACCAACTGGGCCCTGCATCAAAAGTAAATCCATCAACTGTGAATTGCTCTGCACGCCCTCCAATGTGACCATTTTTTTCAAACACTGTGACTTGATATCCCATCTGCTGAAGCTCACAGGCTGCCGTAAGACCCGAAAACCCAGCGCCAATGACACCAATGTGCTCAGCACATGCATGAGTAAAACACACAGCCGTCACAGCAAGAAAAATATGCATAATGAAGTCAACGCAACGTTTTTCGCGTATTCGTCGTCGAAACCTTCGAATCAAAACGAATCGTCGATGCAAAAAAGTTTGAAACATAAAAAGTAGTGCTTTAAAAAAATCGATTTTTGTTGTTTAAAAAACAAAAAAACAAAACTATTTCAAAAAAGTTCG
>Ga0105055_10005639_pt1 | contig 17571 bp, 11 predicted proteins | sample BON03_FD_78090 | JGI IMG/M metagenome (GOLD analysis project Ga0105055, IMG submission 78090) | Freshwater microbial communities from Lake Bonney liftoff mats and glacier meltwater in Antarctica - BON-03 | ecosystem: Environmental > Aquatic > Freshwater > Ice > Glacier meltwater | place: Lake...
AGCGCCCGGGCACGTGCGACATCGATCATGGGACCGGCCCCTCCTGTGCTCTATATTGGCGCGCTTCAGGGCGCCCTGCGACCCGCGGCGACTTTATCCGCCCTGACCACGCCGCCACAACCGGACATCCCCTTGGTCGATATCAGGCCTGTCGTTGCGATCCTTGGAACCCTGCTGCTGGGGCTGGCGGCAGCCATGCTGATTCCCATGACCGTCGATCTGATCATGGGCAGCACCGACTGGAGTTCGTTCGCGGTCGGCGCCCTGGTCACGGCCTTCACCGGCGGCATGCTGGTGTTTGCCTTCCGAGGCGACATCCGTGGCCTGGAACTGCGCCAGGCCTTCCTGCTGACCGCCATCGCCTGGGTCGGCCTTTCGGCCGCCGCAGCCCTGCCCTTCATCTTTTCCCATCTGGTGACGAGTTATACCGACGCCTTCTTCGAGGCGATCTCGGGCCTGACGACCACGGGATCGACGGTGATCATGCATCTGGACGCCATGCCGCCGGGCATCCTGCTGTGGCGCGCCCTGCTGCAGTGGCTGGGCGGTTTCGGCATCATCGGCATGGCGATCATGATCCTGCCCTACCTGCGGGTCGGCGGCATGCAGCTCTTCCAGACCGAATCCTCGGACCGCTCGGACCGCGTCATGCCGCGGCCGGGCCAGACGATGGCCGCGATCATCACGGTCTATGTCGGACTGACCCTGCTCTGCGCGCTGGCCTACGACCTGGCCGGCATGTCCTCGTTCGATGCCATCACCCACGCCTTCGCAACGCTTTCGACCGGCGGCTACAGCACGCACGACAACTCGTTCGTCTACTTCGATTCCCTGATTTTGCAGTGGATCGGCGTCGTCTTCATGGCCGCGGGTGCCACGCCGTTCCTGCTCTACGTGCGCGCCCTCAAGGGCGAACCCTTCGCCCTGCTGCGCGACAGCCAGACCCGCTCGTTCGTTCTGGTGCTGGCGGGCACGACCCTGGCGATCACGGCCTGGCGCATGGTCTATCACGAGGCGCCGCTGCATCAGGCCCTGACCGAAGTCGCCTTCAACATCACCTCGGTCGTCACCACGACCGGCTTTGCCAGCACCGACTACAACATCTGGGGCGCCTTTGCGGTCGTGAGTTTCCTGGCGCTGACCCTGGTCGGCGGCTGCACCGGCTCGACTTCCGGGGCGATCAAAATCTTCCGCATCCAGATCATGGTGATCACCGCCGTGCGCCTGCTCAAGGGCCTGGTCGCGCCGCGTGCGGTGCTGCCGCTGCGCTTCAACGGCAAGAGTTTCGACGAAGATGTCCCGGCTTCGGTGCTGGTCTTCGTCTTCCTGTTCGTTGCCTCGGTCGGTCTGCTGGCGCTGGCGCTGTCGATGCTGGGGCTCGACCCGATAACGGCGATTTCGGGCGCGGCCACCGCGGTCGCCAACGTCGGCCCCGGCCTGGGCGATGTGATCGGCCCATCGGGCAATTTCGCCAGCCTGCCCGACGCGGCCAAATGGCTGCTTTCGGCCGGCATGCTGCTGGGCCGCCTGGAGCTGATGACCGTGTTTGTCCTGCTGACACCGTACTTCTGGCGCCAGTAGCGCGGTCAGATGACGTCCGGCTCGCACTCGACCCGGGCCGCGGGGATGCGCGCGCGAATCTCCTCGTGGAACTGGAAGACGCGCTTCTCATCGCTGCTGAGCAGGCCACGCTCGTAGGCCCTGGAACCCAGGCCCGCCTGCACGCCTTCGACCAGATCGATATCCTCGGCCCCGACCAGACGGTTGATCCGCTCGTTGAGATAACGCGCCGCCCGCATCTCGCGCCCGGCGCCAGGCAGGGCGTAGGCGCGGCTGCGCAGCACGGTCCGGTCCACCGACAGGGGCAGAATCTGGAAAAAGTCGATCTGATCGGGATAGACATCGAAGGCAAGGCTGGGAAAGGCCGCATAGTAGTACCAGCCCCAGGCCCGTTCGGGCGGCAGATGGGCCGGACGAGGCAGCAGCCGCCGGTACATGCGCTCGCTCCAGGCCGGGGACTCGCTGCCCGGCGTCAACGGCCCGCCGCCGCGCGACAGGCCGTGCGGCTGGACCTCCAGCGTGTAGTTAGCCCCGAACAGACGCTGCAGACCGGGATGACCAACCGGCACGTGATAGGCCTCGATGTTGTTGTCGACCGCGACCTTCCAGTTGACCGCAAGTTCGCGCCGGCTCTCTCCGCCAAGCGGCACCATGTCCTGTGTGCGGTAGAGCGCCAGTGTTTCCAGAAAGGGAGCGAACATCTCGGCAACCGCGGGGCCCTGACCGCCCAGGCGGATGAAGACGAAACCCAGGAGCAGCTCGATCTCCACCGGAACCAGACCGATGGCATCCTTGTCGAGGCCCTCGAAGCCGGCCTCGCCGGGGACGAAACGCAGCTTGCCGGAAAGGTCGTAGGTCCAGCCGTGGTAGGGGCACCGCAGGGTGTGGCCGCAATTGCCCTGGCCGTCGATCACCAGCCGCGAGGCGCGATGACGGCAGACGTTGTGGAAGGCATGGATCGCCCTGCTTTCGGCCCGGACCACCACCACTTCCTGGTTCAGCAACCGGAAACGCACGAAACTGCCCGCATCGGGCAGGTCGCTGACGTGGCAGACCAGTTGCCATGTGGTCTGGAAGATCGCGGTGCGCTCGGCCTCGAAGAAGGGCCGGCTGTGGTAGGTCCAGGCAGGCAGGGTCGTCTGCATCAGCATCCTGCCCTGAAGCCGAGTTTCTTTCGTTCGTCCATGACAAGCCCCATATAGACCCGACCGGCACTCTAGCCGCGCCCCTGCACCAGGCAACACAAGCGTCCCGCGAGTAGGTGGGCCGGAGAATGCAGCCATAGCCAAGAACCCCTCCGGCCCCAGAGAGAAAATGGGCGGCTTTGCCACCGTCCGCAGCCTGATGCCCTTCCTGTGGCCCGTTGGCGAATGGGGCATCCGGGCGCGTGTCGTGCTGGCGGTTATCCTGCTGATCGCGGCCAAGATCGCCGTCGTCTGGGTGCCGCTGTTCTACAAGGACGCGATCGACGCTCTGACCGGCGATACCTCGCCGCTGGTCGTGATCCCCGTCGCCGTCATCCTGGGTTACGGCCTGATGCGCGTGGCCTCGCTGGCCTTCGGCGAAATGCGCGATGCGGTGTTCGCCCGCGTCGGCCAGCGTTCCGTGCGCAAGATCGCCCTGCTGGTCTTCCGCCACCTGCACGCCCTGTCGCTGCGCTTCCACCTGGAGCGCCAGACCGGCGGCCTTTCGCGCATCATCGAGCGCGGCAACAAGGCGATCGAGACGCTGCTGCGCTTCAGCCTGTTCAACATGGTGCCCACCATCGTCGAACTGGCGCTGGTTTTCGGCATCCTCTGGTACATGCTGGATTTCGCCATCGCCGCGGTCACGCTGGTCACCGTCGTCGCCTACGTGACCTACACCATGGTCGTCACGGAATGGCGCCTGACCTTCCGCCGCAACATGAACGAGGCCGACAACCGGGCCAACACCAAGGCGATCGACAGCCTGCTGAATTACGAGACGGTCAAGTATTTCGGCAACGAGGAGCATGAAGCCCAGCGTTACGACCGCTCCCTGGCGCGTTACGAGGACGCCTCGGTCAAGAGCAGCGTCTCGCTGGCGGTGCTCAATATCGGCCAGGCCGCGGTGATCTCGGTGGGGCTGACCGCGGTGATGCTGATGTCGGCCGCCGGCATCGTCGACGGCACCATGACCGTGGGCGATTTCGTGCTGGCCAACACCTACCTGATGCAGCTTTACCAGCCGCTCAACGTCTTCGGTTTCGTCTATCGCGAGATCAAGCAGTCGCTGATCGACATCGAGCAGATGTTCTCCCTGATGGCGGTGCCGGCCGAGATCACCGACCTGCCAGGCGCTCCGGCGCTCGATCTTGCTGGCGGCGCGGTCGCCTTCACGGACGTCCACTTTGGCTACGACACGCGACGTCCGATCCTAAAAGGGGTGAGTTTCCAGGTTCCCGCGGGCAAGAAGGTCGCCGTGGTCGGCCCCTCGGGTGCTGGAAAATCGACGCTCTCGCGCCTGCTCTATCGCTTCTACGAGGTCGGCGAGGGTGCCGTGACGATCGACGGCCAGGACCTGCGCGCCGTCAGTCAGGCCTCGCTGCGGGCGGCGATCGGCATCGTTCCCCAGGACACGGTGCTGTTCAACGACACGATCTACTACAACATCGCCTATGGAAAACCCGGCGCCGCGCCGTCGGAAATCGAGGATGCCGCGCGGCTTGCGCGCATCCACGACTTCATCATGGCGCTGCCGGACGGCTACCAGACCACCGTGGGCGAGCGCGGCCTGAAACTTTCGGGCGGCGAGAAACAACGTGTCGCCATCGCGCGCACCATCCTGAAGAACCCGGCGATCCTGATCTTCGACGAGGCGACCAGCGCGCTCGACACCCATACCGAACGCGCCATCCAGGCCAACCTCAACGAAATCGCCCGCGGCCGCACCACCCTGGTCATCGCCCACCGCCTGTCGACCGTGGTCGATGCCGACGAGATCCTGGTGCTCGAGGACGGCCGCATCGTCGAGCGCGGCCGCCATGGCACGCTGCTGGCCGAGCAGGGCACCTACGCGACGATGTGGCAGCGCCAGCAGGAGAGCGGCGAGGTCGACGAGGAGTCCGAAGCCGCACCCGACATTCCCGTCCCGGCCTGAATCTTCGCGCCCTTCCGGGGCATTTCCTTGCCGGCCGGCTTCGTGCTTGCCTTGCTGTTCCAACCGCGCCAGACGGGACCATGGCCAGCACCCGCATCATCACGCTTGTCGTCGCCTCGGCGCTGTTCATGGAGAACCTCGACGGCACCGTGATCGCGACCTCGCTGCCGGCGATCGCGCTCGATCTCCATGTCGATCCCATCATCCTGAAGCTGGCCTTCACCGCCTATCTGGTGGCGCTGGCGATCTTCATTCCGGTGAGCGGCTGGTGCGCCGACCGCTTCGGGGCGCTCACCGTGTTCCGCGCCGCCATCGCCGTCTTCATCGCCTCCTCGATCGGCTGCGCGATGGCCGACAGCCTGCCCACGCTGGTCGCCGCACGCTTCTTCCAGGGCATGGGCGGGGCGATGATGGTGCCGGTCGGCCGGCTCATCATCCTGCGCGTGGTGAAGAAGTCCGAACTGCTCAACGCCATGGCCTGGCTGACGATTCCCGCCCTGGTCGCGCCAGTGATCGGACCGCCGCTGGGCGGTTTCATCACGACCTATGTCGCCTGGCAGTGGATTTTCTGGCTCAACGTGCCGATCGGCCTGGTCGGCATCGTCATCGCCAGCTACGTCATTCCCCAGATCAAGGCCGATGTCTTGCCGCCGCTCGACATTGCAGGGTTCCTGATGAGCGGCCTGGGTCTTTCCGCCCTGATCTTCGGCTTCACCCTGGTGGGACGCGAGGTCCTGCCGGGCTGGGCGGTGCTGGCCATGATCGGCGGCGGCGGCGGCCTGCTGGTCCTCTACGTCGCCCATGCCCGGCGCTGTCCCCATCCCATTCTCGACCTCGCCCTGCTTCGCGTGCCGACCTTCGCCATGTCGGTGGGTGCGGGTTTCCTTTTTCGCATCGGCATCGGCGCCATTCCCTTCCTGCTGCCCCTGATGCTGCAACTGGGCTTCGGCCTGACGCCCTTTGCCTCGGGCATGCTGACCTTTGCGGCGGCAGCCGGGGCGCTGACCATGAAGTTCACCGCCGCGCCGATCCTGCGCCATCTGGGGTTCCGCCACGTGCTGGTGTTCAACACGCTCATCAGCGCCGGTTTTCTGGGGGCCATCGCCCTGTTCGATGCCCAGACGCCCCATCTGGTGATCCTGGCGGTGCTGCTGGCCGGCGGTTTCTTTCGCTCCCTGCAGTTCACCAGCCTCAATGCCCTGGCCTATGCCGACATCGAACCGGTCGTCATGAGCCGTGCGACCTCCTTTGCCGCAGCGGCCCAGCAGCTTTCCCTGTCGCTGGGGGTGGCGTTCGCGGCCATGGTGCTGGAGGTATCCCAGGCCCTGCGCGGCAGCACCGACCTGGTGACGAGCGACTTCGCGGCGGGTTTTGTCGCGGTCGCCATCGTCTCCTCGATTCCCTGCCTGCTCTTCATGCGCCTGGCTCCCGATGCCGGCGCGGAGGTCTCCGGCCACCGCCGGGCGCACACCAGCACCGATTGAGTGTTGCGGTTGCGCCAGCATCGGCGTTCCATGCCTGCCTGAGGTGATGGGGAGCCACAGTTGCGCGGCATACACATCGGCGTCTGGCTCGGCACTGCCGGACTGCCATCAGCCATGACCTTCGCTTCCCTGTTCGGGTTGCAGGCGTTCTGCCGGACCATCCTGCTGACGGTCATCCCGGTCGAGGCGCTTGCCCGCATGGGCGATGCCCAGGGGGTCAGCCTGTTCTATTTCGGCGTCAGCATCGCCTCGATGAGCTGCAGTCTGCTGATCCCTTCGCTGATCCACCTGATCCGGCGGCGCCGCGTCATCGCCCTTGGCACCATCGCCACCTCGGTCGCGGCCGTGCTCTTCCAGCACGAGGGCGTCGTCACCTACTGCATCGCCATGTGGCTGATGGTGCTGGGTTTCATCGCCTGGGACATCGCCCTCAACCTTTATGTGCTCGACCATATCCCGCGGCGCGAGGTCAACCGCTTCGAACCCCTTCGCGTCATGTTCGCGGGCGCGGGATTCGTCGTCGGGCCCTATCTGGGGGTCCTGTTGCGGACCGAGGTCGGCTACAGCGCGCCCTTCATCCTTTTGGTGGTGGCCGTGACCGTGCTCTACGTCACCTTCACTTGGCTGCGGCTTTCCGAACATCCGGCGATCCAGGCGGCCAAACGGCCGCCGCCCAATCCGCTGCGGTTTTTCCCGCGTTACTTCCGCCAGCCGCGCCTGCGCCTGGCCTATGTCCTGGCGGTCGGTCGCTCGGGCTGGTGGTCGATGTTCTTTGTCTATGCCCCGATCTACTGCGTCGAATCGGGCCTGGGCGAACAGATCGGCGGCGCGCTGGTCTCGGGCGTGTCGATGGCCATGCTGCTGGTGCCGCTGTGGGGCGCCATGGGGCGCTGGTGGGGCATCCGCCGGCTGTTGCTGCTGGGTTACGCCGGATCCGGCATTGCCTCGCTCTGCGTCGCCTTCGCCATGGAATCGCCCTGGCTGGGGGTGAGCGTCCTGGTGATCGCAGCGCTCATCACCTCGGTGATCGACGGCGCGGGCAACCTGCTGTTCCTGCGGGCGGTGCGCCCGCACCAGCGTTCCGAGATGACCTCGGTCTTTGTCACCTTCCGCGATGCCGCCCAGACCGCACCGCCGGGCGTCTTTGCCGCCCTGCTTCATGTCTTTGCCCTGCCGGCGGTTTTTGTCGCCGGCGGCCTTGCCATGCTCGGGCTGGCCGCGCTGACCCGCCATGTCCCAAAACGTTATTGAGAGTCGTTCCGCCATGACCCAGTTGCCCGCTCCGCGCCAGACCGTGGCGCAGATCATGAACCCCTCGGCGGTCGCCTTCGTCGGCGCCAGCGAGGACCTGCGCAAGTTCGGCGGCCGCATCTTCCACAACACGGTCACCGGCGGTTTTGCCGGGCGCATCGTGCCGGTGAACCCCAAACGCCAGAGCCTGCTGGGCCTGCCCTGCGTGCCGCTGGTCTCGGCCGCGACCGCGCCGGTCGATGTCGCGGTCATCGCGGTGCCGCGCGAACTGGTGCTCGACCACATGCGCGATTGCGCCCAGGCCGGGGTGGCCTGCTGCGTGCTGATCACCGCCGGATTCACCGAGACCGGCCCGGAAGGCGCCGCACTGGAGCAGGAGATCGTGGCCAGCGCGCGCGCCCAGGGCATGCGCCTGATCGGCCCCAACTGCCTGGGCTTCATCAACACCCATGCCAGCCTGATCATGAACTCCTCACCCTCGATGCAGGAAACCGCGCACATCCCCGGCGGCATCGGTTTCATCAGCCAGTCGGGCGCATTGATGGCCACGGTCTACAACCGCGGCGTCGGCGACGGCGCCCGTTTCTCCAGCGCGATTTCCGTCGGCAACCAGGCCGACCTGGAGCTGGCCGACTTCATGGAGTGGATGGCCCAGGACGAGGCGACCCGCTGCATCACGCTCTATGTCGAGGGCTTCAAGGACGCCGACCGTTTCGTCGCTGCGGCACGGCGCTGCCGCGAGGCGGGCAAGCCGGTGCTGATGGTGAAATCGGGCCGTTCCGAGGAAGGCGCACGCGTCACCATGAGCCATACCGCCAGCCTGGCCGGTTCCTGGCGCGTGCTGGAGGCCGTCTGCCGCGAGGCCGGCGTCGTTCCGGTTGATGACATCATCGGCATGATGCAGGCCGCCGAGATGATCTCCCGCCACGGCAAACCTTCCGGCGACGGCATCTGCGTCGTTTCCGGTTCCGGCGGCGCCGCGGCGATCACCACCGACCGCTTCGACGATGTCGGCCTGCGCCTGGCGCAGTTCTCACCCGCGACACGCACGAAGCTGGAAGAGATCTACGAACCCCATCAGCTCGGCAACCCTCTGGACCTTGGCGCGATGCGCGACCGCAGTTTCCTCGACGCCAAGGACGGCGGCATCGCCATCGCGGCGGCCGACCCCGATGTCGCCGCCAATCTGGTGATGGTGACGACCGCACCGCAGCTCACCGAATCCACACGCGCGCTGGCCGCCGGCGGCCAGGACTCGGGCAAACCCACCCTGGTCGTCTTCACGCCCGGAAATGCCTCGGATGGCGGCCGCGCGGCGATGCGGGAGATGGGCGTGCTGCACTACGAGACCACCGACGAGGCGCTGCGCGTCCTCAAATGCTGGCTGGTGCCGCGCGAAGCCCCCGCCGAGGCGCAACGGCCCCAGGCCCTGCCCACCGGCGACCCCTTCGCCGCCTTCGGGCCGGGCTGGCTCGCCGAACACGAGACCAAGGAGGTCCTGGCCCGCTACGGCATCCGCGCAACCCGTGAGCGCCCCGTCGGTTCGGCACGCGAGGCGGTGATGGCCGCCCGCGAGATCGGCTGGCCCGTGGCGCTGAAAGGCTTCGGCCCCGACATCATCCACAAGTCCGAGGAAGGCGCGGTGGCGCTCGCGCTGCCCAACGAAACGCAATTGCAGACCGCATGGGACCTGATGGCGCGCCGCCTGGGCAGACGTCTGGCCGGCGCCCTGGTCGCCGAGATGGCGCGCGGCGAGGCCGAGGCGATCCTGGGCATCAAGCACGATCCGCAGTTCGGACCCGTGGTGCTGGTCGGCCTGGGCGGCGTGCTCGCCGAAGTGCTCGACGACGTCGTCCTGATCCCTGCTCCGGTTTCGCCCGAGCGGGTCAGGGCGCTGCTGCCGCGCCTGCGCCTGTGGCCCCTGCTGGAGGGTGTGCGCGGCGGCCCGGCGCTCGACGTCGACGCGCTGGCCGACGCCGCCTCGCGCCTGTCGTGGCTGGCCGTCGATGCCGGCGCGCGCCTGGCCGAACTCGACATCAACCCGCTGTTCCTGCGCCACAAGGGCGATGGCGTCATTGCGGTCGACGCAAGGGCGCGGCTTGATTAGGCCGTGCGCCCGAAGAAGTTCATGCGGATCTCGTCGCTGAAAACCTGATCCGGTTTCGAATCATAGGACATCACCAGCATGATGCGCTCGGGTTCGGACGCGATGGGTGTGACGCGGTGGGGTGCGCGGTGGCCGTTGAAGAGGGCCAGCGTCCCCGCTTCCTGATCTTCCGACAGGGTTCCCGGCCAGCGGCCCTCGACCACGGCGTCGACGATCTCGGTTGCCGGGTCCTCGGCATCGCGGCGCACCGCGGGGGCGAACTCGAAGACGCCGCCGCTGCCCGCCTGCTGCACCATCAGGGTGACGACGCCGTCGTTGGGATCGTAGTGCCAGCCCAGTTCGTCACCGGGGCCGTAGCCGGTCAGCATGCAGCCGGCCATGGGGTCGGCGCTGCGGTAATAGGGTTCGACCCCGAAAACGGCGCCCAGAAAATCGGTCAGCGGCTGCCAGGCATGGACCTGCCGCAGCGGTGAATCGGGCGCCATGCGGTCGCCGCCGGCGCAGACCAGGGCCGCGCGCGTCACACCCGGCTTCGAGCGGCGCAGACCGCCGTCGCGTTCATGGACCTGCCGGTGACCATTGGCGAGCAGGTCGCGCGACTGGGCCTGGACCGCGGGAAGAATTCCGGCACGCAGGAAACCGGGCATGGTGAAGTAACCGGGATCGCGCAGCTTCTCGCGCGCTTTTGCCACGACAGCCTGGGTCTGCGGCGAAGTCAGGTCGCCGATCGGCCAGCGTTCCAGATCGATGATGTCGGCGATGTCAGCCATGGTTTTCGATGATCTCCCGGATCCTGGCATTCACGACCTCGGGTTTGTGGCCGCAGAGCGAAAGATGACCCAACCCCTCCAGCATGTGGAAGTGGCCGTTGCCGGCAAGGTCAGCGCATTTCTTCCCGAGTGCGGGCGGCGCCTGCATGTCCTGGCTGAAGCCGAGCACGTGCATGGGCACCTTGCAGTCCCCCAGGCGGTCGCGGGTGTCGAAGTCGCAACATGCCTGCCACTGGGCATCGAGCATGGCGCCGTCGCGGTGCTCGTAGGCATCGGCCGTCACGGCCTTCAGCTTGGCCCAGAGTTCAGGGTCGCCCAGCACTTCGCTGGGGTACATGAAGGCACCGTAATGGGTCATGGCGAAATCGGGCGGCAGGTTGCCGTGTTCGCGGCGATACCGGATTTCCGATTCCATCCATTCGCGCGAATGGCCTTCGGCATAGGCCTCGGTGCCCATCGGGATCGCAATCTTCACCAGATGGGGCCAGTTGATCGCAATCTCCTGCACCATCAGCGAACCCATCGAGAGGCCGGCAACCACGACCGGGGGATTGCACACCGCCTCGATCAGTTCGGCGACGTCGCGCGCCAGGTCGAGGATGGTCCAGGGCGGGCCGTCGATGATTTCGGTGTCGCCTGCGCCGCGCGGGTCCATGACAGTGTTGCGGTAGTCGGGGAACCCCTCGACCTGCCAGCGCATGTCGCGCCCGCGCTGGTCGCCGCCCGGCAGCCAGACGATGTCGGGGCCGGTGCCGGTCTGCTCGTACCAGACGTTGGCGCCGGAAGTGCGGAAGTGGGGCATGGTCGGTGGTCTCCAGCAAGAAGATGTCATCCCGGCCCAAGCGAAGCGGAGAGCCGGGACCCATGCCGGAACACAAGAGCGGCGCATCGCTTGTGGCGGCGTTCCGGCATGGGTCCCGGATCTGCGGCGCTATGCGCCTTGTCCGGGATGACGAGTGTGGTGAGGGCGAGTGGCGCTGTCACCCCTCCAGCGACTTCGTGACCTTTTCCACCAGGTCGCGCGAGAGGCCGGGTTTGGCGCCGATGCGGGTGAGTTCTTCCTTCATCATCGCCTGGCGGGCGCTGTCGTAGCGGCGCCAGCGGCCCAGCGGGTCGATCAGGCGGGCGGCGACTTGCGGGTTGAAGCCGTCGAGTTCCAGGATGGCGTCGGCGACCAGGCGATAGCCCTTGCCGTCCTTGCGATGGAAGCCGGTGGGGTTGCCCGCGGCAAAGACGCCCAGCAGGGACCGCGCCCGGTTGGGGTTCTTCAGTGTGAAGAGCGGATGGCCGAGCAGGCGTGTGACCTGTTCGAGCGCATCGGGCGCGCCCGAGCGGGCCTGGGCGGCGAACCACTTGTCGACGACCAGGGCATCGTCGCGGAAACGTGCGAGGAAATCCTCCAGCGCCGTGGCGCGCGCGGGCACGTCGATCTCGACCAGCAGGGAGAGCGAGGCCATGCGGTCGGTCATGTTGTCGGCGGCCTTGTACTGGGCATCGAGCAGGGCGACGGCGCGGTCATCGCCCGGTGCGGCCAGGTAGGAAAGCGCGGCGTTCCGGAGCGCACGCTGGCCCGCCTGCTCCGCATCGGTGCTGAACGGGGCGGTGACGGTATTGGCGCGATAGACCGATTCCAGCAGATCGCCCAGGCCCGCTGTCACGGCCCGCTGCAGGGTCTTGCGCGCGGCGTGGATGCCCTCGACATCGACGGTTTCCATCTGATCGGCCAGATAACCCTCGCCGGGCAGGGTGATCGCCAGGGCGGCAAAGGCCTTGTCGAGACGGTCATCCTCGAGGATCGCCTTGAGCGCGACGACGAACCGAGCATCGAGCCGGGGGTCCTTGCCCGCGCGCACGTCGGCGAGCATGCCCAGCATGAGCTGGGTGGCGTATTGCTGGCCGGCCTCCCAGCGGGCGAAGGGATCGCTGTCATGGGCCATGAGGAAGGCGCGTTCCTCATCCGTCCAGGTAGCGTTGACCTTCACCGGCGCGGTGAAACCCCGGTTGAGCGAGAGCACGGGCCGCGCCGTGACACCTTCGACACGGAAAACCTGCCGGGGCAGGTTGAACCGCAAGGTATGGCTGCCGGCTTTCTGGCCGCCATGGGTCACGGCCATGTCGGCGCCGTCGGGACCCAGAAGGCCGACCTCGAAGGGCATGTCGAGCGGTTTCTTGCCCGTCTGGCCCGGCGTCGGCGGGGTTTCCTGGGTCAGCGTGAGTTCATAAGACTTGGCTGCCTCGTCCCAGGCGCCCGTGGCGGTGACCACAGGAGTACCGGCCTGGCTGTACCAGCGCTTGAAGCGTGTGAGGTCGGCGCCGTTGGCATCGGCCATGGCGGCGAGAAAATCATCGCAGGTGACGGCCTGGCCATCGTGACGCTCGAAGTAGAGGTCCATGCCCTTGCGGAAACCATCACGCCCGAGCAGGCGCTCGTACATGCGGATGACCTCGGCACCCTTCTGATAGACCGTGGCGGTGTAGAAGTTGTTGATCTCCATGTAGTGATCCGGGCGGATGGGATGGGCCATCGGCCCGGCATCCTCGGGGAACTGGCCCGCGCGCAGGCCGCGCACGCTGGCGATGCGCTCGACCGGGCGCGAGCGCATGTCGGCGGTGAACTCCTGGTCGCGGTAGACGGTCAGGCCCTCCTTCAGGGAGAGCTGGAACCAGTCGCGGCAGGTGACGCGGTTACCGGTCCAGTTGTGGAAGTATTCATGGGCGATGACGCTCTCGATCGCCTCGTAGTCGCCGTCCGTCGCGGTCTGCGGGCTGGCCAGCACCAGCTTGGAATTGAAGATGTTCAGGCTCTTGTTCTCCATCGCCCCCATGTTGAAATCGCCCACGGCAACGATGTTGAAGATGTCGAGATCGTATTCCAGGCCGTAACGCTCCTCGTCCCAGGCCATGGAGCGCTTGAGCGAATCCATGGCGTAGGCGCATTTCTCCTGGTTGCCGTGTTCGGACCAGATCGCCAGCGCCACCTTGCGCCCCGATGCGGTCGTGAAGCTGTCCTCCAGCACGCCCAGATCACCCGCGACCAGAGCAAAGAGATAGGAGGGTTTGGGGAACGGATCGTCCCACACCGCACGATGGCGCCCGCCGCCGAGATCCTTTTCCTCGACAAGGTTGCCGTTGGAAAGCAGCGCCGGGCAGCCGCCTTTGGGGGCATCGATGGTGACGCGATAGGTCGCCAGCACGTCGGGCCGGTCGGGGAAAAAGGTGATGCGACGGAAACCCTCGGCCTCGCACTGGGTCGTGTACATGCCGCTCGACATGTAGAGGCCCTCGAGCGCGGCGTTGTCGGCCGGCGCAATGGTCGTCGTCGTCTTCAGGGTGAACCGTTCGGGCGGTTCGTGGATCACCACGCCCTCGTCGTCGTGATCGTAGGCGTTGTCGCCCAGGGCCTGGCCATCGATGGCAACGGCGTCGAGCGAGAGCTTGTCGCCATCCAGGCGGAAGGGCCGCACGCCGCCGCTGCGGTCATGGTCGGAGACGACGCGGAGTTCGGCGGTCACCTTCGTGCCCCTGGGGTCCAGTTCGAAATGCAGCTCCACGGTCTCGACCCGGTAGTCGGGTGCGGCGTATTCGCTGAGGCGGATGGTCCTGGGCTCGTCGGTGCGCACGGCACTCTCCTCACATGTTGGCGGCCACGCAGCATTGCACCCGCTGGCGCAGGCAAACCATGGCATTCGTGACGTCGATCTGCGCGGCATCCCAGCGCAGAGGCCGTCGGTTAGCAAGTCACATGGTGTCACGCGGCCACGGGCGCCATGCCGGGAAGCCCCGCCACACCCAGGTTCCCCCATTTGCCCACAGCCGAGAGCATGACGATGGCCATGGACGCGTCATCCGCACAGGGCTAGGAAGCCGAGGTAGCCGCACGGTGCGGCGCTGTTCCGGAGGCCTTGCGTGCGTCCCAGGTTCATCGCTGCGCTGACCCGTCCGGGTCCGTGGATGTTCGGTCTCTTCTGGGCGCTCGAGAGCCTCTCGCGCTCCCTGATTGCGGCCGTGATCTCCGTGGCAGCCTACGACCTGGGCGGCAGCAACGTCGTGATGACCTTCATGTTCGTCATCGTCGGCATCTTTTCGGTCGGCTCGGCCCTTGCCATCCCCTTCGTCATCCGCCGCCTGAAACCCCTGCGGACCTATCGGCTGGGCGCGCTGCTGGTTGCGGCCGCCCCGGCGATCATGGCCTTCGGCAACCTGGGGACCTTTTTCATCGGCATGTTCGGGCGCGTCTTTGCCACCAACTGCATGCAGGTCGGCCTGTCGCTGTTCATCATGGGCTACATCCGCAAGCGCGACATGAGCCAGTCCGAGCCGATCCGCATGCTGATGGCGGCGCTGCCCTGGGCGATCGGCCCGACCCTGGGGATCTGCCTCTACAACAACATCGGCCGGGGGGCGCCGTTCATCCTGTCGGCGGCCGTGGCGCTGATCCTGATCCTCTATGCCTTCCTGGTGAAGATCGACGAGACGCCCGTGCTCAAGGCCGTGCCGCTCAAGGCCGCCAGCCCGATCACCTTCGTCCCGCGTTTCGTGGCCCAGCCGCGGCTGCGCCTGGCCTATCTGCTGATCTTCGGGCGCGAGAACTGGTGGTGGATGATCTACCTCTATGTTCCGGTCTATGCCGAGAACCACAACATGGAGATCGCCGTGCTGGGGGCACAGCTTCCCGTGGGCGGCCTGGCCCTGTCGTTCTGCAGTGCGCTGGCGATCCTGGCGCCGCTGTGGGGCCGCCTGATGCGCCGCATCGGCATGCGCCGCTACGTCATCATCGGCTTCCTGGCCTGCGCCGTGATGGTCACCCTGGCCGGGCTGATGATCGACGATCCCTGGATCGCCATCGGCCTGATCCTGGTGTCGGCCATCCCGTTGTCGGCCACCGACGCCTGCGGCAACATTCCGTTCCTGCGTGCGGTGAAGACCCGCGAGCGGACCGAAATGGCGATGGTCTACGGCACCTACCGCGACATGGTCGGGCTGGTCGTGCCGACCATCTTCACGCTGCTGCTGCTGGTCTTCCAGCTCGACATCGTGTTTTTCGCCACCGCCATCGCCCTGGTCGTTTATGCCAGCTACGCGCGTCATCTTCCAAAGGCGATGTAGGCCCAAGGCGAAGTAACCGGCTTCAGCCGGTCGTCTGCAGCCGGGCCAGCGGCTTCTCGTTGATCGGCAGATGGATCACAGCCGCCACCAGCCCCAGGCCCGCGCTGATCCACCAGACGATGTCGTAGGAACCGGTGGTGTCGTAGAGCCAGCCGCCCAGCCAGACGCCGGTGAAGCTGCCGAGCTGGTGGCTGAAGAAGACGACGCCGAACAGCGTGGCCATGTACTTCACGCCGAAGACCTGGGCGACGATGCCGGAGGTCAGCGGCACGGTCGCCAGCCACAGGAAGCCCATGGCGATGGCAAAGGCATAGATCGTGATCTCGGTCTTGGGCGCCAGCAGCAGGCCGATGATGATCAGCGTGCGCGCGAAGTAGATGCCCGAAAGGCCGCAGCGTTTGCTCCAGCGCTGGCCGAACATGCCCGCCAGCATGCAGCCCACGATGTTGCAGCCGCCGACCAGGAACCAGGCCCAGGCCGCGACCCAGGGCGAAAGCCCCTGATCGGTGATGTAGGCGGGGAAATGCACCGTGATGAAGGCGATCTGGAAGCCGCAGACGAAAAAACCCACGGTCAGCAGGATATAGCCGCGATGGCTCACCGCCTCGCGCAGGGCCTCGTTGACCGACTGGTTGCTGACCGCCTCGCCGACGCCGGCATTCGACTTGGGCAGCACGAAGGCCAGAGGAATGATCGCCATGGCGGTTGCCGCCAGCGCGATCAGCGCACCCTGCCAGCCCAACATGGAGATCGCGCCCTGGCCGCCCAGCGCGAAGATCACCTGGCCCAGCGAACCAGACGCGGTGCCCAGGCCCAGGGCAAGCGAGCGCATGTGCGGCGGCACGACCCGCACCATGGCGGCCAGGGCCAGGGAAAACCCGGTGAAGGCGACACCGACACCCACGGCCAGACCGGCGACCAGCGTGAACATGGCGCTGCTGTCGACCACGCCCATGGCCCAGGTCGCCGCGCCGTAGATCAGCGCACCCAGAACGATGACACGCGTCGGCCCGTAACGGTCGGCCAGCATGCCCGCGACCGGCGCGGCAAGACCCCAGAGCAGGTTCTGGACCGAGAGCGCGACCGAATAGGTCTCGCGGCTCCAGCCGTGCGCCTCGGTGATGGGATCGAGGAAAAAGCCGAAGACCGAGCGGATGCCAAAGCCGATCACGGCAATCGCGCAGCCGGCCAGGATCACGACGAGCGGCGTGCGCCAGCCGGGGGCTTCAGTCGTTGTTGTTGTCATGGCCGATCGCCGGTTGACCTGCCGCTGCGCGGCCGGGTTTGCTGAAGCCCTATCCAAGCACCCGACAAGGCCGGGTGCAATGCGATCTAGTCGTTGAGCAGACGACGCATCATGCGTCCGGCCGTGCGCGCGGGATGTTCGCCGGGCTGGGCCTCGCCGGCCGCTTCGCGTGCGGCCTGAACCTTGCGCGCAATCACCGGCTTGGCCTGCGTGTGATAGACCTCGGCGGCCTTGGCGCGGACCTTGGGGTCGGCGGCAACGCGGCGGGCAGCCATGGTGAGGAGCTGGCGCAGGATCATGGCGCCATCTTACAGCATAGGCACCGTTACTGCACCGACCGCATCGGGGGCCGGTGCAAAGAACAGCAGCACCACGAGGCGGCCATCCTCGATGGTCGTGCCGAAGCCGTCGCCGCTGGAATGCCAGAACCAGGGCCGGAACAGGACGCAGCGGTTGAACTTCATCGGCAGGGTATGGGTCAGCTCCCAGGCATCGGGATCGCTGCCGTTCTCGACCGTGAGGATTTCCGTCAGGGCCTCGCGCGGGGTCGCCTTGCCGTAGTGCGCCCGGGCCTCGGCATCGTTGAGCGGTGCCCGATCGGTGCCGTAACGCAGGTTGCGGAAGAAATCCGTGCCGCCCGCGGCGTGTTCATCCAGCGTCAGATAGATGATGCCGGCCCAGGTCGCCCCGGGATCGACATGGACCCGGCCGCGCCGCTTGTCGGCGGCCAGGGTCAGGCGGGCGCAGCCATGGGACCACTTGTTGATACCCACGATCTTCTCGCCCACGATCTGGCTGAACATCTGGTCGCTCGCCGGGCCCGCCATCGACTGTCTGGAGTTCCGGCCCGGGTAATAGACCGGCCCCGGATCGGGATAGTCCAGCCCCAGCGCCATCTCGCGCGCGGCCTCCGGCTGGTCGAAAAAA
>Ga0105055_10005641_pt1 | contig 17564 bp, 19 predicted proteins | sample BON03_FD_78090 | JGI IMG/M metagenome (GOLD analysis project Ga0105055, IMG submission 78090) | Freshwater microbial communities from Lake Bonney liftoff mats and glacier meltwater in Antarctica - BON-03 | ecosystem: Environmental > Aquatic > Freshwater > Ice > Glacier meltwater | place: Lake...
CAAATTCTGGGGAAGTATCTTCTGGGCCAGTCTTCGGATTAAGCTGGCAATTTTTTTCCCTAAAAGCTTTTCAAATCGGATATTCAGGAGACCAAGAAATGATGACGGTTTAACTCTGGCGTTATCAGGATACCTCGAGGCGTTGTAATTTTTCTGTGAAGGTGTAAGCAGGCAATGTTTGCTGGGTAGGTCCGACAATATATTTAACAGATTCACCACGGAACAATGTTGATTCTCTCACTGAGGCTATGCTGTTTCCCCGATCGTCATCAAATTGCTCTTTAGCGAACACCAGATGATTATTGCTTAAATGGGAAAACAACAAGGTGGATAAACCGGAACCGGTTTCCGCCGAGCAAGTAATGTTGAGGTCACGACAATGACGCTCGATTGCCCCCAATACAGTTGCCGGCATAACGCCTGAGTGGTGGAAATTTACCGGCAGCGCAGCCAGAGCGTCCAGCAGTTCCTTGTGATTGTTCAAATATCCATATCTCGTTCATGCCAAGGGTGTTTGAAAACTCATTATATATTGGGCTAGTCTCGAACCTGTCCGGAGCCCTTAACTACCCACTTGTAACTGGTCAATTCGGGCAACGCCATGGGCCCACGAGCATGCAGCTTCTGCGTGCTGATACCAATTTCGGCACCCATGCCGAACTGGGCACCGTCAGTGAAAGCGGTGGAGGCATTGGCGAAAACAGCGGCAGCATCCACTGCGTTCAAAAAGCGCTCGATGATTACAGGGTCTTCAGCAACGATGGCCTCAGAATGTTTAGAGCTGTATTGATAGATATGATTAAGCGCGTCATCCAGATCATCGACGATTTTTATCGACATCTTCAATGACAGAAATTCGGTACCAAAATGTTCTTCATCAGCGGCATTAAGTGAGCCGCTGTAATGACCATCAAGTGCAGAAAAGGCCGGTTGGTCGGCAAACACTTCTACCGAATGATCATCTCCCATCGCCTGCATCAGTTCTGGCAATTCAGTCAGCAAGTCCCGGTGCAGCAAAACTGTGTCGAGTGCGTTACAAACGCTGACCCGGCGGGTTTTTGCATTGGTGATAATGGCTTTGGCTTTGGCCAGATCGGCGCTCGCATCAATATAGGTATGTACGATGCCGGCGCCGGTTTCGATAACGGGAACCCGGGCAGTATCACGAACAAAATCAATCAGACCCTTTGAACCACGCGGAATGGCCAGATCGATAGATTCAGTGGCCTGCAATATGTATGGCAGATACTCGCGCTGTGGTGGCGCCAGAAAAACTACGTTGGGGTCGATGTTGTGGTCTTTCAGAACTTCGTGAATCAAATTTACTACCACCAGATTGGTGTCGTGAGCATCGCTGCTGCCTTTTAAAACGCAGGCGTTACGGGTTTTAACGCACAGCGCAAAAACGTCGAAAGTCACATTGGGCCTTGATTCATAAATAACAGCGATAACGCCCATTGGTACGCGAACTTTCGTCAGTGTCATACCATTGTCGAGGGCTTTTTCTTCCAGCACATCTCCGACCGGCGAAGGCAACGCTGCTACATTGCGCAGATCATTGGCAATGTCAGCCAATCGCTCCGTGTTCAGCTGCAATCGATCGTATTTGGGGTCTGATTCAGGCATGCGCTTAAGGTCGCTGCGGTTGGCTTCCAGAATACTGGCCTCTGCCGCAATCGTACGATCAGCCAGATCTTTAAGCATTGTGCTGATCGCTGAGTCGCTGCAGTGCGCCAAATGGCGCGCTGCATTGCGGGTATTGTCGAGGCTGGCTTGCAAAGCCTGAGTGTTCATATCTTTACTATTCATATCTTTATTGGTCATATCTTGCTTATTCATATAAGTAACTCGAATTATTCGTTCAGGTAAAGGTAGTTGTAATGAATCAGAGGTTTCTGGTCGTGCAGGCCTATCTGCTTTGCAGCGTCAAGGTGATTGCAACTCGCCTGGCCACAGCCCAGTATTCTTCCGTTTTCTCCGCTGAGAATCTGGATTACATCACCCTGGTCAAAATGGCCTGCTATTGAAACCACGCCTACTGGCAGTAAACTGGCCTGGCGGCTGATGTCACTCAAAACCTCTTGAGCGCCAGCATTGATGGTAACGGAACCAACCGCATGAGCATCGGCACTTGCCAGCCAACGTTTGGCGGGTGAAGTGTCGCGCACCGCCGGAAAGCGGGTGCCAACGTTGTCTTTGTTCAATATCTTACTAATGATGTCCTTATCGCCACCATCGGCGATTACCACTTCAGTGCCTAATCTCGATACCTTGCGCGCCGTCTTCAGCTTGTTGCCCATGCCGCCGCGACCCAATCCCGAGGTTCCACGGGCGACGATGTCGTCGATTTTATAGAGCTTATCGTCCCAGACTTCAATGCATCGGGTGCCCGGGGCAGTAGGATCACCATCGAAAACGCCTGGCACGCTGCTCAAAAGGCAAAGTAAATCAGCGTTGACCATACCGGCGAGCAGTCCCGCAAATTCGTCGTTATCGGTGAACATCAACTCAGTAACAGAGACCACGTCGTTTTCATTGACGATCGGCACGATACCGACCACCAGCAGCGCCTCAATGCAGCCACGAATGTTCAAATAATGGCCTCGCGACTGAAAATCACTTTTGCTGGCTAACACTTGAGCCACGTCCAGGCCATGAGCTTCGAACAGGCTTCGGTAGGTTTCCATCAAACTTACCTGGCCGGTAGCAGCCATCACCTGTTTGCGTGCGACGGGGTCAGATATGCGTCGCAAGCGATCGTCATCTAACCCACGGCCTGCAGCCACGGCACCGGATGAAACCAACAGTACCTGCCATCCATTTTTGTTTAACCAGGCTATCTGCGCCGCTAAATTCGTCATCACCTCGATGTTCAGGTTGCCTTCGGCATCGCACAGCACCTGGCTGCCGAGTTTGACCACCATTCGTTGCTCTTTTGCCACTGCTAATTCCTTCATGGATTTTGTAAGCCGAGCACTTCACGGCCCTGGTCGTAAACAATATCAACCGGAATACTGATGGCGTCCAGACGGTTCAAGTCGCTCTGCAATTGCGCGCTGACATTGCCTTCTTTCGCCACGAATGCAGCAACCTGGTCGTAATCCCCATCGCCTTGCAGCATCAGCAGATCACGGCTCAGGTCCTGGACTGCCTGCTCGAACTCAGAAACATTAACCCGGTAAGTGTCGGTGTCTTCGTCGCGGGTAAAGGCGCCCGCGTCACTGAAATAGTTGAAGCGGATCATATTGGCGCGGCCGTGAGCACTGCTGGCACCAAAGCGCACCGAGCGGAAAATACCCGCCAGGAAAGTCACATAGTTATCCATCAACTCGCCTTCGGTGATCTCGCCCATTTCGCGCAAATTTTGCACCATGTAAAGGCCCAGCACGTCGGCCTTGCCTTCTTCCAGTGCCGATGCGTGCTCTTTCAGTGCCTGACGTACTGTGCCGGCACCGTCCAATGTGGTTCGGATGCCCAGACCATGCGCCACTTCATGAAACATGGTATTGGCGAAGAAGGCATCAAACGTAACGTATTGACGCTGATCTTCAGCGATCAACAGATCCGATATCGGAACCAGAATTTGGTTGAACTTGGCCAGCATGGCGTTCTTGATCTGCAACCGGCGTGTGCCTTTGGCGGACTGGACTTGTTCATCGTTGGGCAGGTTTATTGCGATGGTTTTGGCGCCTGAATTACAGTCGCCTGCGCAATAGGCCAGGTCGTAAGCATTCAAATCGGCATCTGAGCCAGCTGATTCCGCTTTGTACTCATCGCTAACCGGCAAACCTTTTTGCAGTTCCGGCATGTACTGCGCAAAACGCGCCAGCCGTTCACTCCAAACCTGATCCTTGATCAACACAAAAGTTTCAAAGGCCGCGCGATAGCCATAGAGTGCGTCCTGGTAGGTTTCAACCGGGCCGATTACCAGCTCAATCGGGTTATTTTTCATATCCATCCAGGCCATATCTGACGCCTGATAATCGTCTGTTTGCAGGGCTTTGGCGCGCAACTTCAGGTAGGCGGCAAACTCCGGATCTTCCGCCAGCTCAGCAGCTTGGGTTAATAACTGTGAGATCTGGTCAATCTGGGCGGCAAAGGCGATGCTGTAAGGCACCAGTTGCAAAGCGCCGTCATCGTTTCTGGCGATAATTGAGTATTGGCCATCTTTGCCGGGCTGCTGCCAGGCTTCAAATTCAGCTTTGGTCATATCTTCAGGGTAAAAGCGCGCGCCGGCTGGGCGTGGGCCGTAGCTTTCCATAAAGGGCTGGTCATTGGCCAGACGATCCCATGGGCCGTAGTTGTACACGGCAAATCTTTTGGCTTTCGGGTCCTCGATGCTGTTCAGTAACGCATCTTTGTCGCCCCATACTTGTTGCCAGAAGATATCGTCGGTAATTTTAGCCGCGTCAATCAATAGGCCAACCATCTGCTTTTGCGAATCACTTAATTGGCTGAGGTCGGTGCTCAGAGTCACTTCTGAGTAAATATCAAATCGTGAAGGGTCTTCAGTTTTTACAGGTGCCGCGACAATGGATTCGTCCATCGCCGTAGGTTTAGCCGCAGGGGTGTTAGAAGCCGTCGTTGTGGCCTCTTTTTCACAGCCTGAAAGCAGGCCGGCCAGCAGCAAAGCAATAATCGATAATTTTGTTGTCATAAAAGATAATGTCTATGTTGAAAACCAACCACCACTATAACAAACCGGGATGAACTTGTGGTGTATTGACACAGGATCGGAATCACTTTGTGAGCCGCCCATTTAAAACACCAACAATTACCCCCATTAATCTGCCCAGATAAGTTGACAACGTTTATAATTGCCGACCCTGCTGTCACATGTGCTTTGTGGGACAGTTTGTAAATAGCAGTGTGTTTGGGCAGATTGTTTGGGCAGATTATTTGTTTTGCTGGAGAGTAGCTATGCCGATTTATGAATACCGTTGTGATGCCTGTGGCGAGCAAATGGAGAAATTGCAACGCATGAATGACGACAGACTGGTGGATTGCCCCGCGTGTGGCAAACCCGCCCTGGTACGCCTGGTGTCGGCCGCGGCTTTTCGATTGAAAGGTGCTGGCTGGTACGAGACTGATTTCAAAAAAGACAATAAGAGAAACCTGGCTGATGGCGGCTCACGCAATGCTGCAAGCGGTTCATCGGGAGAAAGCTCAGCAGAAAGCAGATCCTCAGGAAGCAGTTCATCAGGAGACAGTTCAGCAGGTGGCAGTTCATCAGGCGGCAGTGCCAGTTCATCAGGCGGCAGTGCCAGTTCGAGCGACTCCTCATCTGGCAGCAAGAGCACCTCAAGCGGTTCTTCGACAGACGGCGGCACTAAAAAGGCTGATACAAAGTCAGCCACCAAGGCTCCAGCTAAGTAAGGAAATATATTATGCGAAGTCATTTATGCGGACAGGTTAACGAAGCTCTGGATGGTCAAGCAGTGACGTTGTGTGGTTGGGTTGACCGTCGCCGGGACCTGGGCGGGCTGATCTTTATCGGTTTACGCGACAACGCCGGCATCATGCAGGTGGTGGTCGAGCCGGAAAGCGCCGCTTTTGCAGATGCTGAACGCCTTCGCAACGAGTATTGTGTGCGTATCAAAGGCACTGTTCGCCTGCGCCCGGAAAGCCAGTGGAACAAAGATATGGCGACCGGCAAAGTTGAGCTGGTAGCTGATGAAGTGGAGCTGCTCAATGCCTCAGCGCCCCTGCCGCTGCTGATGACGGACGAAGATGGCGAGGAAGTTCGCCTGCGTTACCGCTACCTGGATCTTCGTCGCCAGCGCATGCAGAAAAATATGCGTATCCGTTCCAGGCTCAATCAGGCCATTCATCGTCATCTGGATGGTGTCGGCTTCAACGAATTCGAGACGCCGATTCTGACCAGGGCGACACCGGAAGGTGCGCGCGATTACCTGGTGCCAAGCCGGGTGCACGCCGGGCAGTTTTTTGCCTTGCCGCAGTCGCCACAGTTGTTTAAACAGTTGCTGATGATGGCCGGTATGGATCGTTACTATCAGATTGCCCGCTGTTTTCGTGATGAAGACCTGCGCGCCGACCGTCAGCCGGAATTTACCCAGCTGGATATGGAAATGTCCTTTGTTGAGGAGAAAGACGTTCAGGAATCCGCTGAAAACCTGCTGCGCGCTGTTTTCAATGATGTACTGGATGTTGAGCTACCCGCCAGCTTTCCGCGCATGACCTGGAAACAGGCCATGGACACCTACGGTTCCGACAAACCTGACCTGCGTTACCCGATGCGTTTGCACGATGTGGATGAACATGTCAGTCATATCGAATTCCGGGTGTTTGCAGGGCCGGCGCAAGCGGATGGTCAGCGCGTTGCAGCGCTGCGTGTGCCGGGCGGGGCCAGCTTTTCGCGTAAGGTAATTGATGAATATACGGCCTATGTTGCGCGCTACGGCGGTAAAGGTCTGGCCTGGATTAAGGTCAACGATGCGGCGGCCGGATTGGAAGGTTTGCAATCGCCAATCGCCAAATTTCTTGACGACAAAGCCTGGAACGGGATGGCAGCACAAACCGAAGTTGAAAGCGGTGATTTGTTGCTGTTCGGCGCAGGTGATTGGCTGCAAACCAGTACCTTTATGGGTCACTTGCTGGTCAAAGTCGGTCAGGATTTGAAACTGGCGGCAGATGGCTGGGCACCTTTGTGGATTACCGACTTCCCGATGTTTGAGTGGGATGAAGACGCTAATCGCTTTACTGCCATGCATCACCCGTTTACCGCCGCAATTGCCGATTCAGTAGAGGGCTTACGCGCCAATCCGAACGCAGCGTTATCGCGCAGTTACGACATGGTGCTCAATGGTGCCGAAATCGGTGGTGGTTCGATTCGTATCCACAAACCTGAAATGCAACAAGCCGTATTTGAATTACTGGGTATCGGCAAAATCGAGGCCGAAGCCAAATTTGGATTTTTGCTGGAAGCACTGAAATACGGTTGCCCGCCACATGGCGGCATCGCGTTTGGGCTGGACCGGATTGCGGCATTGATGGCTGGTGAGGCTTCTATCCGTGATGTGATTGCTTTCCCCAAAACAACCTCTGCACAATGTCCTTTGACGGATGCTCCTTCTGCAATTGTTGATGATCAATTGAAAGAACTGCACATAAAAGTCAGGGAAAAATAACAAGATGACTGACAAGGCGCTGGACAGGGACGGCGTCATCGCAGCATTGGCTGCGTTCATCTTCTGGGGACTTGCGCCCATTTATTTTCAGGCGATGCATCAAGTTGGCGCCTGGGAGGTTATGGCGCACCGGGTGTTTTGGTCTGTGCCGACATTGCTGCTGTTCCTGGCCATTCGTGATGGCAAAAGCATGTTAACCAAGCTACGGCTGCCGGTTAAAACACTGGCCTGGCTTTTGCTTTCAGCACTGTTGATCTCGTTGAACTGGATTGTGTTTATCTGGGCAGTGGGCAACGGCCATATTCTGGATACGAGCCTGGGATATTTTTCTTCACCTTTGCTCAGTGTTTTGATGGGCTATGTTTTTCTGAAAGAACCCTTAGGACCTGTGAAAGTTTTGGCTATCATTGTTGCGGCTGTTGGAACCGTTTATCTGGCCTTGTATCTTGACCGCCCGCCCTGGGTGGCAATTACCCTGGCGCTGTCGTTTAGTTTGTATGGTTTGGTGCGCAAGCGCTTAACTGTTGGACCGATGAAGGGCTTGTTATGGGAAACCTTATTGCTGTTGCCCGCAGCGCTGGTCTTTCTGATCTGGCTAACCCTGCACGGTCAGCAGCAGTTTTTACAAATCTCATGGGGTATCGACCTCCTGATGATTGTTTCAGGTTTGATCACCGTGTTGCCGTTGATCTGGTTTAACGTGGCAGCGCAAAAACTTCCTTTGAGTATTCTGGGCTTTTTTAATTATCTGGCGCCTTGCATTAGCTTTTTGGTGGCGGTGTTTATGTTTGGTGAAACATTTACATTCGGGCACGCCGTGGCATTTACCTGCATTTGGACGGCGCTTGCATTGGTGTCGATAGAGCCGTTTCATAGAGCCAGACAGCGGTTGAGAGCGCGCAGTGTCAGCTGAATTCTATACCGGACCGCAACTCTGTACTTGGCCCGAACTGTATACCCGACCGGAACTTGAAATCCGTCGCGATATTTCATGAAGGGTGCCAAATGACTACTAGATCATGCAGATAGTTTTGGTGCACGGCTTGTGGAACCGGGCCTGGTCGATGGCCAGCCTGGCCAAACGCTTGCGGTTACGCGGACACATCGTCAGCGTTTTCAGCTATCCAACACGCGGCAATGATATTTCGGGCCATGCCGATTGCTTGCATGAGTATCTTCAGGACAATATTACGGGTGAATTCAGCATGGCCGGCCATTCATTGGGTGGTCTGGTGATTTTAAATATGCTGAATCGCCATTCTGATGTGTATGAGCGTGAATCGTCCGTGCAGCGGGTTGTTTTGATGGGTTCGCCGGTGCAGGGCAGTTCTTTGGTCCGCAGGCTCGCCAAAGTGCCCGGGCAAAAGCTGCTATTCGGCCGGGTTCGAGGCGCTTTGCTGTATGGCTATCAGCAAAAACCGGATGGCTGCGAGATCGGCATGATTAGAGGTACGCGCTCTTTTGGCCTTGGACGTGTGGCCGGCAAACATGCGGAAACCAACGATGGCAGTGTGTTGGTCAGCGAAACCAGAATGAAGGGATTGAAAGACAAGATCGAACTGCGAGTTGCCCATTCTGAAATGCTGATTTCGTCTGCAGTTGCCGATCAGGCTGAGTATTTTATCCGGCACGGTAGATTTAATTCTGAGCCCTGACTTTCGCTGGCAACAGTGCTGGTCAATCCCGGGCTGGTCAATCCCGGTTTTTGCCTCAGACACGTGATTTGTAATAAATTTGCACGTGCCAGCCCGATTTTAGCCACCGGATTGCCCGCATTTCATGATAATATTCCGATAATATTATTACGTTTAAATTCCTCATTTAAGGTAAGTATTTATGGCAGGTCATTCTAAGTGGGCGAATATCCAGCACCGCAAAAAAGCGGTGGACGCCAAGCGTGGCAAAATATTCACACGTATCAACCGGGAACTCACAGTTGCAGCGCGCACTGGCGGCGGTGACCCCGACGCCAATCCGGCATTGCGTCTGGCGATCGAAAAAGCCAATGCAGCCAATATGCCGAAAGACAATATCGAGCGCGCTGTCAAGAAAGCCACCGGCGATCTGGATGGGGTGAATTACGAAGAATTGAAGTACGAAGGCTATGCGCCGGGTGGTGTTGCAGTATTGGTCGAGTGCCTGACTGACAATCGCAACCGGACGGTGGCGGAAGTGCGTCACGCGTTTACCAAATATGGCGGAAATCTGGGCACCGATGGTTCGGTGGCCTATCTGTTTTCCAAAATCGGTGTGCTTAACTTTGCGCCGGGCACTTCAGAAATGGATGTTATGGAAATCGCGCTTGAAGCAGGCGCTCAGGATGTCGTGAAAGAAGAAGATGGTTCACTGGAAGTGATCACCACGCCAGAAGCCTATAGTGACGTGGTAGCAGCCATGAGAGCCGCCAACCTGAAGCCTGAGAACTCGGAAATCACCATGCGCGCCAGTTTGCAGGTGGAACTGGATGTTGAGAGCGGTGAAAAAGTATTACGCTTTTTGGATGTTCTCGAAGATCTGGACGATACCCAGGACGTTTATTCAAATGCGGATATCCCGGAAGAGGCATATAGCTGATTGCGATGACACGCGAACCTGGACATCACCCCCGGTATCAACCTGGGCACCACAAGGAGCAAGGCTAACAGCATGCGCATACTCGGCATTGACCCGGGCTCCCGAATGACTGGAGTCGGTATCATTGAAGTCAATGGCGACCGCGTAGCTCCTGTTTTTTATGGTGCGATCCGGGCTGGTACTGGCGAGTTTAACGAACGGCTGGGCATTATCTTTTCTGAACTGCAGCAACTGATACGTGAGCACAAGCCGGATCAGGTTGCGATTGAATCGGTGTTTGTTGCTAAAAACCCCTCGTCTGCTATCAAACTGGGACAGGCCAGAGGCGCGGCGGTTTGTGCTGCTATTTCTTGTAACTTACCGGTGTCAGATTACACGCCACGCTCGGTTAAACAGGCGCTTGTCGGACGCGGCGGTGCGGATAAAGCCCAGGTTCAGCATATGGTTGGCATTTTACTGGGCATCAATGGCGCCATTCAGAATGACGCAGCCGATGCGCTGGCCATCGCCTTGTGCCATCAACACACCTCCCAAACACTGGCCAGAATGGCCGTGATGCAAGGTTAAAGCCATGATTGCACGCCTGGCAGGAATTTTACTTGAGAAAAACCCACCTTATCTGGTGATTGACATTAATGGTGTCGGGTACGAGGTGGAAGCGCCCACTGGTGTGTTCAATGAATTGCCTGAAAACGGTAAAAACGTCGCCATTTTGATTCACCACCATTTTTCTCAGGATCACCAGACCCTGTTTGGTTTCGGTTCGATAGGTGAGCGCGAGTTGTTTCGCAAATTGCTAAAAGTGAATGGGATTGGTGCAAAGCTGGCGTTGGCCATATTGTCCGGTGCCAGTGGCGATGAGTTGACCCGGTTTGTGGCCAGCGGTGATGTGGCCTCTTTGACCCGGATTCCGGGTATTGGCAAGAAAACGGCTGAGCGTATCGTTATGGAACTGCGCGACAAACTTGATGGCATTGCAATGGTTGCAGGTACTGGCTCAAATATTGCGGGCGGCGGCGTTAGTAACGATCCGGTGACTGAAGCCAGCCACGCGCTTGCTGCGCTCGGTTACAAGCCGGCAGAGGTCAGCCGCATGGTCAGTTCAGTAGCAGAAGCGAGCATGGATGCCGAAGAAATTATCCGCAAAGCGCTGCAAACCAGAGTGAAGGCAACATGAGTGTAAAGGCAACGTGAGAGTGAAGGCGACATGATCGAATCGGACATGAGCGGCATGGGTGGTGCGGATATGGATGACCGTTTGGTTGATCCGGTAAACAACCCGTCTGACTTTGCGATGGAAGCCAGCTTGCGCCCGCAAACCATGGACGAATATATCGGCCAGGAAGCCATGCGCGAGAAGATGAACATCTTTCTGGAGGCAGCAAGACGCCGCAAAGAGGCGCTCGATCACGTATTGATATTCGGGCCTCCTGGTCTGGGTAAAACCACACTGGCGCATGTGATTGCCAACGAAATGGGCGTTAGGCTGCGTCAAACTTCCGGGCCGGTTTTAGAGCGTGCCGGTGATCTGGCCGCATTACTCACCAACCTGCAGCCGGGTGACGTGCTTTTCATTGATGAAATCCATCGTCTGTCACCCGTTGTAGAAGAGGTTTTATACCCGGCACTGGAAGACTTCCAGATCGATATCATGATCGGTGAAGGGCCGGCCGCACGTTCTATTAAATTGGATCTGCCGCGCTTTACGCTGGTTGGTGCAACTACACGGGCAGGCTTGCTGACTTCACCATTGCGCGACCGTTTTGGCATTGTTGAACGTCTTGAGTTCTATAGTCCGAAAGAATTGCAGAAAATTGTCACTCGTTCGGCAGGCATTCTGGATATCGACTGTGATGATGATGGTTCGATGGGCATCGCCAGCAGAGCGCGCGGCACACCCAGAATTGCGAATCGCTTGTTGCGACGGGTACGCGACTTTGCCGAAGTTAAAGGTGATGGCCTGATCAATGCCGAGATCGCCAATGGCGCCATGGATATGTTGAAGGTCGATACCTCCGGCTTCGACGTCATGGACCGGCGGTTGCTAAAACTAATTATTGAGAATTTTGACGGTGGGCCGGTAGGCATTGAAAGTATTGCTGCGGCGTTATCGGAAGAGCGTGGCACGGTGGAAGATGTACTGGAGCCGTATTTGATTCAGCAGGGCTACATTACCCGCACCTCACGCGGTCGAATGGTTACTGCCAGGGCGTATCAGCATTTTGGGCTGAACATGCCTACTTCCGGGTCATCTTCTGACCTGACGCAAGGCAAGGGAAATGATCTTTTTTCAAAATGATATGTACCGAATTTGATCTATATAAAATTGATTTTTTGGGCAATTGAACCCTTTTTAGCTTTTTAACCGTTTTATTAAAGAACCAATTATGGAACCGTTTGTCTGGAATATAAGAGTTTACTGGGAAGACACCGATGCTGGCGGGGTGGTCTATCACTCCCGCTACCTCAATTTTTTTGAGCGGGCCCGCACAGAATGGTTGCGGGGCATGGGAGTACACCAGGCGAAGTTGGCTGAGACAGACAACATTATTTTTGCCATTCAAAATATGAATATTGATTTTGTGATGGCGGCGCGTCTGGATGATGAATTGGAAACATCTTTGCATTCGGTCACCGCACCGGGCGCGAGAATGATATTTAAGCAGGACATGTTCAGGTGTTCTGACCGGCAGTTGGTCGCATCTGCTGAAGTAACCGCTATTTGCCTAAAGGCAGACAGCTTCAAAGCAACAAGAATGCCCCAATGGCTAAGGGCGGAGATTAAAAATGTCGAATGATTTACAAGTCTGGCAACTGGTATGGCACGCCAGTTTGATGGTAAAAATGGTCATGTTGATTCTGCTGGCGGCATCGGTTGCCTCCTGGATGATCATTTTTCGTAAACGCCAGATGCTCAGTGCGGCAGAAAAAGGCGCCAATGACTTTGAAGAGAAATTCTGGTCGGGAACAGACCTGACCAAACTTCACGAAAAGGTTTCACGCGACAGCGCTAATAATACCGGTATGGAGCGCGTGTTCGAATCCGGTTTCAGAGAGTTCGCCCGCGCCCGTGAGCAAAAGCGAATGACCCCCGGTGAGATGGTTGAGGCTGCCGAGCGCGCCATGCGCATTGCACTGGCCAGAGAAACAGAGCGCCTGGAATTGCATCTCAGCTTTCTGGCAACGGTTGGTTCCACCAGTCCGTATATCGGCTTGTTCGGCACCGTTTGGGGCATTATGAACTCGTTTCATCAATTGGCTAGTGTTAATCAGGCCACTATCGCGATGGTTGCTCCCGGAATTTCAGAAGCTTTGGTTGCGACCGCCATGGGCTTGTTTGCAGCGATTCCTGCGGTAATTGCGTATAACCGTTTTTCCAATCAGGTAGAGCGACTTGAAAGTCGTTACGACAATTTCACTGAAGAATTTTCCAGCATTCTGGCGCGCCAGGCTCACGCGCTGTCTGATAAATAAGGTTCCACTGAGCCATGAAGACAAAACGCAACAAACGCAGGCCAATGGCCGAAATCAATGTGGTGCCATACATCGATGTGATGTTGGTGCTGCTGGTGATTTTCATGATTACCGCTCCGTTGCTGAATCTGGGTGTTGAAGTGGATCTGCCAAAAGCAGATGCAGAGCCGCTCGATAGTCAGCAGAACGAAGAGCCGATGGTAGTTACTGTAATGGCGAACGGCGATCTTTATTTGAACGCTGGTGGCGAGGCCGATGGCACCAGCAGTGGCCTGATTGATGCAGAGTCACTGGTGACAACCGTCTCGGCTATCGTGCGTCGCAACCCGCAACTGCAGGTTCTGGTAGGTGGTGATGTAAGCGTGGGCTACGGTCATGTTTATGACGCCATGGTGTTGCTGCAGAAAGCCGGTGTTCAGAAAGTCGGTTTGATGAGCGACCCACTGGATGCCGTTGATGGTGGGTAGTTTCCTCGATGCGTGAATTTCTGGCCAACACCAGAGCATTGCTGTTTGCCATTGCCGTCCATCTCATCGTGGCGGCTTTGGTTGTGCTCGGCACAATTAGCTGGCAGCCGTTTAAGCCGCCGGCAATCACCGGCATGACCATTGAAGCGGTGATGGTGGATACCGGCTCGATCATAAAGCGTCGCGAGCAAGCTGAACAAGCGGCCCGTGAAGCGGTGCAACGTGAAGCTGAAAAAGTGCGTCGTGAGAAGCAGCTGCAAGAGCGTGAAAAGCAGTTGGAAGAGCGAAAAGAACAGCTGAAAAAACAGCAGGAGCAACAGGCGCGCGAAAAAGCAGCTGCAGCTGCTGCTGAAAAGCAACGTTTGATAGATCAGGCGGAAGTGAAGCGCGAAGAAGACATACGCTTGCAGAAAATGCGTGAAAAGCAGGCAGCTGATCGCGAGGCGGCTGAAAAGAAACGCGAAGATGAGATGAAGAAATTGCGCGAACAGCGTGATAAGGCGGCCAAAGACGCAAAGTTGCAGGAAGAGAAACTGAAGCAGATGGCGGCGCGTCAGAAACAAGAGGCTGACAGGCAGAAGCAGGTTGAGGCGGCTGAAGAAATGCAACGCCAGATGGCGTCCGAGGCTCGCGCTGGTGAAATGGCAGATTTGGCCGGCCGCTATCAGTTGGAGATTCAGGCGCAGGTGCAAAGTAATTGGCTGCGGCCACCAACAGCACGATCAGGGCTAAGATGTACGTTGAAAATTGTGCAGATTCCTGGTGGTGAAGTGATCTCTGCGGCGATATCGGGTTCTTGCAACGCCGATGAAGCAACACGCCGGTCTCTGGTAGCAGCGGTAGAGCGAGCGGGCAGTTTGCCGTATCGTGGTTATGAAGACGTGTTCCAAAGGGAAATCGATTTTATTTTTACCTACGATGATGGTGATTAATATGATGCAAAAGCTAGTTATGGTTATGGTTGTACTGCTGTTTTCACAAATGGCACAGGCCAAGCTCGAAATTGAAATTACTCAGGGCAATGCCAGCGCCCTGCCTATCGCGATCATCCCTATGCAATGGCGGGCAACAGGCCCGCAGCCTGAAGACGGGGTGTCTGAGGTGGTGTCGGCCGACTTGTATCGTTCAGGTCTGTTTGCACCTCTGCAGGAGCAGGATCTGGTGGATCGGCCTGTGGATGTGGAATCTATCCGCTTTGGCACCTGGCGTCTATTAAAAGTCGACTATGTTGTCATTGGCAGCGTAAAAGACAGTGTCAGCGGCAATGGCTATGACATCACCTATCAGTTGGTGGATGTGCACACCCAGGAAACGTTGCTTTCGCAGATCACATCGGTTGGTCTGGGCGATCTGCGCTTTGGGGCACACAGGGTTGCTGATTCCATCTATGAAAAACTCACTGGTGTGCCGGGCGCTTTTGCGACTCGAATCGCTTATGTTTCAGCCACCGGGCTTGGTCAAAAGCAGAACTATGAGCTGTATGTCGCCGACGCGGATGGTTTTAATCCACAGCCAGTGGTCGGATCACCAGAACCACTGCTGTCGCCAGCATGGTCACACGACGGCAACCGGCTTGCGTATGTGTCTTTCGAGAAGGGTAATTCCGCCATCTATATTCAGAACGTGGCAACTGGCGCACGTGAACTGGTCTCATCAGGAAAAGGCATCAATGGAGCGCCTTCGTTTTCTCCCGATGACCGCTTTCTTGCACTAACACTGTCGAGATCAGGCAACCCTGAAATCTATGTCAAAGACCTGTCTACCGGACAGAATCGCCAGTTGACCGATCACTGGGCAATTGACACAGAAGCAACCTGGTCACCGGATGGTAAAACCATTTATTTCACCTCGGATCGGGGTGGGCGGCCACAAATTTACAGCGTTCCGGCAGCAGGCGGTCAGGCAAGCCGTGTTACCCGGGACGGTGATAGCAATGCCAGAGCAACAATTTCGCCTGATGGAAAGCGAATTGCTGTAGCGCAAGGGCGAGGAAACGAGTATCGTATAGCTATATTGGAATTAGAAACTGGTCGTGCGCGCGTTTTAACCCCGGGAGTGCTCGATGAATCGCCCAGTTTTGCACCTAATGGCAGTATGATCCTGTATGCAACCCGCGAAAAAACCAGGGGCGTTCTGGCTGCGGTTTCGGCTGACGGTAATGTTCGTCAACGATTGATATTGGCTGAAGGTGACGTAAGAGAGCCAGCGTGGTCTCCCGTTATCAGGTAAACTGTACAACTAAAATTTTTAGTAGTTTTAATTCACACTGGAGGAAGAAATGAAATTAACATGGCGTCTGTTGCTTGCTGTTGCTTTTGCGCTGGCTTTGTCAGCATGTAAAACAACTAAACCTGACACTGATACTGCTGCGACGGATACAACCGACAAGACTCCGGTTGTTAAAGACGCAACTACAACACCTGCTGATCCTAACGATTTTACGGATGCGAGAAACTTTGATAACAGCGAAAGCCTGCTGTCAAAGCGCGTGGTCTACTTCGATTTTGATAAATCTGAAATCAAAGCAGAATACCGTCCAATCGTTGCGGCTCATGCGACTTATGTTTCAGCTCACAATTCTGCACGAGTCACCCTTGAAGGCCATACCGACGAGCGTGGAACACGCGAGTACAACTTAGGACTCGGGGAGCGTCGTGGAAACTCGGTTTCTGGCTTGTTGTCAGCTGCCGGTGTGATGGGCACGCAGCTTGACGTAGTCAGCTATGGCGAAGAACGTCCGGTTTGCCGCGTCAGCGATGAAAACTGCTGGTGGCAGAACCGTCGCGTGGAGATCGTTTACACCGCGAGATAATTATGATTAAAGCTAATCAAACAATTAGCCGGATGGCCAGCCTAGCGCTGGCCATCTTCGTTTCTGCGCCTGTTCTTGCTCAGCAAGACAATCAGGCACTGGTGAATCTTGTCATCAAGGTTCAACAACTGCAGGACGAAGTTCGCTCACTGACCGGCAGACTCGAAGATCAAAACGCTGAACTGAAAAGACTCAGCGATCGGCAGCGCGACCAATACCTGGATCTTGATCAGCGGATCAACGATTCACGTGGCAGCGGCAGCGCCCCCATGGTTTCAAGGCCAGCGCCTTCAACAGTATCACCTTCATCGGCAACACCTTCCTCGGTTGGTGCGACCAGTAGTGGTGCTAACAATCTACCAGCTGTAGGACCGTCTCAGGACGCGCCGGCAGTTCGTGATGCACTGGACACCCCATCAGCGGTAACGGCTTTGCCAGTACCGGAAACAGAAGCGCGCGAAGTAGTTGGCTCGCCTGAAGCTGAGAAAGCGGCTTATGAGCAAGCATTCCAGTCTCTCAAGCAGCTCAAGTATGCAGATGCGGCAGAACAGTTCTCGGCTTTCCTGAAAAACTATCCGGGCAGCGATTACGCTGATAACGCGCAATACTGGTTGGGTGAATCGTATTACGTCACCAGAAACTATGATTTCGCACTGGATTCATTCAAGGCATTGCTATCCAAGTATCCAACCAGCCCGAAAGTGCCAGACAGCCTGCTTAAAATCGGCTATACCCATTACGAATTGAAGCAATGGGACCAGGCACGGGCAGCGCTCGAGCAAGTTGAAGCCCAGTATCCTGACACGACCTTGGCTAGATTGTCTGCTAGTCGGTTGCGGAGCATGAAGTTGGAAGGGCATTACTAGGATTTGGTTTTTAGTCGGCCTGCGGAAGTGGGGCTGATTCAGAAAGGCCCGTTTTTGACGGGTTTTTTTTGGGGCGAAGATTCTGTAACGGGGTGCTAGGACGGCGGCGATGCGGTAGGCTCCCCTCAGGACACGCTTCGAGTGCATCCCTGCATCGCTATTCGTCGACTCCTGTCTCCGAATGTCCTGAGGGGAGCCTACCGCATCACCGCTGGCAGTTCGG
>Ga0105055_10005643_pt1 | contig 17560 bp, 15 predicted proteins | sample BON03_FD_78090 | JGI IMG/M metagenome (GOLD analysis project Ga0105055, IMG submission 78090) | Freshwater microbial communities from Lake Bonney liftoff mats and glacier meltwater in Antarctica - BON-03 | ecosystem: Environmental > Aquatic > Freshwater > Ice > Glacier meltwater | place: Lake...
TAAAAGCCATCAAATGCTAATTTCTTAATAAACAAGAGTATCTTGTTGAAAGAAAAGAGCCTGATGGCAATCCGTGAGATAATCAGAAGCAAGAACATTATGTGGAATCACTGAATTCGCATTTTTAAAAAAAAATTTAAATGAAGTCGGTGTTGTAAAAAAACTTTGCTTCTACCCAAAACATCTATACATCACAAATTTATCCGTTTTTGGCGCGGGTTCCAGTTGGTGTTCATGGAAGAAGTTGAGGAGGTGAGCGATGTACCAGATTCAACACAAAGCATAAAGGATGCAAAGCGAGAGCTTCTAAAGGCAAAATTGGAAGCTAGGAAGAAAAACCAGGGACGCAAGAGAGGAGATGACGCTGGCATTGATGAAATCGTTGACAACGAAACCATGGAACAAGATGAATCCAATGGGGAAGAGAGTAACAAAACATCGGCTAAGGAAAGCACCAATGGGCAGGCCGTTATGGAGGAAAATTTATCAAACATACCAATTGTGCAAGAGAGTATTGGGAAGGTTACGGCCGTTGATAGCAGCTCAAGTAATAACGAAATGAAATTACCACCTGCGAAGGAAAGTACTGATGTGCATGACTCACTTGAGGAAGCCATAACGAGTGTACCAATCGTGCAAGAGAGCATGGGAGACGATAGGAGACGTGATGAGAAAGAAACCACGGAAGGCAGCAACTCAACCGATGAACAAGATGCATCCGAGGAAAGGTTATCGAGTGTACAGATTGTTCAAGAGAGTAACATAGTCAATGAGAGAGAACAAAATAAGCACCTACCGAAACCGATAAAACTCGATGAAGAGGAGGATATCGCATGTGAGACCGAAGAAGAAAATTCCGGTGAAACTAGTAAGGTTCCATTTGTTGATAAAACGAAAAATATTCGCAAAGTTGCTACTTTCAAAAAAGAAGTGGCAAGTCGGCGAAAGGAACCCCCGAAGGAAAAAAACGAGATCGCTGAGTCATTCGAAACCAAAATAAAACCTGTGGAAGAAATTCCGTCGAAGTACATGGAGAATGCTGTGACAATAGAAGCATTCACACAAGAAGAGCGTAACAAATTGAAAGAACTATTTAGGGTTTTCAACAACGGACTACTTTGTGTGTTTAATCGATATGCAACCTCCCATGGACTGAAGAATGGAACATTTGGGGCAATGTCAGAACAATCAAGTCAACTTCACTTCCCGAAGTTTTACAGAATGGCGAAAGATTTTGGTATTGCACACAAGCGAGGGATGAATCAATGGCAGTTGAAGCACTTGTTTAATGTGATAGCTAAAACTGGAAACAACCTCGTTTGGATAGGATTTAAACAATTCAGACTGGTTTTAGTTCATTGTGCGAATGTATTATTGAGCAGATCACCATGGTGTGATCGGTACACTGATATAGAACATAAACTGCGAGCGCTGTTTCTGCGGATGGACTTGGGCGAGGACAAACGAGCTTCATTATTAAGTAAGATGCAAGGTTTTGGTGGGTTTCATCGCGGAGATGGTAAACTTGCAACACATGCAGAAACAAGGCTCCCAGAAAATAGCAAAGCGCCTATAAAATACTCCAAGTTCAATTATGATCGAATATCTGGAAAGGAAGGCCCCGATGGGAAAGAGGTGCATTTAATGGATAGATTTGCAAGACAACAGGATCCTGAAACACCACTCGAAAATCTTCGGAGACAGAAGCAAAAGCAAACTTTTATGCCTACTCAATCGCCGCGACGAAATCGCCCAGAACCCAAATCGCCGCAAGTGAATCAAGATTTGAGTAAACCAGTTAAAAACGAATTTCACTTGAACTTTGATGCTGAGAAAGAGCTGGTGAAGCAATTCGGACTGGAATTCAATCATCAACGCGGGGGGTCAACCAGGAACGATATTAACCTTTGGAATGAAATAGACACAATAGACTTGCCACTGCAATCAAAGAATTGTGACTCGGCAGTCAATGCCACGACTACTCTGAGATCGATAGCTCCATTCTATGACGGTCCTAGTAAAAGTCCACCCACGGAAAGGCCACCACAAAGAGTAAACCGCCAAAAATTCCGATGTAAGCTCACTGTTGATACTCGTGACGCAGAGCCTACAGGAACTCGCTCAAAGTCGAAGCCAATGCAACCAAATCATGACCGTACTAGAAGAAGTCCTTCGAACAGACAACATCACGCCAAGTTAGTGTCACCTAAAGATGATGGACTCAAGAGAATCAATTACTTCAATAGACCTCCAGGTTATGTATCCCCCCATTCCCCCCGTTCGCCAGAGAATAAGTCAATCGCGTCTCCGAAATCTTTATGTTCGTTCGACCCCAATTCCTCCAAAAATAGGGCTACGAGAAAGAGACATCCTGGGTCCCCACATTCGCCAAGTGATACGTCAAGCAGTTACCTGAAACCTAATTACTCAGAGCGCGCTCCTCCAGGAATATTTATAGAATAACTCTTGAAACTTTCAATTACTTTTTTAATAGTAGTATGTCGCGATGGGAATGACAGTTGGTTGTGGATACATGGTCGTTATCAAAGTTGGTTGTGGGTACCCTATATATTGATTTGTGGCTACAAAATTTGGAGAATAGTATGTGTGTGGGTATCGAGGCTGAGTGCTAGCAATGGCTGCTGCGAGGAAACCACCTTTGGTATGATGGTGGTGATGATGATTATGGTTTCGATGTCCGTAACGATTATGCATGATATATCTATTGATTAATTAAGTATTAATATTTTTGGGGAGACGGACAGCGCATTGAAAACGCATTGGGATGAAACATAAATCACGAGTGAATCGCTGAACTCATGAACGATGGGATTGGGCTACTAAAATATCAATTACTCGTTACTCTAGAGGGAATAAAAGTAAGTCCCCCGCATCAGGATGTTTGAGTCAGATGATCTCGAGGTAGACGTTTCTAGCAGTGACGAATTGATTTTCCACGAAGGCGACGTCTCTGACAACGAGGGCCCACCACCTTTCACTGCAGGGTCTTGGTTGGTGAGCATTGGCTGGTTGGAGTTTCAAGATGAATCTGTGAAGATTCCATTGGCCGGACTAATCGCGGCTGTGAGTATGAATCATGACAAGGATGATGAGTTAGTTGCGAGTAAAGGAGACATAAAGTGGATGAATCATTTCATAACCACCACCGTAGAAAAGACACTCAAGCTACCGAGGGAGCTGGTACAAGGAGTAATCCCGTTAGCCACAATGACAGACATTCATGCGGCTGATCTCGCACGTTCTTTACTTGAGCAGCCAATTGAGTTTAGACAGAAGGCAGTGGGGGAGTTATTGGCTCTGAGTGTGTTGAATATTGGATTCAAAGATGAGCGCTATGACTCAAGGACCCACCGATGTATACGACAGGTTGCGGCCGAGTTGCAAGTGGACGAACGCACTCTACGGGGAATGGAAGAAGTCATTGCAGACCTACTTATTTCTGGGACATTTACAAATGCGATGTCAGAAGATGAAGAGCTTGCTAAGAAATCTAAAAGTCGATCAAGGAAATTTAAAATAGGAGGTGCTGCTGCACTTGGTGCCGTGTTAGTGGGTGTCACAGGGGGACTAGCTGCGCCAGCAATTGGAGCTAGTCTCGCTGCATGGGGAGGCACAGCAGCCTTGGGGACTTTCATGGCCTCTGCTGGAGGAGTTGCGGTGTTTACAACTATGTTCGCAGCTGCAGGCGGGGGTTTAACTGGGTACAAAATGAATAAACGAGTTGGAGGCAAGCTGAGTGAATTTGAATTTCATCCTGTTGTCGTATTTCCACGGGTGAAACGCGCTTTAACTGCTTCTATATTTGTATCAGGATGGCATGATGCTGAACTTGTGGATCGTTTGAAGCATTTAGAATCCGATCAGGAGAGTATAGAGAGCGAATGGACGAGTGCATGCACGGGGGATAGTCTTGGAGAATCATTTCAGCTTGTATGGGAGACCAAGGTACTAAAAGCAGTGGCAGAAACTCTTACTTCTTTTGCAATTGACCAGGCTGTTGGTAGGGCTGCCCAAGAGGTATTAAAAACAACGGTTCTCGCGAGTTTTATGGCAGCGATTGCTTGGCCTTCTTTGATTCTTTCCGCCTCCAATATTATCGATAGTAACTGGGCTGTGGGACTAAACAAGTCAAAGATTGCTGGTGAAGAGCTAGGAAGAGCTTTAATGTCAGGAGCGCATGGCAGAAGACCTGTTACCTTAATAGGTTATTCATTAGGAGCAGCAGTGGTCTTTCACGCTTTAGAATACTTATGTCGCTTTCAAAAAGAGGCGGACAATTTTGTTCTAGATGTGGTTTTGATAGGAGCACCGGTAACTACGAGTCAGGCTTCTTGGAACCGTATTCGACGCGTAACTGCTGGATCTGTGATCAACTGTTACATTCCTAATGATTGGATCCTGATGTTGCTTTTCCGGTATAGCACTATTAGTGTTGCAGAACTCGCAGGTTTGTCTCCCATTCAATGCCCTGGAGTGGACAATCTTTCCCTATCTGAAATCGATGGCGTTTCGTCGACAATGAACATTCGGGACAATCTTCCATGTATTATGAAATTAGTCGACGGAACGATGAAAAAGACGAGGTGAAATCACGCACGATTGAATGGAGGTCTGGTACCCGAATAATTTTTGTAGGAGGGCCTGTGCAAGAGTATTTTAATGAACATAATTTAATTAAATCGAGTGTAAGAATTGACAAATGAATAGGCCGAAAAGAGCACAAATAACTTTCGATACCAAACAAACTGTGATGAGTGTGCCTTCATAGCTCTATATGAAAGAGAGATTTCGTTGTTGCCAAACACTAATCTGTTTTCATCATATGCAAAACTCAAATAAATTGCCTCAAGTATTCCTGAGTATTTGCGATGCAACGAAAGACTATTTAAAAGAAGCAAACTTGCGTGCTGCAACTCAACTTCATTTTCTTGAAACATTCTAATCACGCCGTAGCTCGTTGCTATATGATTAGAATGCCCTGAGACTCCGTTCTGATCAAAAGTAACTACTGTGAATGGATGATGTTTTGGTATTCTCGACATACTTTCAAATACAACTTCAGATACTGTCGAAATGGGCCATCTTTCCTGCATCCCGTCAAGCAAATCAGGGTGGTTTATAATGTCAATGTTCGCTTTAGGAATCCCAAAAACTTTACTGCACGCAATTTCAAGCTCGAACTCTCTTACGCTACCTAATCCGTCTGCGTTGCCAGTCGACAAGCAAATCACATGAACCTCATCAGGATCGAAACAGGATATCGTGGGAACAAAGAACATGGATTCGTCGTCAGGATGAGCTATGATCAATATGAGAGTGGTATTGGCTCGTTTCAATTTCCATCGTCGCAAAATACACGGATACCCCAGCAAACAAAGACCCAAAAATCCCCACAAAAATAGCATCGTTTGTTTTTTTCGAACAGCGAAAAGTAGGGCAACTGGTATTTTAAAATAATGTTTAAAGGAAAATCTAATTTCTGAGAATTTCAAATTGCGGGATCACTTGAAACTTTTCAGTTGGAATACCGTGTTTTTGAAGAGCACGTGAATTTGCAGGTTCTTTTTGCAATCCTTGCAACGAAATCAACAAACGTGAGAGATAACAATAAGTGGCCTCCGGACGCAACCGAGTGACAATGAGATGTCTAGCTCGTCGAGCAATTTCACCGGCTATTTTTTCACCTTCTTCATTTCTCAGCCAATCTCTAATCTCCTTGGCATTACTTAAATCGGATTCCATTGGGAGGTAATGCTCCCATTCTTTAAGATGTTTGTAATAAAATTCTCGATAACCAAAAATTGATGGAATGAGAATAACCAAAGTATTGGTGGAAAGCTTTTGAGCAAGACCCCAGCTTGCAGTATGGCCATCTGCATGAAGAATGAATTTATAGTTTGTATACTCTTTTTGTGAAATCGGAGGTTTTGAATGCGTTTCGAAAAACTGGTGGTAGGCTTTATGTGCAGGTGGCTGTCCACCAACAAACCCTACATCATACCCTTCAACGTCCCATAGTTTTTTTATAATAGCCGGTCTTGGTAGGAAGTCTTCGGTTTCTAATGAAAGAGGAACCCCAGTAGATGATCCTCGCCAAAAGATCGTGTCACTGCTTCTGGTATTCCATGGCTTATGTAGTGCTTCCGGAGATTCATCAATAGACCTGCACACTTTTAAAAAATCTGACTTTGAACTCGAGGAAGTGATCATGCAATGCGTGGTTGCTTCCGCAAAGGCATTGGTCGGGAGCAAGATGGTCGGATGCGAGTCGACGCCTACATACCGTAGAACTGCAGGAAGCGGCTGTATCCAACCTGGAGCATGGCCTTCCTCATGTGGCACGGCCCAATCTTGCTGGTCAATAGCGAATAGCAGAGGTCCAGGGAGTTTAATACTGCATAAAACCGCTGATAAGAGTACAGATGTCGATTTAAACAACGAGCGACTCTGAACATGGTCACGGTCCCCGCATATGTGGTACCTGGGTATATTATCATTGATCCAAATCAATACAGATACAGTCCCTCTTTGGCAGTGCTTCCATAAATGGTCAAACGTGTATTTACCTCCGCTATAAGGGCGAAAGGATTTCTCCAATTCTGGCTCTTCGTTGTCGCACCCTAGTTGGCAAAACCCATGTTCTGGGTCCATAGGTCGAGTGCATTGAAACTTGAATATATACTTGTCGATAATATTTTCAAGAGAAGAATGGCCAGAATCACATTTTGAATCATCGAAGCCAACACTTGCTCTGAACCTTACCGGCGGATGTTCAGGCACGAACGAATGTGCATGCTCGATTGGGACAATAGAAACTTGATTTCTCAATTTCGATTCAACTCGATCGTGAGTAAACAGAGTATAAAAGGAACTGATTGAAAACAAAACAAAAATGAAGATCAGGCATCTCACAACTACCGACGACCAAGAACGCTGTTGCAAACGGGGTCTCATGATCCTTCAATCTACGGAACGGTCCCCTCGTGTAACTGTTCGGAAATAACGTCGTGATGCGTCCTTCGTCGTTTAGCATCGATTATCAAAACGGCGATGAGTTTGTGCCAAGATTCGAACATAAACTATCGTCAAGGAATAACCAAAAACGGAGGATGACGAGAGTGACGCCTTCCAACCGCGAATCGATGGTTTTCGAAGATCCTGATGCTAAAATGCGATGGTTAGATGCATGGACGTTAATTCGTGAACGTCGTGGAGGATTCCGAAGATGGATTAAAAGATATCTTTCTTTTTCTCCTTTAGGGTTTTATATTGATCTCGGAAACATTGCTCTCTCGGCTGCATCGGTTATTTTTTATATAGCAGGAACGTACAATGATGACACTGCAGACATTCTGTCATTTGTGGATGGAATTTTTGGACTCTTCTTTTTGATAGATTATCTACTTCGACTCTTTATTGCAGATTCGAGATCTAAGTTTCTAGTTTCACCCATAGCGATTATTGATATAATTACGATAGTCCCAGCGTTAGTAACCGTAGTTGGAAACCCGACTGGTCTAGGACTGATCATAGAACTTCTTGTTGTTTTGAGGGTTCTTCGTATAGTGAGAATCAATAGATTTGTGCTTTCCTATATGGACAATGAAGTCAATAAAAAGGTGGCAGCATTAATTACCAATTTATTGACTGCAGTAGTTTTCTGCTCTGGGATCATATTTGCACTGGAAAATGATTATCGGCGAACATACATGGAACCATTATTCATGTTTCATGATGTTATATATTTTGTAATTGTAACGATATCCACTGTTGGATATGGGGATATCTATCCGATGGCTTGGGCTTCCAAGATGCTGGTGGTGCTACTTATATGTGCTGCCCTTGTGTACATTCCAAAAGCGACAAATAATCTGATTCAATTAATGTCGCACAAGTCCATTTATCAAAGATCTCGATATAGGCCCACCCCGAACATGAGTCATGTTGTGATAATGGGTTCGTTGGATCCTATAAGTGCAAGTGCCTTTTTAACAGAGCTCTTTCATGAAGACCATGGCAATCAGGACATGCATGCAGTTTTTCTTTCTGAGAAAGACCCCGGCGCAGCAATGGAGAATTTGATTAAACAACCTCAATATATTACCAATGTCACTTGGCTGACTGGTTCGCCCATGGTGATATCAGATATAATGCGAGCAAGTATACTTACTGCCAACGCATGCTTTTTATTGTGTAATAAATTCGCCACCAATGCAGACCAAGAAGATTCGTCAATCATTTTGAAGGCGTTGTCCATTAAGCGATTCGTTCTGCAAGTTACTGGTAAAGATATTTCAACTTCTTTGCAGTTAATGAGATTAGAAAACAAACCGCATTTCACTCTCAGTGCTGCGATTATGAAGCAGGATTTGATGAGGATGGATCATTTCATGGGAGGTGGCTCGGTGGAAAGTATGAAAGATATAGATGCATCAGATGCGTATAGAATGCCCACTAATGGGACAAGTATACTTGCGGTCAATACCCGACCAAGCATGCATTCAATAGCGTCATCCCAGACTACCAAGAATATCGAAATGGCGCTGGTTGAGCGTGCAAGTGATCCTATTGTCTGCGTGAATGAAATCAAAATGAATCTACTAGCACAATCTTGCCTTTGTCCGGGTATTATTACCATGATTGGGAATCTTGTCATGTCCGTGGACGAACCCGATGAGGATGACGGGGAAACAGGCGACTGGCTCACCGAGTATCATGCCGGCAGCTCGTTTGAAATCTATAGAACAAAATTATCCAAAGTGTTTGAAACGATCCCCTTTTGTACAGCCGCCCAAATTGTACATAGACACACAGGGAGTATGATGTTCGCGCTAGAAGTGAGCAATCATCGTGGATGTTCTCGAATGCTGCTAAACCCAGGAACTGCGAAAATTCCAAACTTGACGGATTACGAAGTTTATGCATTCGTTTTGGCAGAAGATATGCAAAAAGCTGACTTTAGCAATATAAGTGTGGAATCAAATGTAGGAACCACAAAATACACAGGTCGAAGCCATGTGGAATCGCATTCTGGAAAATTCAAACCTGTCACATCGTCACTTGCTGTGCAATTGGAAATGTGCAAGGAAAATGCCAAGGCAAAGTCTAGTGTAGAAACCATTCCAACTTCCCCTAAAAGAGGCACTAAAGTTGCAGAAGGATGGGGATTGATAAAAAAGAAAATGAATAGAGAAGTTCCTGTAACGCTGGCAGTACCAGAAGTAGCAGCAGAGGAAAACATTGAAGAAAGTACCTTTTACATATTACCAGTTCCAGTTCCTATTGAAGATGTTTATGTAAAAAGCCATCTGGCAATTGAATTTCCCGAAATCAGACAACACATCGTTATATGTGGGTCAGTGTCTGGATTATCAGGGCTCATTAAAACATTGAGAGCCAAGCATTTGGCGGAAGTGATTCCTATCGTTATTTTGCATCCTAATCCTCCGGATATGTCCTTGTGGGCCAATATTTCGGTGTTTCCTTGTATTATTTTTGTTCAAGGGTCTCCAACGGATCAGAATGATCTTAATAGAGCTGGTGTTAAATATGCTTCCAGAGCTATTATATTGGCTTCCTGTGGGGATCATTCAGGTGAATCAGAATCAATGACAGATGCTCAAGCAATATTCACCCATCAAGGTATTATTGGGTTAAATAGCAATATTCAAGTGGTGACGGAGTTGATCAGCAATTCGAATGTGGGATTTCTTGACATGGGAGGAAACAAAGCTGAAAGGTCGGACAAGTTCAATGATCGAAACCGCGACGAGAAGAATAATTTACAATTTGCATCTAAACAAATTGCAAACGCAAAGTACCACAATGCTGTACAATTTATCAGTGGTATAATCTACTCATCCTCCATGCTGGATACCTTGACTTGCCAATCATTCTATAACCCTCATATTACTAGTGTGTTTAGAGCGTTAGTGGGAGGCGAGGTCTTAAAGGTTCAACCAATGGGACAGGTTTCCAGCAGTAGTGAGCGTTTTATCAACTCACTTCCTTCAAGTCATCTATATCAGATCCCTGTACCCCGAGAGATGAAAGGACTAAGCTTTGGAGAATTGTTCCGCCATTTGTCCACAGAACACAGCATGATACCCTTGGGATTATATCGAGGAGTTGAGAGTCAGTTCTCTAAAAGTTTCAAAGGTAACCCAGTGCCATATGTGTACACGAACCCATCCCAGAAGACCATTCTGGGAAGCAAGGATCTTATATTTGTTCTGACCCTTTCGACTCCCAATTCGAAACTTTTGAATAAATCGATTGGAGATGTTATGCAGGAATTAAAAGTGAAAACGGCGAGATTAAAAGGGGCTAAGCGTGACCAAGGGTCAACAGTGACTGCGGGGAATAAGGATCCGTTGACCGATGAAGTAAAAGAACTGCGCGAAGAAGTTAAACAGCTTCATCATTCTCTGAACCAGATCAAAGAGGCATTGGGTCTCTGAAGTATGTTTTAAAGGAAACAATTGTAGTTGATTATTTATTAGCTACAAAAGACAAGTAGCTGTTCCATACGAGAGCTGATATGTTTGAAAATAGTATCTCAAATTAAACGTTAAAAACGATCTTGATTCGACTGCATCATAACAACTTACTTGATATTGTAATGGAACTAATCCAAAATTAAGCATTTGCGTGGGGACCCACCATAGCCAGTTAAGGGCCACAGTTTTCGCCCAATCATTCTTCAACATAGTAGTAACTTCATCCATAGGCTTTTGCTCTAAAAGACCTGCATAACCAAAAAACACCACGAGAAACGGGGGTGTAAAAACTAGTTGGTCTGCCATAACTCTTTTTACGGTGGTCATATGAGACGTACCAGGAAATAACCTTGGCAACACTAATCTACAGGTCAAGGCATGAAGAAGGCGACAATGGACTTACTGCCATACCATACATGCAAGGACGGTGCCACTAATGTTGCACCAATGAATCCCATCCTCATATTTCTAACAAGGTCAAATTTCTTGTCGCTCCATGTCACTTGGGTTAGAGCATCACCAGCTGCACATATAATGCCCGAAGTGACAACTGACATATTCATTACATATTAACTGAAGAAACGGATATCAATATATATAAATCACATACCTTGGGTGCCTAGCGGATGCTTGCGCAATAAGGCATCGTAACCAAAACGGATGCGACGCATACAAAGGAAATTTGAAAAAAAAATTCTATTTTATTCTTCACATGCAAGATGTTCAGCGATGCTGCGACGGGATATCGCGTTCAATGTTCGAGAATCACCAAGATAATTGTCTCGTACACCTAATAGATATTTGCCGCGTGTTAAATGAAGAGCCAGAAGAGAAATCGGAATTCAACTCCCTTTTTAGTTCAACTGGATTCAACGAAATTATGTGGCATTGTTTGTTCGGCGTCGCAAGGAATGAAATTTTCATGAATAATAAAAAGTGCGTTCTCCAATTAAGAAATTGCATACGCATTCTTCAGAGATGGTATACATGTCCTAGAAAAGAAGCCGTAAAACTAATTTCAAATGCAAATGTGCCAGGAAGCATCAAGGAAATGTTGCTTTCTTCAATAGATAAGATTCATGATACTAGCTTATTTTTACTGATGGCCGAGAATTGCAATTGTGACAGTGACGCTCTCGCATCGCTAAGTTGTTTTTCGTGTTGTGACAATAGCTTGGGAATTCATCTCATGACTTTGGCAGATGCAAGTATATCCGTTGAATCGAAGCCTTCTTCATCGTCTTCACCTGTCATACTCTTTCGACATTTATTGAGTCCTCGTACAAATGGGACGATGGCATTAGAACCTGGAGGTCGGGCCATGGTACCGAATGCATTGTTTACTCTGCTGAATAAACTCCCTAGTGGTGATACTTCCTTTAAATTCAAACCGGGACAGGTATTGAGTTGCATGATGTTCTCCAGCATCTATTCGTGGCTAAGCACATGTGCAGTCCCACGAGATAGTGTAGATATAGTCATGGCCTATTGTCTGCGAGTGGTTCAACAGATATCAAGTTGTTTGGCGCCTTGGAATTTACGTTTGCACCACCGTAAAGAGGTGGTTATGGATTCCGCCAACAGCGTTTTATTCGAAATACGCAACTTGCACTGGAGTAGCACCCTTAGTGCATTTAACTTCTCTGTAGATTTCAGCGCGCAAGGCCTTTGGCATGATGTATACGGATTTTTCGAGGACTCCAACGTGGAATCCATTTCATACGAGGTTATCAGGATACTTGACCTCGTTTGTCACCTAGATAAGGAGTTAGTTCCAGTAAGTGAAAAATTGGAATGGATTTCGTTTTAACTCCTTAGTAAAAACAGGAAATCTTCGACGCAATGAAGCAAATGTGTCTTCATGAATCACTCAAACCTTCAACTGCTTCGCGATTAGGACAAATTAAATTTATTAGACTCGCCGGCTTTTTCCTTTCACACACGAAAGATGCTTTCTTTGATGCGAAAAAGGTTTGCATGGATTTGTTTGAGGTTTATTTCACACAGGCATTTGACGATCCGTTGTTTGTATATCACATTTTTGATCTTGTGAAAAAGCACCATGTGGCCTTGACTGAATATGGAATTATTTCTACATATTTACCACTGATATTCAAAGCGGCAACGTATCATATCGCATCTATGGAGAAACCCATTGTGGCTATCCTACCATTTCTACTATCATCTGAAACGATGATAGAAACACTTCACATCATTCTTGACATGTCTTTAGTGAGCAAACTCTTGGACACATCTGAAAGATCTACGAGGGATAATATCGAAATATTTGCTTCACTTCTATTGCGAAGTCATTCTTATAAGAACCAGTTCAATGTGTTGGGGTATTATTCCATCCCCATTTATATTTCGTTGGCGTCATCCTGTTTTCCATCACTGGCACCTACGACATTCGAGCATCCAAGAAGAACATTGCTATGTGGCTCAGCAAGTATGAAGCTGATTTCTAAATATGTTGATATTGTTTGCTCCACAAAATCTGCTCTGGAGCAAGCAATGGTGCTGGAAACCTTGTTCTTCCGTTTTGTACATTTATTTGGACCTGGGCTTTTTAAATACCAACTTCGAGTCATCATACTGGAAAAAACACGCTTTTTGTTGGCTAATAACGATGCATTAGCTTCGTATATTAAACCTTGCATGTTGAAAATGTTTCAAGTGACACCTGATTTCAGAAATGCAGTGTCGATTGACTTGCTGGGACACTGCTACTATCTCGTGGCTGAGTTATTCAAGCATGGCAATGGAGATGCTGACATGTTCCGAGCTATTGTATTGCAGTTGCATAGTCTGCTCTATAATGAGCTGACAAACTTTTATTCGGCTCAACACTGCAGACGGTTTGCACTACAATTGATTTCCACGTTGACTGCTATTGCAACTATAAATCCGCTATTGACGCTAGAAGCACAATGCAGTTTGAATGAAATAAAATTGTTTACTCAAAGAAATCCTTCAGTAGTTGTCGATAGCGTTATAAATGACAGATTGGAACAGGCAATGTCAATGCTGTTGAATGCCGCATCCATTCGAAAAGTTCGAATTCGGTACGGTCCCCAGTCTAGTTTCAAAATTGATGGATGATTTTCTAGATTATGGTGAGGAAGAGGATACGGCTTCACCACCGGCAAAGGTAAAACCTGAAAGCCCGCCACCAGCAGCAGAAGCTCCCTTGACAGAACCTATAACGGTATCGCATATTCAAAATGGAGATTCAAAAGAACTTCTAAACGCATCACAGACTCAAAGTGGAGATTCAAAAGAACCTGTGACGATATCACATACTCAAAATGGAGATTCAAAAGAACCTGTAAACTTATCGCATACTCAAAGTGGAAATTCCCCGTCATTGAGCTCTAGTGCCTGGGGTCAATTTGTACAGAAAAAAGAACCGCAATTCACTGAATTGGCCACTGTGCTGTCTTCTGTGAAAGAGAAGAGACAAAGTTTGGAATCCATTTCAAGTGATTTAAAGGCTACTCCTACTGAAGGCCCATGCATTGGAGTCAAAGGTTCTTCCACACTTATGGTAACTGATGTCCCTACAAACTTGTGCATTCCTCAGAAACTGGAAAATCACTTTGCTCGCTATGGGAAAATATTGAATATAGACTGCCAAGAGCGACAAGCGTTTATCCGATTCGACAGACCTTCATTTGCAACCAGGGCATTCGTCAATTCGTCGGCAGTTTTTAAAATGACGTTCATCAAAGTGTTTCGTGTTCTGGATCACAAGCCAGAAGATAGATCGACAGCTCTTGATGGCATGCTTCCAGCACCCAATAGGGTTGTTTCCGAGGAACCAACCGAAATGCCATTAGAGGCGGTTACAGGGACCTCTCTTTATTCTAATATACAAGTTAAAAGTGCAACCATGAGTGCTGCTACAACAACGACGACAACAACAACGGAGGCTCCAGTTGTGAGCAGTGGAGAGAAACGAACGTGGAGTAGAGCTGGGCTTGCCAATATGAACGATAAAGATGTTTTGAAATCAAAAATTAAAGAAAAACAAGCGTTACAACAGGTAGCCACAGCGAGATCTCAAGTATCTGAATTAATGGTACAACTAACAAAACAAAGAGAGCAGTTGACAGAATTAGGAAAAGATAGTAAATCCGTTGGGAAACAATTCAAGCAGGAGCTGCTTACGGAGATACAATTGCTGATGGTTCAATTGCGGCATGCGCAAGCAGCGATGGTCTCTGCGAAAACCTCAGTAGCCAACGCGAAGAAAATGCTCGAAATCGCCGTTGAGAAATCCAAGACTGAAATTCCAGCATCCGTTTTAAATTAAAATGAATATTTAACAAATTTTAAACTAAAAATCAGGGTTTTCCATGTTGAGAACATCTGGATCAGCCAGGCCTTCCGTTGGCTCAATCTCTTCAACAAATGCAATAGGAATAATTCCAAAGAAACCATCTGTATCTTTAGCTTCCCACCAATCTTCAATCTTGCAAAGGCCTATCAATTCATCACCAGCGTCTGCTGTAATTTCGTCCTCATTTTCACCTTCAAAATCGAACAACACGCGTAATCGCATACCTTGAGCATTTAAAATCTCCTGCGGTAGCTCATTTCTAAATTTGGGTTTCGTAGGCACTACCGGGCGAGCATGCGCCAAATATTCCTCAGCCGATATAATTCCACGAAGTTCCGTGCTCTTATATCCTCGCGAACAAAAATAAATGACAAGCATGCCACAAAGCGCAACAACAGCCCCAACACTAGCACCAATGATAATCCCTGTGTTGTCTACCGTGTCCACAACAGGGTCTATACCAGCTTGTGACGGACTTGTGGTAGTCGGCGCGGTAGGTTTTCGCGTAGGCGCGCCTGTCTTCGATCGACCCTTCCATAAACAGTTGGAATTATTTGGGATATAACTACTAGATGTACATCCATTATTTGCAACATTATTCTTCAGGATATCTGGAGGTTCACAGAATTCGGATGGTACACATTCACAAGACTTGTCGCTAGAGCGCACACATTCGTCACTGGAAGTAACTGATGTATTGTAAGCACGACATTCCGTGTCAGCCAATACACTCGATGTATACGGGAAGCAGAAACGCATCGGTTCACAGCCGCTTTCACTGGCAGTGGCAACACCAGTACCGCAAGTAGCTTTCGTGCAATAACATCCAGAAGTTTCACTCGGAATAGACAGGCAAACAGTTTCACCGGCATCGGGACTAGCAGTGTCAAAATCAATGCCCCAATAGCAATTGACAAATCTCTCGCAATCAAACTCGCTACTAGCTTCAACTCGACAATTATCTGCTGGAGTGGGTCGAGTAATGCACGACTCTGTAACGGTATTCCAATAACAGTTAACAGCATCAGACGCACAAGTAGCTGCTGCACCGAACTTGGTAGTACAATCATCTCCTCTGACAACCTGCAAGGTAATCAACACCAGAACTATCGCCTTCATTATTAATGTCCTTCCCTACACTATTTTTGGACTGGTGTGTGTATTTGAGAGGAGCCCCCCTTTACACACGCCGCGTCCTATTTTTTTTCAGTGTAGAGTAAATCGTAGGCAGTAATCGCCCAAGGAAACCTTGTTCTATGTGCTATATCTCTGTATAAGTTAACAAAAGTCCCGCCAAGAACATGCATGTGAAGATGTCTCTGGCTGTGGAATGGAGGTCGATGAAACATTAGCCGCGATTGACTGACTTGCCATCCATTCTGGACACATATTTTCTCCCCCGAGTGAATCATTTCTGCGAGCAATTCCGCATGCAGTTGAGGATTCTGTAGTACCTCGCTCTGATCAATGTGACGAGTGGGTATCACCAGAGCATGGAATTCGGCACGCGGATCTTTCGAAAGAATAGCGAAAACGGAGTTTGTTCGGAAGAGAATAACACGACCGGCGTCAACAAGCGCGGACTCGCACAACCGGCAAGCACTCATTCAAATGCACTTCATGGGTCATAAAAAACCAGAGGAGCCCTCGTTTTGAATTTAAATTCATTTTTCATCAGATAATTCGAAGAGCATCTTCCCTGGGAAAAAATTGCTTCCACAAATTGCTCCAGATGATAAGCCGACAAATTACATGAGTCCCATCACGAGACCAAACTTAATTTCGAGCAATGCCATCTCATATTCAACTTTATGAAGCTAAATATTCAATGATAGTTACTTGATTGATTACGTACTATTAATTAAGGTTTGTTAACAATTGAGAAATCTGCTCTAATTTCTCCTGGATCGGATCGTGTCACTTTCCAATTTCATCTTGTCTTTAGGATGAAGCGTAGCTGCATGAGCCTTGCTATTCAATGCAACAATGATTTTTCTCTTGACATTCATGGAAGTCCAACCAAACTAATTCAGTATTGAAGAGTACAGTAATACAGATATAAGGTATCGTATCAACAAATGCTTAGATCTCGAACCAATCAATACAGCAAGCACATAAAGAACTCGCAGCTTGATTTTTTACCGCGATTTCGTTTCCCGCTGCGTTGGCTACTGTCGATGCAATACCAGCAATATGCGATGGATTAACGGCATTATTTTCACCAAGATCCAATTGCGGAGCAACTACTAACCCCCCAAAGGCGCCCCCAAATGCACCTTTCGAAAAGGTATCTGCTTCTGTTGCGGATTTTTCACTCGATTTTCGACAACAACAACACCAACCAAAAAGAATGGTTAGAAATCCAGCCACACCGACTAAAACGTAAGTAAGCACTTCGAAACAATCGCTGCTTTTCCGTTGATTTTGTATAAGTATCCATCATTCGATCCAACATACGCACTTCCAGCCCTGTTACGACCGTGGGGTACTGTTGGGCTTTGTTAACTTAGATCAAACTGTTTAGTTATTAAGACTATGAAACACAACAGATCAAATGATATGTAACGGCTTCGGCTACATCTCCTGTCGTAATATTTGTACGGTAGACACTTGGTCCGACCTATACCATATTGGTATCAGGATCAACCACTACTGTAACATTCTCCCCCTTGGTTATTCGAATCAATATCCTAAGAGA